>Ga0123355_10018140_pt1 | contig 11148 bp, 8 predicted proteins | sample TergutEmb28metaG_3_FD_89872 | JGI IMG/M metagenome (GOLD analysis project Ga0123355, IMG submission 89872) | Embiratermes neotenicus P1 segment gut microbial communities from Petit-Saut dam, French Guiana - Emb289 P1 | ecosystem: Host-associated > Arthropoda: Insects > Digestive system > Gut ...
AGTTTTGTGGAACATTTCTCCACCTGTAACTGTAGTTGATTTGTTCTCGTCAGAAAGACCAACGATTTCAACAGCGTCACCGATTTTAACAGTTCCGCGCTCAACACGACCGGTAGCAACTGTTCCGCGACCTTGAATTGAGAATACGTCCTCAACAGGCATTAGGAACGGAAGGTCAGACTTGCGCTCAGGAGTTGGGATGAATGTGTCCACTTGCTCCATCAGCTCAATAATGCAAGCATATGCAGGGTCAGAAAGGTCAGTGTTGGCACATTCAAGAGCGACACGAGCAGAACCGCGAACGATTGGAGTGTCATCACCAGGGAACTCGTACTGAGAAAGCAGGTCACGGATTTCCATATCAACGAGGTCGAGAAGCTCTTCGTCGTCAACGATGTCGCATTTGTTCATAAATACAACGATGCTCGGAACGCCAACCTGACGAGCAAGAAGAACGTGCTCGCGAGTTTGTTGCAACGGACCGTCGGTACCTGCAACTACGAGGATCGCGCCGTCCATTTGAGCAGCACCTGTAATCATGTTTTTTACATAGTCCGCGTGTCCGGGGCAATCAACGTGAGCGTAGTGGCGATTTTCAGTCTCATACTCAACGTGACGAGTGTTAATAGTGATTCCACGAGCCTTTTCTTCGGGGGCGTTATCGATTTGGTCGTACGCCATGAACTTGTTGCTGCCATTTTTCAATGACATTGTGCGGGTGATTGCCGCTGTGAGTGTGGTTTTCCCGTGGTCAACGTGGCCGATTGTACCAATGTTGACGTGGGGTTTGGTTCTTTCAAACTTAGCCTTAGCCATGATGTGTAATCTCCTTGTGGATTTGATTTTATTTGATAATTTTGAAACTTAGGTTTTTACTCTCGATATTAGTCAGAGTTGCGAGAGTTAGTCTTAGCGATACCCTCGAGGATGGACTTGGGCACTTCTGCGAAGTGACTTGGTTCCATCGAGTATTGCCCACGACCTTGCGTAGACGAGCGGAGGTCAGTTGCATAACCAAACATCTCGCTCAAGGGCACATGTGCTTCAATTTGCTGAGCACCGATGACTGCTTCAACGCTTTGGATGATCCCGCGGCGAGAGTTGAGGTCACCTACGACCGAGCCCATGTAATCGTCGGGCGTAATTGCCACAACACGCATGATTGGCTCTGTCAGTGCGGGGTCGGCTTTTTTCATAGCCTCTTTGAACGCCATTGAACCGGCAATTTTGAACGCCATCTCGGACGAGTCAACGTCGTGGTAGCTACCGTCGTGAAGAGTGACTTTGACGTCAACGACTGTGTAGCCTGCGACGATACCATTGTTCATCGCGCCTTGGATGCCTTGATCGACCGGTCCGATGTATTCCTTAGGAATAGCACCACCGACGACTTTGTTGATAAACTCGTAGCCTTTACCCGGCTCGTTCGGCTCAATTGTGATTTTGACGTGACCATATTGACCGCGTCCGCCCGATTGCTTAGCGTATTTGACGTCTGCATCAGCAGCACGGCGGATGGTTTCTTTGTACGAAACCTGAGGTTTACCGACATTTGCTTCGACTTTGAACTCACGAAGCAGACGGTCAACGATAATCTCGAGATGAAGCTCGCCCATTCCAGCAATAATCGTTTGCCCTGTGTCAGGGTCGGTGTACGCACGGAAAGTCGGATCTTCTTCGGCGAGTTTGCTGAGTGCAAGACTCATTTTCTCTTGACCCGCTTTGGTTTTAGGCTCAATTGCGATTGCGATAACCGGCTCTGGGAAGTTCATAGACTCGAGAATGATTGGATCACTCTCGATGCATAAGGTATCTCCCGTTGTCGTGTTCTTGATTCCCGCAACAGCAGCGATATCTCCCGCCCAGCAAGTATCAATGTCCTTACGGTCATTTGCGTGCATTTGGAGAATACGTCCCAAACGCTCGCGCTTGCCTTTTGTCGAGTTGTAGACCGTATCGCCTGCTTTAACCGAGCCCGAGTAGACGCGGAAGAAACATAGCTTGCCCACAAATGGGTCGGTCATAATCTTGAACGCAAGTGCGGAGAACGGGGCACTGTCATCAGATGGACGACTGTCCTCTGCGTCTGTGTCCGGGTGAACTCCTTGAATTGCAGGAATATCGATTGGAGAGGGCAGATAGCTAATGACACAGTCAAGCAGACGTTGCACTCCCTTGTTTTTGTAGCTCGTTCCGCATACGACCGGCACCATAGTGTTAGCGATAGTCGCTTTTCTGATAGCTGAGATAAGCTCGTCAGCAGTGATTTCCTCATCGTTGCAGAATTTTTCGAAGAGTTCTTCGCTGGTTTCGGCAACCGATTCAATCATTTGCTTACGGTATGTCTCGGCATCAGCAAGCATGTCAGCCGGAATCGGCTCAATTCTCACATCGCGACCAATGTCATCGTAATAAATGCTCGCTTCCATCTTGACCAAGTCGATGATTCCGCGGAACTCCGCTTCTTTACCGATTGGTAATTGGATTGGTACAGCATTTGTCTTGAGACGCTCGCGCGCCATATTGACAACATTGAAGAAGTTCGCGCCCATGATGTCCATCTTGTTGACGTAAATCATACGAGGAACGCCGTACTTGTCAGCTTGACGCCAAACAGTTTCGGATTGGGGCTCAACTCCTCCTTTTGCGCACATTACAGTAACGGCACCATCGAGAACTCGAAGACTACGCTCCACTTCCACAGTGAAATCCACGTGGCCGGGGGTGTCAATGAGGTTGATTCGATGTCCGTCCCATGTACATGTCGTCGCAGCTGAAGTGATGGTAATACCACGCTCCTGCTCCTGCTCCATCCAGTCCATGGTAGCTCCGCCTTCGTGAACCTCGCCCAACTTGTGAGTTTTTCCTGTATAGAACAGAATGCGTTCCGAAGTGGTTGTTTTACCGGCATCAATGTGCGCCATGATACCGATGTTTCTGGTTTTTTCTAACGTAAATTCTCTTGGCATTGAATGATTCTTCCTAAAAAATTGGACTTTGACTGACGCTTGATAACAGCTTGCGTCACCTCGAGAGACTATCCTCAAAAGTCATACGTGGAAAGTGAATTTCCACTTCAGACTTTTTCGTCAATCTCGGCGACTCCAGCCTCAAGCTGCCGCACTTAATAGCGATAATGCGAGAATGCTTTATTGGCTTCAGCCATTTTGTGCATTTCTTCTTTACGTCTGACAGCACCGCCGCTGTTGTTGCTTGCATCGACGATTTCGCCCGCAAGCTTTTCAGCCATGCTTTTCTCACCGCGTGCGCGAGAATAATTTCTCACCCAGCGCAGTCCGAGTGTCATACGACGTTCAGCACGTACTTCGAGAGGCACTTGAAAAGTTGAGCCTCCCACGCGACGAGCTTTTACTTCCAGCGTAGGCATGATGTTATCAAGAGCTTTTTGGAATGTCTCGAGCGGACTGTTACCCGTTCTTTCTTCCACAATCTTGAACGCATCATACACGATTTTTTGAGCTGCTCCTTTTTTTCCGTCGTACATCAAATTGTTGATCAATTTGGTGACCAATTTCGAATTGTACAGCGAATCGGGCAGTATGTCTCGTTTGGGAACATTTCCTCTTCTCGGCATGTTGCTTCCCTCCTTTGAATATAATGAGGTACTCAAGTACACATCACTTTGATATATACTTGCGTGCCGGTCTGTGCTAATGTTCCTATATGTTATATCACATATGTGATGAAATTAGCTTATCAAACCGGTAGAGCATTTCAACTATAGCAATAGCTGCCGCAATTGATGGACAGCTTGCGCGCTCTCGTTTCTTTGCCGAAAATTTTGCTGCCAAAGGAAAATGATTTTCCTTTTTCGCAAATATTTTCGTCAAACTCGAACGCTCCAGCCTTGGCTGCCGCTATGTTTTCTTAGGACGTTTCACGCCGTATTTACTACGACTTTGCATACGATTGTTGACACCTTGAGTGTCAAGTGTACCGCGAATAATGTGGTAACGTACCCCGGGAAGGTCACGTACACGACCGCCGCGAATCAATACCACGCTATGCTCTTGCAAGTTGTGTCCTTCGCCGGGAATGTATCCCGTAACTTCAAGTCCGTTAGTCAAGCGCACACGAGCAATCTTACGCAGAGCCGAGTTAGGCTTTTTCGGGCTTGTTACTTTAACAGCAGTACAAACTCCGCGCTTTTGCGGCGAGGCTTGATTAGTAGCCTTGTCCTTGAGCGTGTTAATGCCCTTGCCGAGTACCGGCGACTTGGACTTGTACGGCTTGTCTTGTCTGCCTTGACGAACCAATTGATTAAAGGTTGGCAATTCTTTTCTCCTTTCTGTGCGGCAGCTCGTGTGAAAAAGACGAGTTTTGCCATATGCACAAATATACAAATAGCATTATAACACTAAATTGCGCCTTTGTCAAGGATAATTTGCGCTTATTGCAAATATATTTTCAAGCCTGATTATGCTTGCCAGAAATTCCAGTTGAAATTTCGAGCCGAATGTGGTATTATATATAGTACAAAACTTTTTTGTGAAATTACGATACTTAGCCTGCAATTAAATGCAAGGAGAATATATGCTGAACCATTTTAAGAAAATTCGAGGAGTCGCATCCTTTTTAATTACTACAACTCTGGTCATGGTGGCTGTTGGTGCTATGTTGGTTTTCAACACAGCTGCAACATCCGAGTCTCCGTCAAATATAACCATTCGCTACCAGTTTGAGCGCGGCGGAAATCCCGTTGGCGGTTGGGTGAATCTTACATCACCGCAGCTGGACGCTGCTTTTGCTACAAATGTGCCGCTTAGTGTGCCTTGTTCGGTTGTGTTTATTGACTACGCTTTCGTCAATATAAATATACGAGTAGAATTATTAGACGAAGGCGTAGTTATAGCAGATCAAACCGTCCTCTTTCTTCATAATCAAAGTTTACCTGTGAATATTCAAGATAACGAAAGCAATACGTTTTCGTTAATTTTCAGCTTATCGCACCCTAGCTACACAATTGAGTCATATAATAATACTTACCATGATTATGTGTGCAATTCATGTGGAGTAGTCATTGAACGTACGACTCACAATTGGGAGGTTTACAACGTCACCACCGGCAACTGCGGAGTTGAACGAACCGCGACGGAACGCTGCAGCGACTGCGGAGCCACGCGAAATGTTACTATGCCCGCACTTGAGTGTATTTTCGATGAACATATTGTAACCGAAGCCACGTGTATAGCCCCAGGTCTAAAGATGCTTTTCTGTACCCGACCCGGATGTACGCATGATGAAAGAGTTGTCATTCCCGCACTTGGTCATGACTGGAACGTGGTCGGCGGGATGCCTCCGACTTGTACAACAGACGGATATGCTGCCAATCGTGTTTGCCGTCGTTGTAATGCCACCGAACAAAATCAAGTTTTACCTCGTCTCGGTCACAATTGGGTAGACATAGTTATTCCCCCGACTTGCACTACCGAAGGAGTCACTATTCGCCGATGTGACAGACCCGGGTGCAGTGAACCCGAGGATAGAATTAACCGAATTCCACCGAGCCATAACTGGGATGAGGGCGAAATAGTGGTGCCGGCAACTCCCGAAGCTGATGGCGAGAGGGTATATACATGCTTAACCTGCGGTTCCACCAGAAGCGAAACAATTGCCTATGTCCATCCCCCTGCACAGCGAGAACCCAGTTCTATTGGAGCGATACTCACGTGGATTGTTGCGATTACAGTGCTTTTGGCAATTAGCGGTGGAGCAGTTTATTTCTTTGTCATGCGAAGCAAGCATGTCTTTACCGGCAGCGGCAAACGTCCGCCGTCCAATCCGTCGCGCACAGGAGCGCCGCGACAAGGGCCCCCGCGTCCGCCCGGAGCTGCTCCCGGCTCTCCGCCGGTAGGATTAGGGCAAAGGCCGCCACAGTCTCAAGCTGCGCCCTCCGCACGACCCGCTTCGAATGTTGCGTCTACTCAAGCGCGAGTCAACCCTGCCACGCGCCCAGTCGTGCCTCCCACCACAGCAGCAAAGGCAGTCAATATGGCTGACACCACCACTTCATTGAGTTTTGCCGATAACGGTTTTGACGGTGATGTCTTTGACAAAATCATGGAAAACGATATTCCGAATGCTCCGGCAGATTTGGATGACTTGTTCCTGGAAAAGCTACTGGCTGACGCACAGAAACACATAGATCCGACTCCCGCTCCTGATGACAGTTCACCGGTTGTGTTCAAAGATGGCACGACAATTGCCGATTTTGATTACGATGACGTCTCGGATGTGTTCGAATAGTGCACACCTATATCATTGAAGGAAGTCACGGCAGTGGACGAGGTGATTTTGTTCGCCGATTTGCCGCCGATATGTGTACAAATCCCGAACATGCGCGCAAAATCATGGCTGTTACAGCAGTGGATGTGCATGAATTTGCCCTGCCCAAGGACAAAAAAAGCCTCGGAGTGGACGTCATACGTGAAATCGGCAAAATCGTGTTACTGCACCCTGTGGAGTTAGACTTTGTCGTCATAATTATTCGCAATGCAGACAGTTTAACTCACTCCGCACAAAATGCAGCACTCAAGCTGCTTGAAGAGCCTCCGCCGAATGTATACTTTTTTCTTCTTTGCGAAGGTACAGATGCTTTACTGCCGACCGTTCGGTCACGGGCAGGAATAGTCCGAATGCAACGCGCAGCAGAGGAAGTTCATTCTGCATCGGAAACTTCAAATTGTCCGCTGTTTTCAACTGAAGTCAATCCTGCTGCCGTGCTGCTATACATTCATAAACTACCGAGCGAGAGGGCGGAGTTAGATTCAACTTTTGTTGCCCTTATCGCCGAGGCACGAAATATCGTTCTGGTCGAAAACGGGCAGGGAACACGAACTGTCAACGCCTTGCATGTCAGTCAATGTATCATGCAAATGCGCGAGGCACTCGAAAAAAACGCAAATACACGTAATGTCAAAATGAATCTGGTGAAATTACTGCTAGATTGATACAAAAAGGAAATGGTCTCAATGTCACAAGATAAGAAACCAAACAGAAATAGAAACAGAAATCGGCGCAACCGTCGTCCCGCCTCAGTCGAAACTGTCGCGGAAAAAATTGTTGCTGCCGAATCCGTAGCCGAGATTCCGCCTCCGCTGAACGAGATTTTATCTCCTCTCGCTCCTATTGATATTCCCGAAGTTAATAAGGTGGAAGTTGTGGGAGTGCGTTTTCGTGAGGGTGGTCGAATGTACTATTTCGATGCTTGCGGAGCGCAATATAACGAAGGCGAAAATGCAATCGTGGATACGTCGAGGGGAGTTGAATACGGCTTCGTTGTCATGGGCAACAAATTCGTGCCTGAAAAAGACATTATTCAACCGCTGAGAAAGGCATTTCGCCGCTCCACGCGCGCAGACGACATTCAGTTTGAAAAGAATAATGTCAAATGCAAGCAAGCGTTCAAATTAGCAGAAGATAAAATCATACATCATAAGCTTGACATGAAATTGGTCGATGTGGAGTACACTTTCGACGGCACCAAGCTACTGTTTTACTTCACTTCCGAGGGTCGTGTGGACTTTCGTGATCTTGTCAAGGAACTTGCGGCGATATTCCGTTGTCGTATTGAACTGCGGCAGATGGGAATTCGTGACGAAGCCAAGATGTTGGGCGGAATTGGTGTATGTGGACGAGCTTATTGTTGCAACACGTTCATGCCCGATTTTAATCAAGTGTCCATCCGCATGGCAAAGGATCAAGGCATTTCGCTCAACGCCAACAAAATCTCGGGCGCGTGCGGCAAGCTGATGTGCTGTCTCAAGTTCGAGCACGACACATACCTCGAGGAAATTGCACTGTCGCCAAAGTTGGACAGCTACGTCACCACTCCCGAGGGAGAGGGTGTCGTCACCGAGGTGCGTCCGCTGGTTGGCATGGTCAAAGTGCGTCTCAAGAAGGATCCGGATGCTGCGCCGAAGCTGTTTTCAAGAGATGTGGTGAGAAGCGTGCCGAGGAAGACGGAAAAAACGGGAAAGTTGGACTAGAAAAGAGGAAAATTTATGGCAAGACCATATGAAGCATACGAAAGAGAAGTTTTTGACACTGCTCAAAAACTGTGCACTGGTTATTTACAAACAGGTGCCTGCGCTGTATTCTCGTGTAAAAGTTCTAAGAGCGCCGGATTCGTTGCTGGCGGTGGTGCTATCATCTCGGGATGCATACTGTTTTATTTTTTGCATTTTTGGGATGGCCACTGGAACTTCCGGTTTGATGCGCTAATTATCTCGTTTATTCCAGTTTTAACGGGTGTTATAGTTATATTCAAACATAGAGCAAAAATCAAAGAATTACGTATTGAGCAAGATGCATTGATATTCGACGGGAAAAATGCAGTATATAAAACATTTATTATAAATGAGATTGAAGCCCTCCGCTGTGTTGACCGCAGTGTAGAAAGACTCGACTCCAGAACATACGATAGAAATTATATACAGGTTGACAGCAAAAAGTATCGTCTGATTTTTCAGAAATCAGATATTGATGCGCTTGTTTTAATTGTTGAATACAAACGAAACAACAGATTAGAGGAGTTTTGCAAAATAAATTTCGAGGAGTGGGCTACACTAACAAATGAAGACGGCAGCGCACCGATTGATTCTATAGGTGTAGCGAAATTTATTAAATGATAAATAAAATCACCCCAGCCCGAAGTCGTGTGACTGCGGGTTGGGGTTTGTTTTGAAGGCATCATGTTTTTCTTACAATATATCAATTGCTTGCTTTAGCAAAGCACACGCCTGTTTTTCGATGTTCGCCGCTTCTCGTATGATTGTCGTCATCTCCTTGCGAAGTGCTTTTTCGAATAAGTCGTTGTAGCGAGAACGTGCTTGCCATATCTTGTTATCACATGCCGCAACTTGCTCAAGCAGTTTGGCGCATTCAAGCAATTCTGCCTCAGCTTGCGGATGCTTTTTTGCCACAATTTTAAGATATTTTGCGGCAAAAATCCGCCCACCAAGCATACCCTGCAAGTCGCCATGCGCGTCCGCTGCATCATCGGAGAAGTTGCCAGATTCTAATAGTCGCGCCCATTCTTCATAGGCTTTATATCCGCCATAGAAAAGGTCTTTGCCGTCGTAAGCCGCCATTTCTTCGGTTGTCATAAGCATCAATCCATTTTTCAGCACTTCTTTATCAGAAGTGCGACGCCCGACTTCTTCACCAATCGTCATGATTGCTTGAGTATCTTGCCACCAGTTATGTTTGACAAAGTAGCCCGACTCGTCGAATTCCTCGCAACACCATTCTTGGAACAAACTCCAACCTAACAATGTTTCGCCGTTGTTACGATATCCCGTAATGATACACGGTTCGGGCGGCCCAACTACACCCAATGCAATTACGGGACGACCGCAATCCAGTTCCTCTTTGATGAGCGCAAGTGCATCTTGCTTGATGATTTTCTTTGGATTGTTGATATCTTCCGAAATTTTGTAACTGCGTCCCGCGCCTTGAAAGCCACGCTCGAAAGCTTCTAAATGCCGTTCATAAATATTGCGACAATCTATCGCTGCGACATTCCAACCATCGATTGCACAGCGTTGCCGAAATGCAACTCCGGTATACACCATTAGCTCTGCATAGCTAATATTTTGCCCCATGTAGTTTAACACGGCTTGTAGGCACATAGGAAAGAACGAATTCTGCTCTTCACCATCTACTACACGTCCAAAATGTACTTTCGGCACACCATATAGAACACAACTATCTGCCGTCTTTTTGATTTCTGCCATTTCATTTACCTCCGTAATGTGTTGGAGTGTGAAATTCGGATTGTCACTACCCAATACCGTAGGAGCATATACGCCCGGGCATATGATTCGCCGTCCGCACAAATACTTATCTGCTCTTTTGAATTGAGACGGAGTTATTCCTACAACACGCCGAAATGCCCTTGCAAAAGTATCCACATTTGAAAAATCATACTCTTCAGAAATTTCAGTAATATTTTTGCTCGAATGCCGAATTTCGAATGCGGCATTGGCGATTTTTCGTGCTATAATATATCGGGAAAGAGAAATACCTGTAGCTTGCTTGAAAATGTTCCGTATATGATGATATGAATAAGATACTTCATTTTCTAACTCACAAAAATTAATACTCCTCTTGATATTACCCTCAATTTGTGCGGCGAGAGAGCATATAGTAGTTATATAATCCAGTTTACTCGCACTCCTTTGTTTAAGGTTTACTTCCGGAAGTAAAGACAGTATAACATATCTTGCGTATAAATACTCGACGTTTTTGATTAAGATTTTAACAAAACAACCTCACTTGCGACGTGCTGCAAGCGAGGTTGTTGTTATTTTCAATCGTTTATATCTCGCCATCCCAGCAATATGTACACAGCTTGTCCTTGCTTACGCCGATAGCGGCAATCATGTCGTCCAATCGGTTGTACTTGAGCGAGCTGAAACCCAATCGACTGCGAATTTCCTCGACCATGGCAGCATACGCAGGCGTATCGGGATTAGTGTAATCTTCTTCGGGATACATGACTCCGCGTGCTGCAAGACTGGCGATAGCTTGACGTGAAATTAAATCATCTTGGCTCGAACCACGTGAAAAATTGAGATATTTACACGAAAACATGCTGGGCGGACTGGCGGCGCGAACGTGGATTTCTTTTGCCCCGCATTGATACAGCAATTCGGTTGTTCCACCTAGCTGTGTGCCGCGCATAATGCTGTCGTCCACGAGCAGGATTCGCTTGTCACGAATAAGCGAATCGACGGGGATGAGCTTCATTCGTGCAATGAGCGCACGGCTCTCTTTGTCGGGCGGAGTGAACGAGCGCGGCCACGTGGGAGTATATTTAATGAATGGGCGCGACAATGGCACTCCACATTCATTCGCATAGCCGATAGCGTGCGCTGTGCCTGTATCGGGCACTCCTGCGATGATGTCGAATTTTGTCGAACAGCACTCTGAAGCACTGGCGCAGTTAGCTTGTTGTGCGTCGCGCTGTGCCATATGCTTGCCGCAATTGTAGCGCATTTCCTCGACGTTCACACCCTCGTATGACGAGGATGGGTAGCCATAATAGCCCCACAAGAACGCGCAAATTCGCATTTCTTCGCCCGGTGGGCAGACGGTTTCGCAACTCTCGGCGGTAATGCGGAC
>Ga0123355_10018141_pt1 | contig 11148 bp, 4 predicted proteins | sample TergutEmb28metaG_3_FD_89872 | JGI IMG/M metagenome (GOLD analysis project Ga0123355, IMG submission 89872) | Embiratermes neotenicus P1 segment gut microbial communities from Petit-Saut dam, French Guiana - Emb289 P1 | ecosystem: Host-associated > Arthropoda: Insects > Digestive system > Gut ...
CAGCTACTTCCCTCCAACGTGGCCTGATCGGGACTCCGGGAAGTAACTGTACCAGTATTATGACCTGTACCGGAGGCTGCGGTTACAGTTTTTAGTACTCCTGTGAATGAGTGCTGTGACACCCGAAACATGTAGAGTGACTTTGCAGTAACATCTGGTTGGATTATTATTAACATTGAGTTACGATGCACGGAACCATGAGCTTAAAGTATAAAATAATTAAAAAACCGGAAGTTTTGTTGGTAAAGTTATGGAGTTGACGCAAAATAAATGGTATTTAATTTCTTATCTTGTCTAGAGATGTCATCGAAGTCTGCTTATCTTGTTGCTACGCGTGTGATCATGGGGAATTTAACGCAGATAAATAGTATTTAAGTAATTTCTCATTCGGTCTTTTCGTACATAACACAACAATTTCATGGCTTGAAATGCCTTGTGTACGAATATATTGAAGTTTTTTTTTTAAACAATTTCACACACATTTACTGATATATCTGTGTAACAAATTAGAAAGAATTACAACTAATTTGATGGGACCAATTTTGATGTTTTGCTGACCGTGCAGCTCAGTATATTTATCTCAGTAATTAACCAACTTGACGCACGAAATTTTTGTTTTACAATAAGTTTATTTCATGCCTCTACACGTTTCGAGCACATGTGCTCGAAACATGTAGAGGCATGAAAAAAATTTATTGTAAAACAAAAATTTTATGCATCAAGTTGGTTAATTACTGAGATAAATTGATGGGACCAGTTTCGAGGTTTCACATTTTCTATACCTGTTTTTATTTTCGTTCTAGTGTATTGCAGATTCTTTGCTACTGCCAGTGTCCTTAAGAGAAAGCAAAAAATTAAAAAAAAAAAAGATCTCTTACGGATCTAATATCGATAGAACGCGTCTCATCTCTACTTGCGATAGACTAAGCACTAATATTGTAGCAACACCAGAATCGAATGTGGGTACTCCTAGTTGCCTGCAGTGGGTCTGACGGCATTTGATCACTTTTGCCGCGAGCGGCATTCCCCTGGAAACACTGTAACATTTTTTTAAACATTCAAGACTATTTCACAGCTTGAATTCTGTGTGTCCAAATATTTTGTGTTCGGTTATTAAGATCCGCAAAACTGAAGATCGTGTCCAGGTAGTATCTCTTTAAAACAATGTCATAAGGGGTAAACGAAAAAGCACCAAAAAGTGCATTCAATGAAATTGTCTTTTCTGTATTTGTTTACAGTAGTTCGGAAAATTGGAATTTAAAAATGTATTTAATTTATGGCGTACTGAAACCAGAAACCAGGAGATTAATATTGCGGCCACGTTTCCTCTATGATATAAAATATTCGATTTTACGTTTTTGATATAATACAAGTAAATGAAAATTTTATGATATACGTATGTATCAAAAATGTTTTGGTATATCAAACACGTTTTTGATATTTCAGACATCACAAACGTTAGGACATCTTACTTTTAATGTGAAAATGAGTCCTCATTGCTACTTCTGGACCCTCCATATGTTTTATATTTCATTTTACTTAATGATGGTTACTCCGGCCGAAACATGTAACAAATGATAAATTTTGATAATAAAAATGTTTTCAGTTGTGATCCAGGCTGTTTTCTCCAATATAAAATAATATATCACAATAAGAGATACAAAATAAAGGTTAACCAGTCAATGTTATCAGCAAAAGTCGCTGTTTGCTCCGAGATCAATACATAACACTTAATTTTTAAGCTCGTGGTTCCGTGCATCATAATTCAATGTGAATAAAAATCCAACAGATGCAATAGTATGCAGATATTTATTCACTGCAAAACTGATCGGGACGCTGTGACACCCGAAACATGTAGAGTAGTTTTTTGCAGTGAATAAATATCTGCATACTGTTGCGTCTGTTGGATTTTTATTCACATTGACATAACACTTAAGTACACTGTAGGAAAGGTATAGAACTGTGGAATGTTACACCTGGTGGCACATACAGCAATCGCTAGGCTCTAAGAGAAGGTTGATATCTTTACACGAGTAACAGAAGATTTGTCGTAATACTGCAGTTAAGAGGAAGTGGAGTACTCCGACTACAAATTTTATTTTGGAACCCATGTTACCTTTTACTTGTATCAGTCGCCACCCCTTTGTAATTTCTGCTCCAATCTAAAATTCATTTTCTGTTCCACTCTAAAATTCATTTTCTCACATGATTTATCACTTGGAACATTTTTATGTATTTTACATGCATATCGCTTGATTGCGTTCTATTCTATTTCGGTGCAGCTGCAAAACACACTCCCTCTGTGTACTGGGTACTGTATGAACAGAGTTCATCATTAATAGCCTATTAATAATGGGCGTATAGTCTTTTCTGCAGCTGACTTTTTTTCCAAGTCTGCATGTTTAACGTCAAGAAAAATGAATTATTTTGATTACATGTAACAGCTCTGCTTGTATCCCCAGCCGTTAACCCCACACATATTTTTTTATACTCTAACTTAATGTTAGGAGAGAAATATCTGATATTAGGCTTATAGTCAGGGACTTGGGCGTAGGGACGGAAGGTTTCTTAGCTACGGGCAGCGCCTTGAGGAAGAAGTGGGCTGCGGCAGGAGGGGGGGATCGTAAATTTTCGAGATAGCAAACAGAATAGTTTAATAAATGAGCCATTTTCTATACTTATCTGTTCTTTTCCACAGACCATCCCCACAACCTCCCATCCCTCCATTCAGTCTCATTCAGTTTCTTCTTTCAGTAATCAGTACTATTAATATGGCAAAGGTTGGAATGGAAGAGAATGGTGTACAAACGTAAAGAGAAATTTAATGCAAAACCTTGCTAGAAAGGAGATGAAGTAGGAAGACGAAGACAGAAAAGGAGATCCATTCCCCTCTTTTACATTAAAATAAAACTGTAAGAAAACTGAGATTTTTCACGACGATAAAGTTAATTTTCACTAAAGTTTAATGAACACGCAGTGCATTTTACACATATACTGTGATAACAAGTACTGTAACTTGCTGAGTCTCCGACTGCAGTTGTATTGTTAGGCATAGCCATGTTACTGGAACCCGTAAGAGAACGATAAAACATGACGATACCGAAATGTTTTATGAAGAGAGAAATTTTAATGAGGCGTACTTTGTGAACTTGTCATTATTTATAGAGTAGGGCTGAAGTATGGTCTGGTCAAGGTCCTTTTATCCACCCGTAAATCTGGCTTCACATTGCTAACGCCACTGGAATGACAGGCCATTATGATATGTAGTCTGTGCTTAACTATAGATGTCGTATACGCCGTGCAAGGAAAACCCACGTCGCGGAGAGGGAGACGGTGAACGGCCTTGACGAGACAAGCTAGTTGCTCCATATTATTTGTGTCCTCTGTCAGTATAGTTCATAGGATATGAGCTACACGCCCTGATATCGACATTCATATCCCAGCAGGGGTGGAGGCATTTCCTTTCTCCACCGCGTCCAGATCAGTCACAGGTCCACCAACCTATCCGATGGGTAACGGGGGCATTTCACCGAGGGCCAAGCAGCTGGGGTGTGACGATAATCATTGACCGTTGTTTGGTGTAGAAGGTGGAGGAGGAGTAGAATTGTTCGTCCGGAAGTTGGCCCAAGCTTCTTGCAGACTGCTGCTGTAGACTGCGTTTGAAATGTGATGGGACAAGGTGACGCACCGGAGGGGGGGGGGGGAATTGGCTAATGGAGTGGGTAGGCAGTACTCTTCACACTACCTCGGACCGTGATGTATCCAGCATTACTATCGCTAATGCGCACACCTCGGCTGTCAGTAGTCGACTGAACTGACGCCCCCGCCGATTTAAATGGACTGGTACGTTTCGCCGAAAGACGAAATCTGGTTTTCTGCGCGTGTGCTATCACATTTCAACTGGCCTCTACCTGTGCATAGTGTTTGTACTGTACCATAGTCAAGTACAAGCCGAAATTCGATATGATTCCATAGTTTCATATTCTGAGCTTACGTGAAACATGGCTGAAGGCGCTGCGTTAGACAGCTCTCAGTCAGATTAAGACACACGGCACATTCAAATAACACGTGTGCAGCAGCGACTACAATTTGGATTTAACATGATGATCCTACGGAAAGAACGAAAAGTAACCAAGTAAATACGGCGAATACGGATTGAACATTGATTGCTATGTGAATAATTTAGCCCCTTATAACATGAGAAAGAGATCAACATACGCCTATATTTTTCTGATAGGAACGAAGAAATATGTGGCTATTCGGATGAATGATGATAAATTGAGGTCAGTTTGATTTAGACCGCACTTGTTCTGGAATCGTTGGAGAATTGTTAGTTTGTGCACACCCCCGTCCATACACGCGTACGGACGAACCTCCTATTAAGCACAGTGTCAAACTTCTAGTATCATCGCAGGTGTTATTACCCTATTGGATCCTGCATTTATTTTCTCTGATTTACTGAGAAATCTTAAGTTCCATTAATACGTGTGTTCCTCCACTCGCAGTGTACAGTGTGACAGGTTTCATCCTGGTGTGAGAAGCCTCAGAACGACAGTAATTATCTGACCCCTGTCGGTGTTGTTGCTTAGTTGCTAACGGCAACCATGCTACTAGGCGTAAGTAATCGTTCTGACATTTGGAGGTAATATAGCCGGTCCTCTCATAGTCGAAGCCGACTCGAAGACAAACCATGGGCCTTCCGTCTGCCTAACGTATCTGCTTTTCAGGATGAGGTGGGTAACACTCCTGCTTCGTATTCGTGACGTTCCCAATTTAATTTCTGGGCCGGAAACTGCTTGACACGGCTGTATTTTTTATTTTCCTTCAGTCTCCTATATAGTCATGGTAGGACAAAATATGCCATGACCTTCCGCATCGCGTCTAATTCATTATTCGGAAACGAATACGCCATCTGGTGGTTGATACTCTGTCCTGTTGATAGTTTCTTTGATTTAACTATGATTTGGTCTTAATAAAGTACTGTAATCGGTTTAGATATCGCGGGTATCAAACTCTGTACTTGTCGTGCTCTTCTGGTTACGCACACTTCACGGTACTGCTGTTCAGTGTAGCGAAACTCTGAATAGATGGAATGTTGTTTGTGTTTCAGGGACGTGATGTGTTCTGGGTATTCATTATTTTACTGCGAATCCCAAATGACTGTTTTGATTAAGTAGAATCACGCAAAGAAGTTTAATTACTAATGTCTCCTTCAGAATGGCCTCTTTTTCATCTTCGACTTTTTCTCCCGCTCCTTCTATCGCTCTTGCACTATGAACCAATTATCTTACGCAGCAGACTAAAGTGTAATCTTTCTTGTTGCAAATGCATCTGTTACTGGCGCGTGACAGTAAACACCATGAGGCGAATAAGACTTGTTTTAGGGTGTGTTTTTACATTTACAAACCCCAAAGAGTGAGCGTGTCGTCATTGGTGTCCTTGCTTTTCAGGCCTAACACACCCCACAGTAGGAGATCCAACTGCGGTTCACTTCGTAGTTATCAAAGTTACATCTTCTAAAGCTTCTTGGGTTTGCATCCTATAGCTCTTGTAGTTTGTCCTGAAACCGTATTGTGCAGGAAATTTGTAATGTATCAGTCGGCAGAAGAGCTCTACCTCATGGTCATGATGGGATCCCTGGCAGGCGTGTTGAGCTGTTATGTTCACAACCCTCTCTCAGACATTATGCTGTAGAATCTACGTATCCTTCTTCTCAATAGATCCCAGAAACGTATATGTAAGACATTTAAGAAGCGCAAGTTTGCCTACTCAATAATGTGATGGGAAGTAATAAAGAAGATTAATTTCTACCAAAAATACAACGAAGTTTTCATGATGGGAGAAATAAACACTTATATCAGTGAAAACCTTATGGTGATAATGTTGGTGGTGGTGGTGGTGGTGGTGATGGTGGTGGTGATGGTGGTGGTGGTGGTGGCGGCGGTTTTGGGGAGTGGGCGTGTAAGATTCATGTGGTCCACGATAGAGTCCACGATAGGCTACTGTGAACAGGGCAATGAATCTTCAGTGTCCATAGAGGGTGAGGAATTTCTTGACAGCCTTACCGTTTATTAGTTTCTAAAGACGGACTGCTGCTTGGCTTTGTTTGGGATTTTCCTAACCCTAAAATGAAATACTGAAAGCAGTTAAGTGAAGGGTGAAAGTAGCTGGTAATTATGACATTTTAGAATGGATATAAACTTATTTAACAGCAGTACCTTTTCAGATGTGTTCTGAATTTACTACGGCAAGCATAACGGTCTATTTCATTTCTCACTTCACATTCAAACGTCGGTATTTTCATTGTACGTGTGCACTGATTAGTAATAATACGGAATTATGGAAGCAGTAGACCAATTAAATCATTATCGCTTTCTTTGCACCTGTAAATTCAAACTACAGAGAAGGATGAGAACATTGTACCTTCAAATTGTGAACTTTGGCAGGATTTTTTGCAAGGTGGTACACATTACATTATGAAAAGGGGCCAGATTTTTTAATGATCATGCTTGAGAAGATAACATCGTTTTCACTTAACTATAATCATTAATTAATCCACAGACTGTACGAAATGTAATTTTGTTTGTGTGGGTTTTCCATAGTTTGTTTAATAAATTATAATATGTCGAAATTGGAAGGTGGTGCAATTGAGGCGCCATGAACCTAACTGCCCGCGCCTCTGTAGCATGTAATTCATTTCGCTGTAGAATGAGTTTCACGAAGAACTGGAAATACTTTGAAAGTAATAAGAGGGAATTTTACCCCCTGTTAAATTACTATTTTTACAGGAGCAATCGGCGCTTTGTGTAAAGAGGCAGTCATGCCACCGACGATCCGCTTGCCATATGTTGATAAATATTATTACATTTGTCGATTTCATTTTGTTCTTTTTTGTCATCATCATCATCATCATCACCATCATCATGTTCCTGAAGGGTTAGGGGTGTTTCCTGTTCCTTGATCCTCAAGACGAAGTTGGTCCCTTCATCTCTTCCTCTACCGTCCTATGTTCCTCCGTCCTTTTGGTTTATATTGTAGTGCTTGTTTTGGTAGTCTGTTTGTGTCCATCCTCTGTACATGTTGTAGCCACTTTTTCTGGTACTGTTTTATTTCCTTTACTATTTTCCTTTGTCACAATGGAAATCATTTGTAACAACCATATTAATGGTTTGTTGTCACTGGCACCGCTTCCCAAGAGTTGTTCATTTATACTGCGTTTTATGGAAGCATTGTCGAAGGTCGGATGTATCCGTTGATTGTTTTGACCAAAAAATGTTCTAGCAGATGCCGAGTAAATACTCGTAGTGCAAGTTAGGCCAGGACCTATAGCTATTTCTCTGTTCCCTGACAAAATATCCAAGAAGACATTTAATTTGCACAACTCACTGGGATTGAATTTCATTGGAAACATAATGGACAGTATCAATTTTTGTGCTTTTACCTTAGACATACATGACCTATGCTAAAATTCTAAGGTTGACTACCGAACGTTTAAAATAGTCTGTCCTGAAAGCCGGCAATGTGTTTGGACCTCCAGGGCAAGAGAAACTGTAGGGCGGTATTAAATTTATGACACATAATTACTTGACTGCATAAGTTACACATTATGCAACCGGTTCTTGCTTCCAAAACTGGCAGTTAAAACCACCAGACGATCATCAGCCGCAACTTAACCTTCATTTGCAGAATGTAATAAAACTTTAATATTAATTAATGTACATGGAACATAATTCTCAACGATGACGTAACGAGTTTGTGCCCAGTAATATTGGGAATAAAATAAATTTCACTTGTCGGTGGAATCGGTACTGATATATCATAGCAGTGTGGATTCCAGGCTTCAAAATATACTCATGGTTTTGCAGAACAATTAATTATTGCCACTTTGGTCAATAAAAATACTTTGATATTTCACTTGATCCCATCACTTTGCGACTGGATATTTTGATTCTACTTTTCGGACGTAACAAGTCAAGGTTTCGTATGAAGAAAACCTAATTTTATAGTCCGGTTACATCTTTATTCTTATGTCTAACTGTATGAAACAAGCCACAATGTAGGTGTCATGCTATAAATGTTGAATAAGAATGTGTATTTCGAACACCTTAAACACGAAGAAGCTGTCGGACTAGCGAATTATTTGCGTATCTCTATTTGGAATTTCAATTTAGGATGGGCTATAAACAACTTTAGATGTTATGGGTTTCCGGGGGGTGGGGGGGAGGTCCAGTGGGGGCTCATTTCCACCCACTCGGCAGCACCCTTGCCCCGCACCCCCTACTTCAAGCTCCTGTTCCCTCTCTTCACCCTTCATGGCACTATTTCTCTCCTCACTCCGGATGAGTGATGACGTATGAGGTAGGCTAGCTGGCTTCAACCCCGCCATTACTACACTTCTGGTAAAAATTAAATTTCAGACATACGTGAGTTTGATGAAATTGTAAAGTAATATCACTCAAAAGTTATTTTTGAAACATGTACAGGGAATGAAAAATTTTACTGTCAACAGGAACTGCCGGGCCATATAAAAATAAAGTCTTAATTAAGTATGTTGATTATGTTTTTTTGATCGGTATTTTTGGAACGGGTAGTAGTGGCAGAATGTATTGATCTACTGAGTTAAGGGGGAGTGAAATGAAATACTGTACTGTAAGTAAAAGCATAAAGCACCTAGTGCCATGGCCTGGTATTTACTGTGCCTTGCATTGGCCCTGGATGGTCTCCTCTTGTCTGGGTGAAAATAATCCCACACAAATAGATGTGGTTTGTAGGAGGGGCGTCCCCAGAAACGTGTGGGCTTTGTAACACTGGTACCATTCATATGAAATAGCCAGTGCATTAGAATTTTAAAATTTTTGCCGTCCTTTTGTGGTCCTACTTTGGTTGTTGGAAGCTGTGATTTTTATCTTTATTTTGTTGTATGTTTTTGGAACTGCGAATTCATAAGTCGTGGCGAAAAGTTATGATATCATATTCCATAATAATAGATTATTTATGTTGGCTGTTTTTCTGAGTGTTAACAAGTACGAAAAAGTTTTATGTGGTTTCGGGCATTATTAAAAATTACGAAAAAGCCTATGGAGTACATGTTAATATTAATGGCCATATCAAACAATGAAAGCGATAAATTGAGAATGTTGTGCCCTCTGCTTTTCAATAAAAGCTGATGTGTCCACAGAGTCTTTCTCTACTATCACTTTTAATTAAGGTGTTTCCGTCAGAAGATCGCACCACCCTCACGTGCCACATTTTTTTATATGTTCAAGTACTCCAACATTTTGACATTTAAGTTTATTTCTGATTTATTCCCTCCCTGTTTATATTACGGTACTGTTTTCGTAGTGCCTATTGTTACGAATCTACTTGAATTCAAACTGGTATGTCTGAAAATAATGTGGGCCCGGTAGCTCTGTCGGTATAGCGACGGCGCTACGTGCTGGACGGTCCGGGATCTAATCCCGGTGGGGACGAGATTTTCGCCCGTCCAGACCGACCCTGGGGCCCACCCAGCCTCCTGTAAAATGGGTACCGGGTAAAGTGCGGCCAGGGCGTGCTGCTGACCACACATCCCCTTCTAGTGCCGCGGTCATGGAAGAGTAGAGCTATAACTACCCAACCTCTGGGCCACACCGGGCTTGTAACGGAATTACTTTACCTTTTATGTCTGATGATGATGATAATGATAATAATAATACAAATAATAATGGGCAGTACTAATGTAAAAGTACAAGATATTCGACATGGGAAGTAAAATTTCATGTACCATAAAGCGTAACTATAGAATAGCTGTAACACTGATTAATCTAGACACATGTTTGTTTCAAATATATAATTTTAAATATTTTGCATAGAGGTGGTACCTGATGATGATGGTGGTGGTGGTGGTGGTGGTGATGATGGTGATAATAATAAGAATAATAATGTAACTGTTTAAACTAAATAACGCTATAATAATGAAACCGAAGATTCATTATTGCCTGTCACTAAACACTATTGAGAACATTTCAATCCACCTCCAGCGCTCGCAACTTCTTCACGTAATCTCCCTCTGTTCCCTTCTCTCTCTCTCGCTCTGTCTGTGCAGTAAATGTTGCGTAAAACGCTTCCCATTAACATTCTTTGTATGTCATGTTCTCCCCTTTCTAGTTACAGAAACTTCAAAGATTTCGATGTTGTAACAACACCAGGTAGGTCTAACCTGTACAAATTATACCAATGAAAATTAATTCTCTAGTACGTGAGAGTATACAAGCAGAGATTGCACTGTTGATGTATGTAGGCTACTCACTTTACTGCCTTATTACACTTATGCAACGTCTGTATCTAAGGGAATATTTGATCTGATGTTTTTGCTAGAGTAGTTGTGACGGTGTGCAGGCAGTTAAATGTATAAAACTTATTTGTGAAATTGCAGAGCGATGTTGATATTTCACGAAAAATACATTCTGTTCTAATTCTGACCAAACTGAGTGAGGGCATTTTATTGAAGATTTATTGTTTGTGAAATTATATGCAGTTCCGAGTAACAAACATTTGAATAATATTTAGTACATTCTTAAAGCAATGTTTATGCATCAAATTAATTATTTAGATCCCAGTTGTAAACGTATACCACCTGTACTTCTTACTTATTTACTTACTTTCTTACTCCAGGGAGCAGAGTCGTACGTGAAAAGCTAAACAGTTTTCAGCTAGATAAAAAGTTTCCCTTATTTTGTTGAACACGAAGGTTCATTACCGCATTCAGAAAGTGCCTAACATCTGTACATATCCTGAGCCAGCTCGATCTATACCACCTGTAACATTAAGAAAATACATTTTGCCATAGAGCTTATTTGTATATTTTGTGTGATTCTCGCAATGCACTGTAATTTTTGCCTCCTCACCTGGTCTTCCTAATCCGGATGCTCTCTGTTCTCTTTCAAGTGCGTATTCGGCTTTGTATATAATATAGGTTATCACCAATGCTTTTTAACTTTGCTTTAGAGTACGCCATTAGGAGGGTTCAGGTAAATCAAGATAGCGTGAAACTAAATGGTACACATCAGTTTCTGGCTTATGCCGATGATGTTAATATACTGGGAGGAAGCATACATACACTAAAGGAAAATGCAGAAGCTTTAGTAGCTGCTACTAGGGAGATTGGAC
>Ga0123355_10018142_pt1 | contig 11148 bp, 12 predicted proteins | sample TergutEmb28metaG_3_FD_89872 | JGI IMG/M metagenome (GOLD analysis project Ga0123355, IMG submission 89872) | Embiratermes neotenicus P1 segment gut microbial communities from Petit-Saut dam, French Guiana - Emb289 P1 | ecosystem: Host-associated > Arthropoda: Insects > Digestive system > Gut ...
AACTCAGCCATGCATGTTCCTGTGCACTGATGGAAAGTGCCGCATACAGGATATCAAGCCGTCTTCCTGTAAAGACTTCCCCTTTACGGATCAGCCCGATAGGATGCTGAGTATGCTTGGCATTATTGATTTTGCCGAAGAGTGTCCGGTGGTTTTTGAGATGCTGGAGCGGTTGAAGGAGATGTATGGGTTTAGGCGATGATGAATGGATCAAGTGGTGACTGACAGTCACCACTTGGGCTATTTTTTATGCAAGAAAAAAAGCCGCAGTTAATCAAGGCGGCTTGGTTATTAGGAGACGTCCTTTCAATCCGCATTTGCTATATTATGCTACAACTTTATCAAAATAGTTTACAATAGCAATTTCAGTTATCGCTTTCCGCATATCGTTAACAATTTTTTCGAGCTGCATCATAACATCATCGTCATAATATGCTTCGCCACACTGTGAACATTCGGTGCAGGGGACATTTTTAATTATAATTACACAATTTTTGAGATTTACCACATGATTTGTAATACCTTCTTTTATTTCACCTGTGCAAAAAAAACAATTCATGCTATGGCAACTCCTTTCTTGTTTTAAAATCTGGCTCCCATCTATCGGCATCAGGGAAATATGAAGAAACAAGCCATAAGAGTCCTTCTCCAACACCAACTACTATATGCAATGGTCTATTGTCAATAGCTACGCCTGAAACCAAGCAGCTTGGGTACGGATAGTCATTTGGGTATTGTTCAATAATTTCACCTGTCTGTATGCAGTTTTTCACATCGCTGGGATTTATGTTTCTCTCCTGCAGACGTATCGCAATATGCGTTGTCCATTTGAATTTTCCATCTTTGCATAATATACGCAATTCACTTATTGATATTTCATTTTGCAAATGATTCACCACCCTCTTAAATCCCTGGGACTATTGTGCCATAAAATGCCGAAAAAGTAAATCAACACAATATGAAAACCGCCGCTGAGTAGTTCATAATCTCAACGACGGCTTTGTTTGCCTTACTGTAAAACTGATATTGCTGCTATTGTTAGATATAGACGGCTCGATTATTACCATCCCACAGTTGCACTTAGCAGCTCAGATTGCTCAAGTCTATTCTACAAGCTGCAACTCTTCTTTTAACGCCTTTTGAAGCGTTTGCGAGAAATTAATCTTTGCGGTTTCAGCCCGGATATTTAACCACGATGGTATGGTCAGTGTCTTCTTTACATATTTATTTTCTTGTTTAGCTCTAAATGGCGGCATAAAAACTTCAATTAATACAACGCTTTTGTTACTATCGGTAATAATATTTCTAATACTTGACGGCTCTGGAATGTCATCCTTATCCTGTTCCATACCATATAAATGTAGGCTTAATGCCTCTTTTGCATTGTAACAAGCGGTTTGCTCGTCTTCTCCAAAAGAAGTGCAGCCATCCAAATCAGGAAAGTAAATTCCTATCCCACCATTTTCCTTATAAATAAACACACAAGGGAATATATAGGTATCTTTCAACATGACTTTTTGCCTCCTTAAATTTAATATGAAAAATTAAAGCTTTAGCCCGGATTGTCTTTCAATGCTCTTAATAATTTCAATGTCCATATCTTTCTCAGGGTGGGCGACAGTTACCTTACCTTTCTTGATCGGGTGTTTAAACTGCTTATGGCTTCCTTCTTGATTTACTTGATACCATCCATCTTTTTTTAATATTGAGATGATTTCCTTTGATGAGTAACTTTTTTTCATTGTGTCCCTCCCTCCAACATGGAGATTTTAGCACGTATTTTAACACGTGTAAAGTTTGATATTTTGTTTCAAAAAAGCCACTAAATGCATCCTTATTGATGTATTTAACGGCTTTTTATTTGCCTTACTATAAAACTGGCGTTGCTGCTACTGTTGGATATAGACGACCTGGTTATCCCCATCCCATCGGACGGTTGCGCCAAAGGCTTCGGTAATGGCACGTAATGACACAAAGGTTGTGCCATTTACAATTGTCGGAGGCGTATCTAGGCTGGCAGGGCTGCCATTTATCATCATGCGAGTATTCCCTGCTATTAATCGGATTGTTACACTATTTCTATAAAGAGTTATGCCGCGTGTTACATTATTCCAATCTGCTGTTGCACCTAGCACTTTAGGAATGGTACAAAGAGAAACTAATAGGTGCCCATCAATGATAATTGGTGGAATTTCAAGGTTTAGATTTATATTGTTTAAAAATATGCTTATGTCTCTTGTTGCAGAAACTTGTAGTGCCGGCGTTACAGCAGTACTGCCTGAAGTAAAGATAGTTGCTCCTTCTATCGGCTCTATAGAGTCTAAATATGCTACCCAATATATGCTCAGAAAGTATCTCTCTTGAACCCTAGTATCTCTCACTGATTGCATGAAAAAATTATGCCTTGCTTGATTCGTATTATTTGTAAAAGATTCTCGTTGTACATCAAGAAAATACCAATTATTATCAAGACGTACTGCTGGCCAAACATGTTCAAAGGATGAGCCATTATCTTCTCTAAAACCACCACTAAAAGCCATTGCCTCAAAACCTACACTTTTTGCCATAAAAACAAACAGGGCCGCATAGTTTCCTGGTGCGGAATGAAGTCCGTAAAGCATATCCCACGCTGCTCGTACATAATCATCTCCCGATGGGATACTCCTGCTTCCCACAATCATGCCTTGCGCCCCCAAGATAGGTGCATCTACAAAATCTCTAATGCCATCAGGAAAAGGCACAACCTCTCTTGCAGGCCGTCTAGAACCATCTATGGCAGGTCGTATAGTAGATGTCTGCATTGGGTGGGTATGATTAAATTGCAGAGTTATAAAATCATATATCGCCCTAAGTTTTTCGATGTTGGTGACTGCACCTGCCTGGGCTATTACAGAGTTTGTTAAGTGCCTTGTAAATGCAGTTAGGGCAGCATCTTCATAGAGCGACTCCCAGGATACATCTGCTCCAACACGTAGTTCATCCGGAACCATTACATGATTACTTAATGTAGGGGATGTTATATTAATAGGTATGTTACGCACATTTTCTATGTTTATATTATTTCCAGAAATGCTTCCGCCGCTTATATTTATCCTATCCGAACTCACATCCAAACCTATAATGTTACCGGCAATTGCACCGCCTTCCATCCTGAACACTGCGCTACCACGGATTTCAGCATCATCCCTCCTACCACCAGCGTTCTCAATTACAACACCTCTCCTAGCACCGGCGATGAGTCCCCCCGTCATAATAAATTCGCCTGGCAGCCAGTCGCCTCCAGCTCCATTAACATGCACTCCGGAAGTAGCATGAGTAAGAAAACCTCTATGAGCAGAACCACTTGCATCAAACGCTGGGATGTCTGACCGTGTCCCTCTTACACCGATGACTCCACCTACCATAGTAAACATGGTATTTGGATTAACCCCTACAGCGTTTACGCCAGCCGCTGCATTTGTTAATGATCCGGCATTAACGTAAACGGCTCCACCTTGCATTGTAAAGTACCCTCTTCCGCTGCCGTTATTACTCAGAGATACAGCACTATATATAGCACGCGCCTCAATAGGGTTAAAAATAATCTCACCACTTATAAGGGTTAGCTTACCGGGTCTGTGTACTGAAATTATGCTAGATGCTATAGCCGCTGAGGCATTGGGTACATTAGTGATTGTAGGGCCATCGATAATAAGATGTCCACCAAATGAAACACTTACTCCAGGAAATGATCCGCAGTGAGCTAAAAGGATAGCGTGGTTACCTCTAAGTGTGAGTTCTCTTCTTTCTATGCTAATTCCATCAGTTAAAACAATATCTTGCGTTAAATTAATGGTAGATATACGGCGGTTGGCAAACGCCTGCATAAACTGCTCTTCAGTAGCAACATTAATGCTGTTTGCTGAACCATCCGTTTGTTGTTCCCGTGAAAATGACTGTGAGGATGTGGTGCTTGCATAGGATGTAGCGGGGTAAAGTGCACTTAAAATAAATATAAAAGTCAATGTTACCAATAGTAACTTTTTCATATTATCCCTCTCTTCGATATGGAGCCATCCGTTTATATAATTTGCATAGCTGTCATTGGGTTAGTTATCGAAAATATTAATATTTTCAAGAGGCGGCAACCAACCCCAACCATCTTCGTCAATCATTATCTGGAGGTCTAGAAGAGACGGAGAACCTCGATAAATTCTTACATTACCCCAATCAGAAATACCGAAAAAATCATAAAAACCATCTAATATTGTAAGCTGCCCCCTAATTGCTGTCGTATATTTGGAGAACGCGGCGACTCCCCTATACCTAGGGCCATCCCATATTAGATGTCCGTCTATCTCCCAACCATAGTGAGATATCTCAAAATTGCCCCTAAGCGTAACCTGACGAGATTCCGGGATTGTAATGACATAATTTTCAAGGACATAATCAGGGTCAAAATCATAATCATCCCAATCCCCTGTTCCCGCAAATGCAATAATATCATGGGTCATTTCTATAACAGCTGCGCCTGCATTAATAGCAGATTTCACTTCTTGGATTGTGCTGACAAACACTGTTTCAGAAGTGCCTGCCGCGACAGCAGGTGTAGCCATTGACACTGGTGCAGGTGTTGGTTCTGAGGCAGATTCTTGTATCTCCTGCACCATAGGAACCGGAGCAGAAACAATTTCTGATGTAACAGCTACCGTCCTGGTAGCATTATCCCACCCAACACTATAACCCATACTTTCCAACACGGCCCTTACCGGCAGCATTAGATTTCCGTCAATAATACGTGCGGGAACGTCAAATGTATGATTTGCACCATTGACAGTAAAGACATTGCTATCAATGGTAATATTCACCACATGACCATTCCCGATTAGAACTGCTGATCTTGAAGCAGCATCCCAACTCACATCAAAACCCATACTCTCAAATACATCACGTGCAGGCACAAGTGTGCGGCCATCTCTAATGATTGGAGTTTGACTACTAAAATTAACCCGCTGTCCTCCAATAGTGATATGAACATCACCGGCATATGACGTAACCGGCATAAATACTCCTAAAATAAGTACAAACACTAATGTTACTGATAGTAACTTTTTCATACTAACCTCCTACTCTCTTTATGACAGCAATAACCTAACCTTCTAAAAATTCTGACTAGTAAGTTTCTGCAACTTTCTCTGAAAACTTCAGAGGAGTTTTCCCTTATCTCTGCACAAAAGATGTATTAATATGCACTCATCCTATCTGCCCATGCGGTAGACAGATGGTCGCCCTCATGTAACAGAATTAGCAAACTGTTACATGGACGATTCTCCTGTAAATTAGGCAATAAAAAAAGACGAGATGCAATAATCCTCGTCCAAAGCAAAAAATCAAGGAGTCTACTCTCCTTGATTTTACAGGGTTTTACGGCACCCATGTAACAGTTTGCTAATTCTGTTACCATAGAAAATCCCACCAAAATAATACAAAGGAGCAATCAAAATGTCAAGAACAAATCGTCAAAAATCCGCAAAAACCACTACCCAACCCATCCGAGACAAAAAACAAGTCAACGCCCTTATTAACTACTATCTAATCCAAGGCCAAATCCGCAACCACACCCTAATCACTATGGGCATCTACACAGCCCTGCGTATCAGCGATCTCCTCCGCCTCACCTGGGGAGATGTCTACGACTTTAATAACAAACGTGTCCATAATGTTATCAGCGTTACCGAAAGCAAAACCGGAAAAAGTAAAATTATTGCCTTACACGGAAACTGCGTTGCCGCATTAATACGCTGCCTACATACCGGCCGCCCTACCAGCAGCAAACATCCTTTATTTGAAAACAAGCAAAGCGGTAAACCCATTAGTCGCATACAGGCCTACCGCATCATCCGTACAGCCTCCGAGGAAATTGACCTTGACATCCCTGCTTCCTGCCACTCCCTGCGCAAAACTTTCGGCTACCACGCCTGGAAGGACGGAGTTTCTCCTGCAGTGATTATGGAAATCTATAATCATAGCTCTTTATCGGTAACCCGGCGATACCTGGGCGTTACCCAAGATGATAAAAATGAGGTTTATTTGGGATTAGCAATCTAAAAAATGTGTCATTTCGGAATAAAAAACTTGTCTCTTCATAACAAAACCAACTCTCTCATATACATGTGAAAAAAGGGGGATAACCATGAGGACAGGTATAAAAGAGCATATAGCCGACTTGCTGTCGTTACCTAAAGAGATTGTATTAAACCTGCCGCAGGTGATCCTAACCGGCAGCGGTGAGATTAATATCGAAAATTATAAAAATATCATCGAATATACAGATACTAAAATCCGCGTCAATACCAATAGCGGAATTTTGCTCATCGCCGGGCATAGTTTAGCGCTAAAACAAATCACTGCGGAACACATTACTGTGGTTGGCGGCATCATGGGGCTTGAGTATTTAAGGTAGGTGATATAATGTTTTTATGGCTTTGGACCTTCCTACGCGGTTATGTCGCCGTAGAGGTTACAGGCGTTTCGGTAGAGCGGTTTTTAAATATGGCGGCTCACAGGGGCGTATATATTTGGGATGTAAGCCCTGTTGACAACGGCATTAAAATGCATTGTTCCATAAAGGGCTTCAAGATGATGAGAAGCTGTGCAAAAAAAACCAAATGCAAACTTAAAATCGTGCTTAAAGAAGGGGCGCCCTTCATGATGCACCGGTATCGCAAGCGGAAAATTTTAATGTGCGGTGTCCTTTTTTTTGTGTTGTCTTTGTATGCAATGTCCTCTTTTATTTGGCGTATTGATATAGAAGGGAACGAACGGCTCTCGGCTGAGGCAGTACTAGAAATTAGCCACAGCCATGGCCTTTATGTCGGAGCCTTTAAGCATTTTGTAGACCATCGGGAAGTAGGGCGGCAGCTCCTTTCGGAATTCCGGGATATCGGCTGGGTAGATGTACATACTAGAGGTACCCGCACGACTATCATTATATCGGAAACGATCCCGGAGCAGCCTCGTATTTCCAGGGATATCCCCTGCCATATTGTGGCGTCCCAAGACGGCCTGATCACCAGTATCGCCACTGCCTCCGGCTATCCGCAAGTCCGGCAGCATGATGTCGTGCGTCAGGGCGATATCCTTGTCAGCGGCGCACTTCCTGTCCAGGATGAACAGACAGGCCATTCCACTACTCTCTTTGTACATGCTTATGCAGAGGTATGGGCAAAAATGTATACGCCGATCCAATTTTCTGTACCCATGTCCTTCACACATAAAGTCTTTACCGAAAGGCAGCGCAGCCACCATACCATCCAGTGGCTGCTTAGCGAGAATAGTTCCATAAATTTATTCCATAGTAGAATTCCGTTCACCAATTATGATAAAATAGTATCCTATATCCAGCCTGGGGCATCAGGGGACTATCCCCTGCCTTTTATCTGGGCCAGGACGACTTACCGAGAATTTATCCCTGAGACACGTTATCGTACAGTAGAAGAAGCCAAAGCCCTGGCTGACCGCATCATTACTGAGCGTATTATCAGAGAATTTGACTTTCATACAGATATCATTGACAAGCAAATTCAATTTACAGCGCAACCGGATCACCTGATCGTCTCCGCATTGATAACAACTAATCAGCGCATCGATAAGGCTGTACCTATAGAGCATTCTACCAGTACTTCGGATGAAGAAGAAAGCAGGTAATATGGAACAAAAGATATTCCAAATCCCCAACGCCGTTATGGGTAACGTTTTCGGCAAATTGGACGAGAATATAAAAAAAGTGGAGGAAGCCTACGGGGTCGTGATGGTTAACCGCGGTGAGCAAATCCAAATCACCGGCAGCAATGCCTCCATCGCTAAAGCAGAGGCTGTCCTTAAAAAGCTTGCCGTCTTTGCCCAAAAAGGCGAGACCATTGGCGCGCAGCAGGTTAATTACTTGATCTCATCCCAAGGGGAGGCAGACTTTGCCCAAATCGAAAAAATTAATGACGACACCGTATGCATCACCGCTTCCGGCCGCCCTGTTAGACCTAAAACCATGGGGCAGAAAAAGTATCTGGATCAAATACGCAACAATACTGTAGTCTTTTCCGTAGGCCCTGCTGGTACCGGCAAAACCTATCTGGCGATGGCTATGGCCATCACCGCTTTTCGTAATCAGCAGGTAAACCGCATCATCCTCACCCGTCCGGCTATAGAAGCGGGAGAAAATCTCGGCTTTTTGCCCGGCGACCTGCAGCAAAAAGTGGACCCCTATTTACGCCCGCTTTACGATGCGCTTCATGACATTATGGGGGCGGAAACCTTTCAGCGCAATGTAGAAAAGGGCGCGATAGAAGTAGCCCCTTTGGCCTATATGCGCGGCCGAACTTTGGACAACTCCTTTATTGTGCTGGACGAGGCTCAAAATACTACGCCGGAGCAGATGAAGATGTTTTTAACACGTATCGGCTTTGGTTCCAAGGCGGTTATCACGGGTGACATCACTCAAATAGACCTGCCTGACGGCAAGCGCAGCGGCTTGCGGGACGCCGTCGGGATTTTGGAAGATATAGAAGGCATAGGTATCTCCTATCTCACCGCTAAGGATGTCGTCCGCCATCCACTGGTACAAAAAATTATCCATGCATATGAAAAACGTGATGCCCGCAATGCCTACAAACAAAACGTCAACAAAAACCGCCGCTTAGCGAGAAAACCGCAGCCACGAGGTAGACAATAATGCGTAACCGTTTATTAAACACCACTCTCATTTTCATCGCCTATTTGCTGACTTGTTTAGCCGTCTGGACAGGGCCATACTTTCAGTCGGCCCTAACCGTGAGTGTGGGAGATATATCCCCCAGAAGGGTAGTCGCTACCCGAAGGGTGGAAAACATAATGGCTACCGAGCGTAACCGGGCCGATGCGCTAGCCCGGGCCGAGCAGCTGCTTGCGGTAACCCGGTACGACCCTTCTATTGACGATCAAGTATATGCCGATATATACGCCCTCTTTGACAGGCTGACAGGCATCCGTTTGGAATATGATCTCTGGCTTGAGGAGCAGGAAGAAGCCCATCAGCAAGCTTACAACCAATGGCGGCAAGCCCGGGCCCAGTGGGAGATACAACATGCGGAATGGCTGCTTTCGCTGAATGAAGACGATAATGGCGATAATGATACAGAAGCGCTTGAAGAGCCTATCCCACCGGCAGAGGAATTTATATATGAAGCTGCTGTGTTTCCTGCGGAGGAGCGTTTTGGTGAATTGCCGGTGCGGTTTAATCCAAGCCTTCAAGAATTTTTGCTGTCTTTAACCGACGGGGAATTTGAGGAATTATATTACGCCGTCCTCTGGACTGCCGAAGCCGTTTTAGAACCCGGTATAGAAGTCATTGATGTGTTAGTACAATCAGCCATCCATAATAAGCTGATGGAATTTATGTACCATACAGACGCCATTGAAGCAGGCTATCAAATTGTACTCACCTTATTAGTACCTAACGAGATCTTTGACCCGGAAGCCGACGAAGACCTTCGTCAGCGGGAAAGAGAAAATTACGAGTCTATTTTTCTGCTGCAAAACCAAATAATCGTAGACGAAAACGAACGGATTACCGAGGAAGCCTATGCCATTATGGAAAGCTTGGGCCTCCTTGAGACCGAATGGACTAGGGACATCGTACCATTAGTAGGCATTTTCATTTTAATTGCCATCACCATGCTGGCTTGCTGCTGGTTTATCTCTTTCTACCGTAAGCAGATCGTTTCTCACACCAAGCAGGCCTTACTGCTCTTTACATTATATATCTGTGTGATGACCGTATTATGGGCCTTAAATGGCATCGCTTATTACTTTATGCCCATCTTAATCTTTACGATGTTAATCGCCATGTTAAAAGACCTTCGCACCGCCGCTATCCTCAACCTGGGCTTTACGATCATCGCATACTTTGTTGCGGATGGCACTATTCAATATATGATCTTCTTTTTGCTGTCAGGTTCTCTCATCAGCCTACTGGCCCGATATACTACTGAACGTAGTAAAATTTTGATGGTCGGTTTATTAGCGGCAAGTTTTAATTTCATTTTGGCTGTCGCTATAACCTTAGCTTTTGAACCTCATCAGATGGTCTATTCTATGCAAACCCTTATCTCCACAGGAGCCTTTGCCGCTTTAAACGGTATGTTTACCGTGATTATCGCTGTAGGCAGCTTGCCCTTATGGGAGGCGCTTTTTGGTGTAGTCACCCCCATTAAGCTGCTGGATTTAACTAATCCTACCAATCCGCTGATGCGACGCCTGACGCTTGAAGCGCCCGGCACATATCATCATTCCTTGATTGTCGCTAACCTGGCCGAGTCTGCCGCCTATGACATAGGAGCCAACCCGCATATAGCCCGGGCGGGGGGCTATTATCACGATATCGGCAAATTAGAATACCCACACTATTTTATGGAAAATATCACCGGAGCCAGCCCCCACGATGATATGGATCCCCTCAGCAGCGCTCAAATTATAGCCAGCCATATTACTCATGGCCTTAATTTAGCCGCGGAATATCGGCTGCCTCAATTTCTACGCGACATTATCCATGAGCATCATGGCACCACACTCATTAGATTTTTTTACAGTAAAGCTAAGGAATTGGAAGACCCCAACGATCCTCAAACCGAGGTCAGAGAAAGTGATTACCGCTATCCCTGCGTTATCCCACAGAGTCGGGAGTCTGCTATAGTCATGCTGGCGGACGTCGTAGAAGCCGCTGTCCGGTCTATGATGGCCAAAGGCAAAGATATCATTGATGTGAGAGAGATGATCAACAAAATGATTAAGGACAAGCTCACCGATGGCTCTTTAGCCGACAGCAAATTGAGTATTAGGGATGTGGATATTATTGTCCAGTCTTTTTATAGAGTACTCAAAGGGATGTACCACGAGCGTATCCCCTACCCTCAAGGGCCTTATGGGGAAGAAGCGAGGTCTTAGCACATGGAAATTTATTGGGATAATTTGCCCCAGGATTGCGAAAAACTATTAACAGACCTCATCAAGCGCGGTATCGCGTTTGTAAAAGCGCCCTCAAATATAGAGATCAGTATATCTTTTGTAGATCGGGATGAGATACAGGCGCTCAATCGCCAGTATCGCGATATAGATCAGGTTACGGATGTACTGTCT
>Ga0123355_10018143_pt1 | contig 11146 bp, 6 predicted proteins | sample TergutEmb28metaG_3_FD_89872 | JGI IMG/M metagenome (GOLD analysis project Ga0123355, IMG submission 89872) | Embiratermes neotenicus P1 segment gut microbial communities from Petit-Saut dam, French Guiana - Emb289 P1 | ecosystem: Host-associated > Arthropoda: Insects > Digestive system > Gut ...
CGTAAATTTTAGCCAAGCCGCCCGAAGTGGTGTTTTAGTGGCTTTGGTTTTGGTGTTTTGTGCAGTTTTGGCAACTCCTCTTATTAAAATTTTCGCTCTGTCAATAATTTATCGTTTTACAGCTGCAATTTTACAGCCTGTAGCAGATAAGCGACTAGTTTCTTTGATGGATGGTGTTGGTAAGCATATGGGGTTGCTTTTTACGGCGGCTGGGTTGATTGGTGTAATGTGTATATATACGGTGGTTATTTTACTGTCGTTTTGAATTCAAAATTTACTATTTACAACGCATGTGTATGTATATTATACTGTGTGTACATCTTATAGAAAAAGCAAGCTGGGACGGTTAATGACTGAACCCAAGTAGTAAATTACACTATCTTAGAGAAATAGCCGTAAACCTTTCCACGGGGCGGCTATTTTTTGTTAAACGACATCCACGCTAAAATTACCAGCATAGTCACAAGAAGCAGATATATCACTTCAAATACCGTCATTGGCCTCCCCCTTTCTAGGGTTCAGCCTGAAACCGCCTTCAGCTTGCTTGTCTATTATACATATTATTGAATAATATTACAATGTATTATTTTTATGGCTTTGCCCAGCCAAAACAGCGTTTAACCGCCTCTTGCCAGCCTTTAATTAAAATCGAACTTTCCTCTTTACTCATTATAGGGTTAAATGTTCTGTCTACAGTTACATTATTTTTAATATCATTTTTATCCGTGTAAAACCCAACTGCTAAACCCGCTAAATACACAACACCTAATGCTGTGCTTTCGATTACAACAGGACGAATTACATCCACGCCCAAAATATCTGCTTGAAATTGCATTAAAAAATTATTTGCCGACGCGCCACCATCCACACGAATAGCCTTTAAATCAATGCCTGCATCAGCTTCCATTGCTTTAATTACATCATAACTTTGATATGCAAGTGATTCTACAGTTGCCCTAATAAAATGTTCTTTTTCGACACCTCGGGTTAACCCAACAATAATCCCCCTAGCATATTGGTCCCAATAAGGCGCGCCAAGCCCTACAAATGCTGGAACTACATAAACTCCATTGGAGTCTTCCACCTGTGCCGAATATGTTTCAGTAAACGAAGCTCTATCAATTATTCGCAAACCATCACGTAACCACTGAATAGCCGCCCCAGCAATAAAAACGCTTCCTTCTAGTGCATATTCAACTTTTCCGTTTTTTTCGCCTTTTTCGTCCTTTTCATTTAAGCCCCATGCAATGGTAGTTAATAACCCATTTTTTGAAGAAATAGCATTATCGCCTGTGTTCATCAGAATAAAGCAACCAGTACCATATGTGTTTTTAACCATACCTTCTTCATGGCAACATTGTCCAAACAATGCCGCTTGTTGGTCGCCTGCAATGCCTGCTATTTTAATCTCCCCACCCAACATAGAAGAATCTGTATAACCATGAACAAAACTGGAAGGATTAACTTGTGGCAACATGTTATGAGGAATATTTAACTCTTTTAAAATATCCTCGTCCCACTTTAATGTGTGAATATTAAACAACATTGTACGAGACGCGTTGGAATAATCTGTCACGTGGATTTTACCCTTTGTAAGGTTCCATATTAACCATGTATCTACTGTGCCAAATAACAATTCCCCACGTTCGGCTTGTTCTCTTGCCCCTGATACATTTTCTAAAATCCAGCGCACTTTTGTACCAGAAAAATAAGCATCTACGATTAGCCCTGTTTTTTCATTGATTTTTTGAGAAAATCCACTATCCTTTAAAGAATCGCAATATTCTGATGTACGTCTGCATTGCCAAACAATTGCATTATATATAGGCTTGCCTGTGTTTTTGTTCCATACAATGGTAGTTTCCCTTTGATTTGCTATACCTATTGCCACAATATCAGAGGCAGATGCTCCTATTTTTGCTTTTGCCTCTGTTGCTACAGAAATTTGACTTGACCATATTTCCATAGGATTATGCTCTACCCAGCCCGTTTGAGGAAATATCTGTGTAAATTCTTTTTGCGTGATACTTTGAATTTTTCCGCTTTTGTCAAACAAGATACATCTTGAACTGGTTGTACCTTGGTCTAATGCCATTAAATACTTCATTGGTAATCATTCCTCTTATAGGTATACGGATATACATTATATTTCAAAGAAAGCAACTAAGTCCTTTAAAATTTCAACCTGGTTATTAAGTTCCTTTATTGACATTGCAGATTCCTCCGCACGTGAAGCATTTTCATTTGCAACACGCGAAATTACATCAAAACCATCGTTTACCAAAGAAAGAGCGCGTGCCTGTTCTCCAGATGAGTTTGAAATATCAGCCATAATCGTAGATACCTCCATGGACTTCTCTGCACTGGATGTAAGTGTGTCTGCTGTTTCAGCAGTGGCATCCATGCTAGATTTTACGCGGTCTATCAGGTTTATGATGGAAGTATTTGTTTCCTCTGAAACTTTTTGGCTAATTACGGCTAACTCTCCAACTTCTTCAGCCACAACTGCAAAACCCCGCCCATGTATTCCTGCACGTGCCGCCTCTACAGAGGCATTTAATGATAATAAATTGGTTTGATTTGCAATTTCATGAATTGATTTTAAAGCATCTGCCGCTTGCTCTGAATAAACACTAATCATTCCCATATGCTCTAATATTTGCTCCATTGCAACCGCGCCAGAACGTGCGACAAAATAAGCAGTGGATGACAATGTATTTACCTCTGTTGCTTTGTTTACATTTTCGGCGGTAGAATCATTGATAATTGTAACTGTACTTGTCAGTTCTTGTAAAGAACTGGATTGAGTGGTTGCGCCGTTTGAAATGGCGATTACACTTTCCGAAAGTTGTTGTGTATTATGTGATACGCGTTCAGTTGCTATGGTAATTTTTGACACAGCTTCACGCAATTTTAGAGCAATATCGTTAATTGAATTTCTCATATCTGAAAAACGCCCTACATAATGGCGGGTAATACTTTGGTTAAGTTTACCTTGTGCTAAACTTGATAGCACTATATTAATCTCATAAATATAATCTTGAAGCACGTCTATAGTTTCATTTGTAGAGTGCTTTAATGATAAAAACTCTCCTTGATAGTTACCTTTTACCCTTAAATTAAAATTGCCCTGCGATAGTTTATCCATAACAACAACCATTTCTGTAATAGGTTTGCTAATTCCACCAATTACTTCATTTAAGCCATCCATTATGCCACGCCAGTCACCTTCATATTTTTCCGCATCAATTTTTTGGGAAAAATCACCTTTTACAGTTGCGTTAATTACCAATTCAAGCTCTTCACGAATTTCCTTTAAATGGCTTCGCATAGCTTCAATAATATCATTTAATATTGCTTTTTTCCCCGGGAATTTTTCAAGCGGGGCATTAAAATTACCTTCCGCAATACTTTCAACTGTTTTTACTACTTTGCTTTGTGTGTTAATATGTTCTGATACCATATAATTAATTTTCTCAACAACTTCTTTGTACGCGCCTTTAAATCGCCTTGTTTCAATAAAAGCATCAATGTCCCCACTATCTTGCAAAATTGCCATATTATCCATTTCCATCATCAAGTTTTGTAATGTATGAATCACACCTGTTGTAGCATTTGCAAGTATTCCCATTTCATCTTTACTTTTCATTTGTAATGTAATACCTTTAAGATTACCTACTTCAACATTTTTTAAAGCGGTTACTACAGCTTTAATTGGGCGTGCTACACTTATATAGGTGAAAAATGCCACAACTAAACCCACTATTAATACACAAATCGCAGCAATAATTATATTACGAAATGTGGTATCGGCAACATTAACAAGACGCGTATATATGTTATTTGTATGCACACTCGTATAAGTGTATATTGCTTGAAAATATTGCATTATTTCGTTGCTTTGTATGCGTTCTTCTTGAATTATCAAACTGATTTCATCTCTATTATTTGAAAATGCTAACCCCATTAAAGGAAGCACTATTTCACCTATGTACCGATTAATTCGGTACTCAAGGTAATTAACTTGCGCAGTCTTATTATATCGGCTTTCATCAGTTAATTGCCACCAGTCATCAACCAATGATTCTCTGTATTGCTCTAACAACAAGGCAACATTTTCTTCTATAGCCATCAATTCGACACCAAGTGATTGAATCGCACTAAAATTCCCTGCACTTTGGTAAAATGTAGCAACAATACGACTTAAATCCATTAAATGTAATTCAACTTCTTTTAAATACATTTGTCGCTCCACAGGAAATTCATATAAATTTGTGTAGTTGTTGTGCAACACCTGTAAATTCCATGCGCTGGTGAATGTAATAGCAAAAAGAGTAACCAGAAGTATTCCATACCCAAATGCTATTTTCCAGCCAATTTTTAAATCCCTTATCCAGCTCATTGTAAAACATTCCCCTCTCACCTTGGCAACAAATTATATATTGTTATGGTAATATGATTCTTACAAAATGTCCAGCTTTGAATGAATTAATAAATTCATAATAAAAAAAAGAGGCTCGGAAATATCCGAACCCAAAGAATATGAGAGGAGGCAAATGAAAGGAGTTGTCAAATGGAAGAACGCACACGCAATGGCAAGTTTAAATTTTTTGCCAATTCGTAGCATTTTTGAATACGTTCTGGGCTTAAAGTTCCCTCTACTACGGTAAGAATAACATGAGTGTAAAATTGTGCCTCTTTGGCAAAATCTAAAAGGGAATTAAACGCATAATGCCCGAATCGTGTGTTTGTTAGACGCTTATATTCGTATGCGTCATCGGCATTTAGGCTAATCGAAACAGAACTAATTACAGATAAGTCATGAATTTTAAAGTCAGGATTTATTAATTTAACCAGCCCATTAGTATTTAATCGTACATGTAAACAAGTTTTTTTTGTAATATATTTTGCTATTTCAATAACATCATTAGCACGTTCCATTGGTTCGCCATAACCACAAAATACTATTTCATCAATATTGGTCAGGTTACATGCGTCAAATGCTTTTTTAATCTCTTCCAAAGTTGGCTCACGCTCTAACCAAAGGTTATCTGCTTCACCAACACTGTTAGTAAAGTTGCGAATACAAAATATACAATCACAGGGGCAACGATTTGTTATATTAATATACAATTTGTTTCCAAGTTTATAAAATATTGTCATAAATTTGTTATTACCAAGTGGAGGCAATTCTATACGCTTCTTGCACCGCATTTTGATGGTCTCGTTCGTGCGTACGGTTGCCGTTATTAGTGCGAGAGCCTAAAAAGTGTAAGCACACATGCCCATTCATATTATTACCTGAACGGGTTTGTTGCGCATGTGGCATTCCATTAATGGAAGCCGCAATTGAACGCCCATTAATAACCACAACTACAGGGCGTGGTTGCCAATCCCAACGCCCACCAAATGCTTGTAACATTATGGCAGTGTCTTCTGCTGTAAGGGTTTCCACATCTGCATGACGACCATTGGAAAAACTAGCCACTTGCCAAGTTAACCCTGTGCGAACATCAATTATTGTTGCTGCAACACCAATTGTCATATAATAACGTGCCGTGTCCCAATGAAGAAGCTCAACCGAACCCACTTCACCAGGTTGAACAGGAGGGGAGGGCATTCTCAAATATCTGCTGTACATATAACCAAAAGTCCCATTGTATTCCACAAAAAACCATTCGCCATCACGAGAATCCAATACATTAACCATTTGTCCAGGTGATACTAGAAGTAATCTTTCACCATTAGTATCTGGGCTAGGGCGTAAGTTTAAGTTGGCAGTGGTAATAAATTGTTCAGATGTTGCCATGCTTAATGCTTGCATATTTGTATATTCTGTTGATTCATAGTTATTATCAGAAAGCAAAGAATCAAGAGGGATAAAATCATCTTCTAAAGTTTTATTTTCAAAGTCATATGGTGGGTATTCCAATTTATCAAGCAAATAATCTTGAGATTCTGCAAAAACTGTAGTAGCACCAAAAACCATAGCTAATGACAACACCATCAATAAAACTTTTTTATACATATGTATCTCTCCTAAAATTAGCTTCTGTCCAGAGTTAAATCTAGAGTTAAATTATTTTGTAATAATCTTGAATACTATCTTAATACTTTCGTAATAACTTTGTCAATACTTTTTAAAGAATTTTTTAAATTTTTTTAAAAATTTTCTTAAAAACCTGAAAATAGGGAACAAAAAAGCAGCTTACGCCGCTTTTTTATTCATGAATTATAAAACAACTTACACAAATAAGGTCATAAACAAATCAAATGGAATATATGTTGTTCCATCAACAATAATTGCACCAACCAAATCTACAGGGATAAAAATAAAACTTTCAAGTGTGTCTTCACCGCTTAAAATGGCTGTGCGGCTTGCTTCATCCCAAGTAACAGTATAACCTAGTTGAGTAGCAACATCTCTTAGTGATACAAATATTTCACCATCAATAATAATTACATCTATTGTATCGCCATCTATTATAGGCATAGGAATAACTTGAAAATTATCAGTTTGGGCAGTTTGACCTGGGCTTTGTCTAGGGTGTGAAGTATCAGCAACCATACCATGTTCAGGCAATGATGGAACAGAAGGAATTCTTACTTCTAAAACGCCAATAGTAGCAAGTACTGTATCCAATGCATCTAAGCCAGGCATGTTTAAAATATGTGGTACAACCCCTGTTTCTTCAAAAATACGCCCATAAGGGTCTGTAGTAACTCCAAGGTCTATTCTAAATAAAATGCCTGTATTTGGTAATGATATATATGTGTGAATTGTGCCTGTAATGGGAGAAGTTGGTTCGCCAACAATTGTAGCAAATCCATTTTGTGCAATTACAGCCGCCATTTGTGAGGCAGAAGCAGACCATTCATCAACCAATAACCAAATATCGCCCCTAAAAGGGATTGCATCTGAAAAAGGAGGGATAAATACATCCCAAACTAGTACATAATCTAAATATGACAAATCTTCACCTGGGAAGTATGGCAAGTCTCTGGAACGTACAAATTCATCCGCAGGCATTACTCTGTACAGTTCAGCACCATACATTAAAGGTACAGGATTTAAATAAAATTCTGTAGTGCGTGGGCTGGAGCGGAAGAACTCTGTAGTTTGAAAATGTAGTGGTTCATCAATAAGCATTGCCACAAAGTTTAATGGGAATGATGCCGCAAGCCCCCCCAAATTTCCACGAAGGTCAATTATTAAGTGTTCGTAGTTCTGAATTTCCTCATAAAATGGAAAAAGAATATTTGCATCGTCTATCATGTTACTCATAAAACTCTCTACACCAATGTACGCAACTCGTCCAGGTACAAGTATTTCTGTAGTAATGTTATCAGGCATAGTCCAACCTAATTCTGCCATAACATCATCTTCCTCCATGGTCATGTCATGATTCATATAGTCCATGCCATAAAACCATCTTGAAGAGGGTGTATTAAAGTTTCTATGATGTACTCGCATCATTGACAAGTTCCAATACTCGTAATACGGTTCACCTGGTCTTGGTGCGTTGTAAATCAACCATTCTATTGGGAATAAAGTTGATTCCAATGTGATTAAATCCATTGGTTGTAAATGTGATAATCCACCTAATCCAATGGCAAAATTAAACAACAATGAAGAAAATAGATACTCTGCCGCCAGATACCTAGGGTCATCAGGTGGTGAAGCCCATCTTTCACCCATTAAAAACGGAATATCTGGACCAAGGACTCCTTCACTAAATAAAGAAATCATAGGCTCGTTATTAACAATGGTGTAGCGAAACCATTCCAATAAATACTCCATTGGAATGTCAAAAAGCCTTTCTGCTACACCCATTGTTGGTAACACTTCCAAAATCCACTCTACAAGATAGTCAAAGTCTTCTAAGGCTATTTCCATTGCCTCAGGTGTTAGCTCTACCATCCTAAACTGTGAAATTGTTTGAGTTTGTGCGGTTTGCGCAAGAGTGGTAATAGGGCTTACAAATAACAACATTACCATAACAAGTGCTATGGATTTTTTGATTAAATTGTGCATTACACGCTCCTTCTGATAGGGTATATGTTGTGCTATCACACACCCTTATATATTTTATTCATCTCCTAGAATACCACAATTCTTTAATAAATAATAGTTTTGAAAACTGGTTGTATAGTAAATTCAATCGAAAACGATTGAATTTAGCTTTGCTTCGCAAAGCTCCCCCACCTCCTTTCGCTACGCTACAGTCGGTGTGGGGGCGTTCATTTCAATTGAAAATGGTTGCGTGCAAGCACGCCCATTCTCAATTGAATTCACTATAATTTCATAAATTACCACGAAAAACGCGTAGCGTTTTTCAGAATAGGGGTCAAGGGGACTTGTCCCCTTGTGGGGGGTGGGGTGAAACCCCACGGTTTAAAATAACTAAAAAATAGCAAATTCTTCATCCTCAACACGAATGCGACGGCGTTCCCAAATTTCAGCACGATGCGTACCAATTACTAGAACAGTATCTGTGTTTTCCAAAAAAAGCACATCACGGGTCTCACTCCCAACTGTAAACTCCCATTGTAATACACCCCTGTGATTAATTGCCTGGAAGGTTCTATCTGCTCCAACAAGCACCATACCATGCCCTAGACGTAAATGTGTGGCGCGTCGCCCTAAATTAAAATAACCTGTTTCTGTACCTGTCATATCAAATATTCGCACCATACCAATAGGGTCTGGATTCTCAAAATCGCCTAAAAGTCTATCCCCTGTAACAAAAGCAAAACGATTATCACAAAATTGTAAATTTATTTGATTTGTTAGTTCTATACTCCACAATTCTTGCACTGTTTCAAATTGGAAGCCTACAATTTGTTCTGTTGTGGCAATAATAAGCCTATTATCATCAATAAACCGTAATGCAGAAACTAGTTGACCATCGAATAGTTCTGTACCAAAAAGCCCAGTATCACCAAGTGGACCTTCTCCTTCATTGATAAAATTAAATTGTACCCGTGTTCGCAAATGTATATTTAAGTCCAAAACAGCAATTGCTATAAAACGCCCATCAAGGGAAACTTCGGCAGATGTGGGAATATGCATAGTATCAGGAATTGTTCGCCTATACAAATGTCTGGAGCGTGAACGTTCGTTATATACCTCCACAACAAAACCTGAATTTGTTTGTGTGATAATTGAAAGAAACCCTGTTTCATTAATGGAAAAAAATGTGATAGGATAATCTGTAGTCACGTGAAAGGCTTGTCCAGACGAATTGTATACATATACAAGACGTGCATTGGGCGCACTAACAGCAACAAATTCCCCACGAGATACACTAATTGGACGGATAAAATTAAAACTATCAGACCAATGGATGGTATCGCGGGAATCTCTTGAAGACCTATAACTAATACCGTCACGAGCTACAAAATAGAAATTACGTGAGTCATTACTGTGAAACATTGGGCTTGAATCAAACGAAAATGATACCCCGCGTTCAGTTGACACCATTCTTATATTAACATCCTCACCTGCATTAACTACAAATTGCAACACAAGAACAACTAAAAAGCACATGGTTGCTATTAACATTTTTGCCTTGGAGTTTAACCTGGCTTTTTTTGGCTTTTTTTGACTTTTTGGTATTTGTTGTGAATATTGATTATCTTGCATAAAATCCCCGCCTTCCTATCCTGTTACTACTGACAATTTGTAAGTTTTAACAACACCCTCATAATCAAAAGTGACAATTGTTGTGCCTGGAATTGTAATAGCTTGAGTTATTTCTATTTTTACATCTGGCTCACTGGAAGTAGCTGTTATAATAGGTACATTGGTTGTACCCACTGGGATAGTAATTGTTGTTTCATAAAGACCATAATCTGTTATACCATTGTCAACTGTAGACCTAACAGGGGTAGTTGGTAATTCTATGGTTTTTCCATCTGCCATGATAGTCACTGTTGGTACGACTGGGCGGGATAACCTTTTATTGTCAAAGTCAAAGCCAAACCCAATTAAGTCACAAAGAACTTCTTTATTTTCATTACCATTTTCACTACAATTATTATCACTTTCAACCACAAGATAAATTGCATGTTTTTCAATAAAATTATTAATATCATCAGACACACCAGCGATATATTCCGTTATTTCTTGAGGTGCGTTTTGGGGTACGACAATTTCACATATTTTTGTACCTTTCCATATGTTATTGTTCCAAGGGCTATCCAGCATGACATTAATCTTAAAACTATTTGAAGTTTTAGGGGTAAGGAACAAGTTAAATTTAGCATCAGACAAATGGTTTACATTAAAATACTTATAACCAATTATATCACCATCAACCACGCCTACAATCGGCATATGGTCATCCCAAATATCCCATGAATCTGCTTGAAGTTCATTCCGTGATAAATAACAGGCAATTCCCGCAGAATAATACTTAAATGGGTCTAATCCTAAAGTAAAATTGAACCCTTCTGATGTTACTTCTGCCCCTGTATATTCATAATCTCCAGCTTTTGCAGTCCATATATTATCATTGTTAAGCACATCATAGTCCCATCCCCTTATTGTAACTCTTCCACCTTCTGAAACAGGCATTTCATCCCATTTTACATTAATTGGCGCAACCATTGGCTGGCGTGCAAATCCAAAACCTCTTGGTGCTCTATGATAAAAAACATACCACTGTTCATTAATTAATTGAATGCTTCCATGAGTATTATGCCCCGCATAACTTAGTTGCAGTGCAGTACCATCCTTATTAACCACAGGTGCGCGCGCGTCAACAAGAACACCACCACTTTTCCAAGGTCCAAGAGGGGTATCACCAAAGGCATAACGCAAAGTAGCATTTGCACTACTTAAACCATATTCAGGTCCAGAATAGCCACTATACACCCAAATATATTTATTTCCTATTTTACGAATTGAAGCCGCCTCAAAAAAGCTAAACCCTTTTAAATCTTCATCAGGAAATACATGGGGATATTTGATTCCCTCTGGGTCACGAATCTCGCCATAACTTGAACTTGCAGGAATAAAATGCTCTATAACTTCCGTGCCTGGTCTTATGGAATACATTGTATTCTGGTCTAATTGCGCCGCAAAAGACTTTTTAAATCCCCAATATCCATAAACCCTGAAACCAATTTCATAATCAGGGTC
>Ga0123355_10018144_pt1 | contig 11146 bp, 12 predicted proteins | sample TergutEmb28metaG_3_FD_89872 | JGI IMG/M metagenome (GOLD analysis project Ga0123355, IMG submission 89872) | Embiratermes neotenicus P1 segment gut microbial communities from Petit-Saut dam, French Guiana - Emb289 P1 | ecosystem: Host-associated > Arthropoda: Insects > Digestive system > Gut ...
CAAAAAGTAAGCCGTCAAAACGCCGGTAAAAAACAGAACCACAAACGAAACCGCACCTTTAAGCGCAGGCTTTCGTTCGTGAGGATATAATGCCGGCAAAACAAAATACCAAAACTCTATCATTAAATATGGAAATCCGATGATCAATCCGATATAAAACGAAATGCTGATATGCGTCAAAAACTGTGCCGTCAGATTGATGTTGATAATACTAATTTCATCTATACTCGGACAAATCCCCGGCATAGAAAGCCATGCGGCCAAACGACAAAAAAACTCGTAGGTTATAAAATCCGCACGACAAGGTGCTAAAACAATACGATCAAAAACAAAATCCCCGAAAAGGAACGCAACGATGGCAACGCCAAATACGACACACAAACAGCGTACTAAAACCCACCGAAAAACTTCGAGATGCGACCAAAAATTTGAGCCGGAATCAGACATTAGTCTTTGTCTTTAGACTCTGTTCCGTCGGGAGCGTCATCCGATAATTCGTCTTCAATTCCCTTAACTGCTTTTTTGTATTCCTTTATACCTTTACCCAATCCCTTCATTAAATCCGGGATTCTTTTTGCACCAAAAAGAAGCAGTACAATCAAAAGAATGATAATAATTTGTGCCAAACTGGGCATCATGGCGAACTGAATGTATGGATCTGTGTGCATTTTTTTAGCGTTTTAAATAGTTAGCTTTTGCAAAGATACAAAAAAAATTGAAACAAAACAAAAAAGTGTAGGGGTGGATTTAAACCACCCCTACGGTACGAAACAATAAACACAATATCTCGACCAATTAAAAGACCAGCGTGGCTCCAAACGAAAACGCATTCAATTCCGGACCACGGTTATTTAAGAACATTTCGGTTAGGCTGTATGATGCAAAAAGTCCTAAATTTCCGTGTGTTACACGTAATTCCGTATCTAAGCGAAAACCGTTCATATAAAAACTATCTCTATTTCTACGCGCATCACGAGTCCATCTGCTATTTCCCTCAACTCGATAAACCTGTTTGGTACTTGCTCCCAATCTCACATTAGCAACAACACCCGCCGAAGCCGTAAAACGCCTATTCTGATTTTGATACTGTACAAAAAGAGGAACTCTTAACCACGATGAGCGCAAATTACTTTTTCTAAAATTTCTCACCTCGTCACCATCATAAGGACTTATGGCAAACACCATTCTGCCATCTTCATTTCTATCTGTCGATGGAATCATATTATGATCCAGAAATCTGTAGATATTCCAACCTATACCTAAGCCTGTGCCCATGCCGAAATTACTTTGCCCAAAACGAAATAATCCACGATCAAATATATTCCAATTTATGACCCACGACTGGTTTACACGAATCTGCATGTTTTCGTAGCCCTCGGGCAATGTGTTTTGGAAAAAATCTTGACCGAAACCGCCAAACCCGAAATCAAGGCCGGCATAACGAGGTCTGAATCGTCTGTTTGTTAGAGATGGAACAGCTCTTTTCAACGAGTTTTGAATATTAATATCGTCAATAAAATCGTGAAGCCAGCCCTCTGAAGAACGTTGCTGAGCTGCAGAGGGTTGCAAATTTGCTGGCCTTTGTTGAGTTGCAACGTTTTGTCGTCTGTCAGGCCATACTCGAGCGGTAGTTGAAATTGACAACAAATTTTCCACATCGGGGTTAAAGTGTATTACACTTGTCCCTCTGGCTGTTCCTGTCGCAGTTTTTGTATTTATATTTGCTCTTGCGGCTCCTGACAAATGGATATCTGTGTCCGGTGTTTCTAATTGTTCAGCGTTAATGAAGGAAGCACTCTCGCCGATAATTCTATGCCTATTGGATATTGTTCCCGACAAATTCAGTTGGGCTGCTCCGGATAGATTTGATGCCACATTCTCGTACGCTAAAGCTAATCTCGTTTGACTTGCTCCGGACAGTCTAAGTCTTAACCTACTGCCGGTTATTTCGTTTTCCGACGAAACTCTTGCAGTTCCGGAAACGGCCAAAGTATCCAGCGATTTGAAAATAATGATAATCGGTTCTCTTTGGCTCGCACCTGGTCCGTGGATTCTCAAAGTGCCGTTGTTTACCGTGAATAGAGTGTCACTTAAATTTTCGGGGACTATAATTTCGTTACGATCTGCTTGAATCAATTGTACTTGAAAAGTCTGACCAACTCTAATTTCTGTGAATTCTCCTAAATCTAAAGCTCGAGTTTGTGCGATTGAAACGCTTGCAAACAAAATGAACATTGCTGTGGTAAAAAATAATTTTTTCATGATAATAGTTTTTTCTGTTTTGATAGTATGACGAACAATCCTTGCAAAAAGTTACAAATGTTTGAAAAAAAATTAATTACCTCCGTGCAAAAAATTGTGGAAATTCCTGTTCTTCCAAAAGCAACTCTACTTCTGTTCGTCTTTCGAAAAATCGTCTGGCAATATTGTGAATAACGTTTTTCGCTGGAGCTATCACAAAATCGTTGAGTGCCAATTCTAATCTTTCGGCAGTTAGGAATTGTTGGTGTTGAAAAGACTCTGTTTCGAATTGCTCAAAGAATATCGGCTCTGATCTTTCTATTATGGCTTTTTTGCTTGAAATGGGGATACTTATTGGGGTTATCATTGCAATGGCGAGGTGTTCGCGGGTTATGGTGACGTCTTGTTCGCTATCAGGTTTAGGGTGGCGGGATGCGGGCGTTTCGACAAGCTCAACGACCGCACTCTGGTGGTTGACGGACGCTGAGGCTCTCGAAGCGTCGAAGTGCACTTCGTACTTGCTTTCATTCTCAATTTTCAATTCTACATTCTCAATTTCTATCGGCTCAATCTGCAAAACTGCAATCTGTGGAAATTCTGCCTCTGCTGTTTCAAAAACCCAACGCCCAACAAGCAGTGCAAACACAAAACAAGCAACCATTGCATACCACGTCCACTGTGTCGTTCGGCGTTTGCCAAGTTTAAGAAGTTTTTGTTTGTGTGGATAAGAAATCTGTTCTTTCGAAAGTTTGGGTTGCGTATTTTCCCACGCTTCAAATTCTTGATTTGGCAAAGTGACGATTAACAATTCCTCTTTTTGATTGAAAACAATATCGTCGCTTGGTGACAAAACTACGTCTGAAAAACCGCTGATTTGCTCGGCGATTTCCGGATTTTGTTGCAAAAACAAATCCACTTCCGCACGCTCAACATCGTTCAGCGTTCCGTCGAAATAATCAATCAAAATTGACTCGTAATTATCGTGGTTTATTTTCATATCAAATTTTCAATTCGCACCAAATGTTTTTTCAAAAATGTTCTCGCTCTAAAAATATATACTTTAACTTGTGATTCGCTCAATCCGGTAATTTCTGCGATTTCTTCATAACTGTATCCTTCGTAATCTCTCAGCATCAACACCGACTTTTGGTCGGCAGGCAGATGCTCCATTGCTTTGTTCAGAACTTCGTGAACATCATTGTATGTTGTGTGTTCATATCTATTTTCTGTAGGTTGTGCTGTTACAAACCGTTGGTGAATCTGCGTTTTCCGAATGTCGTCAATCATGGTGTGATGTGCCGATGTAAACAAATAAGATTTTGCTTTTTCAAAACTAATCGTCTCTACCTTTTCCCACATTTTCAGGAATGCATCCTGCACCACATCCGATGCCCTGTCTTCGCACTTAATGTTCTTAAGTACGAATCTATACACGCCGTCGGAAAACTCCTTCACGCAGTCGTTATATTCGCTTACAGTCACTCAAATTACCGTTTTTTTATTACTATGACGAATAGGTCTGTCAAAAAGTTACAATGTTCGTACCGAAGCACCAAGAAATTTTAATATTCTTCGTTGAGCATCGCTATTAAGCCTTATTGAACTTCCAGTGGAGGCTCTTCCGGTTGCTTTTTGTGCATGGATTCTCGCACTCGCGCCACTTGAAAGGTTGATGCGAGATTCTCCTGTTTTAAATTTTTCGGCAACAAGTCCCGCGCCACTGGAAGCAGTGATCGTATGTTCTCCGGCTCTTCCTGTCAGAATTAAATTTGCACCGCTATTTAATACAGAAGTGATTTCGTCGGCATTTATATCAAGTTCTGCTCTGCTTCCACTGGAAAGTCTTAAGTCAAACCCACCTGCATTTATTGTTTGTTCGGATTTAGCAAATGCACCGCTCGACACCTTCAACGAGTTCAGGGATTTGAAATAAACTCTGATGTCCGGTTGTCTGTTATTTGCCACCACTGTGCGATTGTTTCCCCATCGACGGGAGGGAAGGGCGATGGTTAGAGTACCTCGATTTACAGAAACCACATCCTCTGCCTCCATACCTTGTGGAAGTTCCAAGCTTTCGGGAATCACAACTTCACATCTATCCGAGGGAATCAGAATAATGTGGAAACCATCTGCAACTCTGACTCTATCGAAATCAGCAGTAGCGATACGGTCTTGGGCGGTTAAACTGAGCGTCAAGCCGAACATGGCGAGAATTGCAAATAAACGTTTCATAGTTTTAAGTTTTTTATGGTTTTATTGCTATGACGAAGTGAGATAGCAAAAAGTTACAGGTTTCGTAAAAAAAATTACAAGTTTCGTACCGAAGCACTACCACTCGTAGATATGTTTCGTTGAGCATCGGCGTTAAGTCTTATCCGCCCTGACCCCGATGCACTTCCTGTTACCTCTCTTGCTTGAAGTGTTATTCGGCCTGACCCTGAAAGACTAACACGCACACGTTCTGCCGAAACACTTGCACTTCCCGACCCTGAAACACTGACATGGGAGCTTTTTGTTTCAAGTACATTTTCAGCGTCAACTCTCCCACTTCCGGAAACATTGATATTATGTTCGTTTGCTTTTCCCGTTAGAGTTAATCTACCACTTCCACTCAATCTGGAAGTGATAGTGCCCGCCACAATATTGAGGTTTGCTCTACCAGAACCTGAAAGGTTTAACTCAAACGTGTTTACACTGATTGTTCCTTCGGATGTAGCAGATGAAGCACCCGCCAGACTTAACGAATTTATAGATTTGAAATAGACCCTAATATCCGGCTGTCTTTTGTTTATTCTGATATTGTTTCTCCTTCGGTTAGACTCCGGAATGGCGATGGTTAGAGCACCTCGCCTCACAGAAATCACATCTTTTGCCTCTACACCTTGCGGAAGTTGCAAATTTTCGGGTACAATAACTTCATTTCTGTCCGACGGAATCAGGATGATGTTAAAGGCGTGACTAACACTGACTCTATCAAAATCAGCAGTAGCGATGATAGTGTTTTGAGCGGTTAAGCCGAGGGTTAAACCGAACATGATGAGAATTGAGGATAAACGTTTCATAATTTTAAGTTTTTTATGGTTTTACTACTATGACGAAGTGACCTGCAAAAAAGTTACAGACACTCACAAATCATTAGACGTAAATATATGCAAATTTGGTTGCAAAAGTGCATTTTTTTACAATCTCCGTGAAACTCGCTCGACCATTTCCGTCTTCCACGAAGCAAAATCGCCTGCCAAAATACGATTACGTGCCTCACCAACCAACCACAAATAAAACGCCAAATTATGTAAACTCCCAATCATCGGGCCCAACATCTCTCCTGAATGAAACAAGTGTCGCAAGTAGGCTTTGCTGTACATCGTATCTACAAAACTTGCTCCGTCTTCTTCGATTGGTGAAAAATCGGTTTTCCATTTCTCGTTTCGCATGTTCATGATACCGTTTTTGGTAAACAGCATGCCGTTTCGTCCGTTTCGAGTAGGCATGACGCAATCGAACATATCAACTCCCAACGCAATACATTCTAAAATATTTGCCGGAGTTCCTACGCCCATAAGATATCTCGGTTTTTCTTTGGGTAGAATTCCGCAAACCAACTCGGTCATCTCATACATCATTTCGGCAGGTTCGCCCACCGACAAACCGCCGATTGCATTTCCATCACAGTCGCAACTTGCGATTTTCTCTGCGGAAGCGATACGCAAATCTTTGTAAACACTGCCTTGAACAATCGGAAACAAACTTTGCGAATAGCCGTATTTTGGATCGGTTTGTGAGAATTGAGCGATACATCTGTCCAGCCAACGGTGTGTCATTTCCATTGATTTTTTGGCATAATTGTAATCGCAAGGATAAGGCGTACATTCATCAAAAGCCATGATGATATCCGCGCCAATCGTGCGTTGGATGTCCATCACACGTTCCGGAGTGAACAGATGTCGAGAGCCGTCAATATGCGAACTGAAAATCACACCCTCTTCCGTAATTTTTCGAGTGCCTTCCAACGAAAAAACTTGATAACCGCCGCTATCCGTCAAAATCGGCTTTGTCCAACCGCTGAACTTGTGCAATCCGCCCGCTTTTTCCAAAACATCTAATCCTGGACGCAGGTACAAATGGTATGTATTTCCCAAAATAATTTGAGCCTTCACATCATCTGTGATATGTTGTAAATGAACACCTTTTACAGTTCCGACAGTTCCTACGGGCATAAAAATCGGTGTCAAAATTTCGCCATGATCGGTCGTGATTTTTCCGGCACGAGCAGAAGTTTGGCTATCAGCGTGTAAAATTTGATAAGTCATCGCAATAAACAATTCAATGTTGATAAAATAATCGCCAAAGATACGAAAAATAATTGGAAAAACGGTAATTTTGTAGCCGTATAACTGTGTCTTCATGGAAATAAATAACATAACAGTATTTGCAACAACTAAAGCCAACGAGGATTATGAGTTGGTTCGGGCCGCTCTGCATCATGGTGACAGACGTGCCTACACGCAACTCATGGATCGTTATAAGGAAAGTTTATACTTCAAACTCATCAAAATGACGGGCTGTGAAACCGATGCGGATGATATGACGATTGAAGCGTTTGGCAAGGCTTTCAACAAATTGCACACCTACTCGCCGGAATACGCATTCAGCACGTGGTTGTTTCGAATAGCCACGAATAATTGCATCGACTTTATGCGTAAAAAACGCATAAAACCTATGCCTTTGGAGCGTCTGTCTATCAATGATGAGCGTATGAGTTTTGAAATGCGAGTTGCGGATTTGGCTATTGATCCGGAAACCTTGATTATTAAAGAGCAAAAAAATGAAAATTTACGTGCGATTGTCGATAGACTCAAACCGCACTACCGCGTTCTTATCGAGTTGCGTTATTACAAAGAGTATTCTTACGAGGAAATTGCCGAAAAACTAGATTTACCGATAGGTACAGTGAAAGCAAAACTGTTTCGGGCCAAAGAATTTTTGTACAATATTTTGAAAAATTCGAAGGAGCTGGTTTAGGGCGATAGTAAAAAAAACAAAAAATGTTTGGTTATTTCATTTTTTTTTCGTAACTTTGCACCCCCAAATTTGGGTAATTAAGGTAAAAAACGAAAGAAAAAATAACGAAATCAAGCATTAAATGCCAACAATTCAACAATTAGTTCGCAAAGGTCGCAAAAAACTTACCGACAAAAGTAAGTCGCCTGCATTGGATTCTTGCCCGCAAAGACGCGGAGTTTGTGTACGTGTGTACACCACAACACCTAAAAAACCTAACTCTGCAATGCGTAAAGTCGCACGTGTTAAGTTGACTAACCAGAAGGAGGTGAACGCCTACATTCCGGGTGAAGGACACAACTTGCAAGAACACTCTATCGTCATGATTCGCGGAGGTCGTGTAAAAGACCTTCCGGGTGTTCGTTACCACATCATTCGTGGTGCATTGGATACATCAGGCGTAGAAGGAAGAAACCAACGCAGATCCAAATACGGAACCAAACGCCCAAAAGCAAAAAAATAAAACATGGATAGGGTAGGGTAATGTAGGGATGACCCTCGTGGTCGTCCAAGAAGACAAAGCCTGATTATGGCACTGCCACCCAAAAAATCCATGAGTAAATAAAATTCAGCATGCACACCATAATATAATGTGCCTCTGCAAAAACAAATTTATTGAAGAAAAATGAGAAAATCAAAACCAAAAAAACGGATTATTTTGCCGGATCCAAAATTCGGTGATCCACAAGTAACAAAGTTCATCAACAATATCATGTTGAAAGGAAAGAAAAATTTGGCACATGAAATTTTTTATAACGCCATTGATATTGTTGCTGAAAGAACCAAAGAAGACGGTCTCGAAGTGTGGAAAAAAGCACTTGCAAACGTAACGCCTTCGGTAGAAGTAAAAAGCCGTCGTATCGGTGGTGCAAACTTCCAAATTCCTACGGAAATCCGTCCCGAACGTAAACAATCCATCGGTATGAAGCACTTGATCGGCTATGCGCGCAAACGCAACGAAAAATCAATGTCTTTAAAATTAGCAGGGGAAATAGTGGCAGCTTATAAAGAAGAAGGTGCCGCATTCAAGAAAAAAGAAGACACACATCGTATGGCAGAGGCAAACAAGGCGTTTGCACACTTCAGATAATACACAATTATATAGAATGTGAAAGACACGAGTCGTTCGCATTCTATTTTTTATACAACAATGGCAGATTTAAAATATACAAGAAACATCGGTATCATGGCACACATCGACGCAGGAAAAACAACCACGTCGGAGCGTATCTTGTTTTATACCGGTAAAAGTCACAAACTCGGCGAAACACACGATGGCTCCGCAACGATGGATTGGATGGCACAAGAGCAAGAGCGTGGAATCACAATTACGTCCGCAGCAACGACTGTTTTTTGGGAGTATGCCGGAAATGAATATAAAGTTAACTTGATTGATACACCGGGGCACGTAGATTTTACGGTAGAAGTAGAACGTTCGTTGCGTGTTCTTGACGGAGCAGTGGCATTGTTTTGTGCTGTGGGCGGCGTTCAGCCACAATCCGAAACGGTTTGGCGTCAAGCAAATAAATACCAAGTACCTCGCATCGCATTCATCAATAAAATGGATCGTGTAGGTGCAGATTTTTTCAACGTAGTTGGACAAATCAAGGAAAAATTAGGTGCAACCCCGCTTCCTTTGCAAATTCCAATCGGACAAGAAGAATCGTTTAAGGGTGTTGTAGATTTGGTTTCGAACAAAGCATTCGTTTGGACCGATGACAAAGGAACTGCAATGGAAGAAGTGCCGATTCCTGAGGACTTAAAAGATGTTGTAGAAGAATATCGCACAGCACTGTTTGAAGGTGCTGCAGAAGAAGAAGATGCGTTGATGGAGAAATTCTTCGAAGATCCGGATTCTATCACCGAAGAGGAAGTTATCCGCATGGTCCGCAAAGCAACTATCGAAATGCGGATTACTCCGGTGATGTGCGGTTCTGCGTTCAAAAATAAAGGCGTTCAGCGTTTGTTGGATGGTGTGATGGATTTCTTACCGAGTCCGTTAGATGTTGAAGCTGTAAAAGGTATCAATCCGAAAACAGACAAAGAAGAAATTCGCAGACCGGATGCAAAAGAGCCGTTTTCTGCATTGGCATTCAAGATTGCAACAGACCCGTTTGTTGGGCGTATTGCATTTTTCCGCGTGTATTCAGGTCGCTTGGATTCCGGTTCGTATGTGTTGAACGCATCAACAGGAAAAAAAGAACGCATTTCGCGAATCATGCAGATGCACTCGAATAAGCAAAATCCAATCGAATTTATCGAAGCTGGAGATATTGGCGCAGCCGTGGGTTTTAAAGAAATCAAAACCGGAAATACACTCTGCGACGAAGCCCATCCGATTATTCTCGAATCTATGAGTTTCCCTGATCCGGTAATCTCAATTTCCGTAGAACCTTTGACACAAGCCGACATCGAAAAAATGACGATGGCTTTAATCAAATTGGCTGAAGAAGACCCGACATTTACTGTTAAAACCGACGAAAATTCAGGACAAACGATCATCAGCGGTATGGGCGAGTTGCATTTGGACGTACTTTTGGATAGAATGAAGCGTGAATTCAAAGTTGAATGTAACCAAGGTCGTCCGCAAGTGGCGTACAAAGAAGCAATCACATCATCGGTTCAACATCGCGAAGTTTACAAAAAACAAACCGGTGGTCGTGGTAAATTTGCAGATATTATATTTGAAATTTCTCCAAACGAAGAAGGTGTAAAAGGCCTCACTTTCGTGAACGAAGTTAAAGGCGGAAACATTCCGAAAGAATATATTCCGGCAATCGAAAAAGGTTTTAAATCTTGTTTGGACAACGGTGTATTGGCAGGCTATCCGCTCGAAGGCTTCAAAGTTCGAATTATTGATGGAAGTTTTCATGCGGTCGATTCTGATGCATTATCGTTCGAACTTTGTGCAAGAATTGGTTTCAAAGAAGCTGCGCGGAAAGCAAACTCCATACTCCTCGAACCTATCATGAGCGTTGAAGTGGAAACACCTGATGCGAATGTGGGTGATGTAACCGGTGATTTGAACCGTCGTCGCGGAGTTTTGGAAGGTGTTGACGCCAAATTCGGCGGACAATCCGTAAAAGCAAAAGTGCCGTTGGCAGAAATGTTCGGATACGTAACATCCTTGCGTACGATCACTTCCGGACGTGCAAGTTCCACAATGGAATACGCCTACCACGCCGAAGCACCCAAAAATATAGCAGACGAAGTAATTAAAAACGCAACAAAATGATAAAGTGAAAAGTGAAAAGTGAAAAAGTTAATCCTACTTTCACACTTGTAACTTTCAAACTAAAAAAAACGATATGAGCCAAAGAATCAGAATCAAACTCAAATCCTACGATTTCAACTTAGTAGACAAATCTGCGGAGAAAATCGTAAAAACCGTAAAATCAACGGGAGCAGTAATCAGTGGTCCAATCCCATTGCCTACAGACAAGAAAATTTTCACTGTAAACCGTTCAACATTCGTTAACAAAAAAGCGCGCGAACAGTTCGAAATGTCAGCCTACAAACGTTTGATTGACATTTACAGCAGTAGCGCCAAAACCATCGACGCTCTGATGAAGCTTGAATTACCGAGTGGTGTAGAAGTAGAAATCAAAGTGTAATAAGAGGTGGCTTCGAGAGCCTCAGCCACCGAAATACACGGTCGTTGAGCCTGTCGAAACGCCCGTGTGCCGAATAAATAAAAAATTAAGAATCAAAAATAAACAAAAATGTCCGGATTAATTGGAAAAAAAATCGGAATGACTAGCATCTGGGATGCCTCCGGCAAGAATGTGCCGTGCACTGTAATACAGGCTGGTCCTTGTGTTGTAACACAAGTAAAAACAAAAGA
>Ga0123355_10018145_pt1 | contig 11146 bp, 7 predicted proteins | sample TergutEmb28metaG_3_FD_89872 | JGI IMG/M metagenome (GOLD analysis project Ga0123355, IMG submission 89872) | Embiratermes neotenicus P1 segment gut microbial communities from Petit-Saut dam, French Guiana - Emb289 P1 | ecosystem: Host-associated > Arthropoda: Insects > Digestive system > Gut ...
TCCGTCAAACGTCGGATTGACAAGCGCAAAATGCAAATTATTTTGGTTGGACGGAAAATTGTATCCCGCGGTCGCAACCAAATCCCGATGCGTTGAAAAGAAATCAAAGTGGCTATTGTCAAATTCCATCGAGACCGGTTCCACGAAATCCCGCATCAAGCCAAAGTGGCGATCGCCGCGCAAGTTGAAATCGCGCGCAGGAATCACGACGGTAACATTAATATACGAAACCAATCCCCCGCCCGACGACATCACGGCAATTCGCGTAGATCCGGAATTAACCGCAGTAATCCGAACGGTATTGTCGTTGCCACGGATCCATGTCACGCGCGCGGTCGCAATCAATCCGTCGCATTCCGATGTTGGGATGACCTCGCGTGATATGCCCGATGGCATGCCTCGTGCAGATACGATGACATCGGTGAAAAATTCCTGATTGGTGGCAAGCATTATCTCGACATCCTTGGCAATAGTGACATTGGGTCGATTTATAACAAGTCGGGAGTTCGCATAAGGGTCGGTATCACGGTTCAAAAGAAAGACAAGACTTAAAATAACACTCGTTACAATTATCGCAACGGCGCCCATAACGACAAAGCCTTTGACCTTTGATTTCCCCTTTTTCATTTGTTTCCCCAGACCATAGTCTGTTTAATTGTGGCATTAAATATCAACGCGGTCAAACAAATTCGACGTGAAAATGGCATTCATCATGTGCTGCCGTGCGTCCGGAATGTCAACGCCCAAATTTTTGACAAGCGTCTTCATGTACTCGCGCTTGGTATATCCATTGACCGGGCATTCGTTCACAAGTATCGGATAATTGTTGTTTTTGGCCTCCGCAATGGTCTCGGCTTCGGTTACATATATAAGAGGTCTTATGAGTGTCAAATCCATCCTATCTAAATACGATTTCGGCGGCAAAGTCCAAATACGCCCCTCGTATAACATGCACAGTAAAAAGGTCTCCAACATATCATCACCATGATGACCAAGCGCGACCTTGTTACATCCAAGTTCCTTTGCCTTGGAATGCAACATCCCGCGACGCATCTTGGCGCAAAGACTACATGGATTTTTTTCTTTACGAATATCGAAAATTATTTTGAATAATTGCGACCTTTCGATGTGGTGTTCAATACCCCACTCCTCGCAAAATTTTGCAACTTTGGATATGTCCTGTTCCCCGTCTGTGCCGTCCAAAGTAATTGCGATGACCTCGAATTTTTTATGCTTGAACTTTTGGTATAAACTTAATGCCTTGACAAGTGTTAAACTATCTTTACCACCGCTTAAACCTACCGCGATTTTATCCCCGTCCTCGATAAGCCCGAAATCCGTATCCGCCCTGCGCAAATGCCCAAGTATATTTTTCATTACCAACTTGACCCTGTGTTGATATTAATGGAACTATGCGTCAATAGATGTATCACATTGTGAAATTGCGAGGCAGTTGGCGACCACGGAAAAAAATTCGAACGTCCGCTTATTCCAAATGGTAAAACGATGCACCCTGCGTCAATTTCATCATCCGGGAGATACCCCGTCTGACCCGGGAATCCATGATCCGAATTGGTACAATTAAATCCCGTTGTCGGCAATGTCATATTCCCCGTCAGATTATACGCACCGCGGATATGAAGCATCCCGTTCATTGTCACACCAGATCCACCGGATAATAAAACCACATCTATACGACCGTTATCAATTCCGCCGGGTTGACGTGAACCTTGGACGATGATCCTGCTATTATTAACAATACTTGCAAAAGCCACACGCACATTCGCCATCCCCATCGAAGAAATCTCGACATCAACATGCCCGCGCGTCCCGTGCGCGTTAATTTGCCCATCATGCGCCCTTATGAAAAGACTCCCTGTTGCCAAATTGCTATTTGCAAATGTCACGTTGACACCGCCGAAATATTTGTGGACAAAGACATTACCAAATACACCAAGATCCGCCCCGCGCACCCCCAAATTCAAATGACCAGTTTGCATCCGAACATATGAGGTCGAAGTAATGCGGCTTATTGATATCGAACCCGTCGGGAGATTCGGGACCACCAGCCGTCCAATAGTATGCGCGTTCAAATCAATCACCGCAGCACTATGTGATATTTCAAGTTCCCCCCATATCGCATCGCCCACATTTAATGAACCGCGAGTGGAATCAAACAAAACATGACCCTCGGCTGATTGAAATCCGATGTTGTGAGAAAATCCGGTGACATGTAAAACTTCCGGCAAATTTGGCAATGCCGCACCCGGTGCTGGTCTTGCAACACCTGCGGTCCCAATCGCACCAAGCGTAATATTGCGCGAACTTCCATTGATTCGCACGGACTCTGTAACATGGCCGCGATATACCACATTTGCGGAATGGGAATTAATTGTCATGTTGGCAACACGTACATCAAATTGATTGGCGGTGGTCGCGGAATGAATCAAAACATGCCCTGTCCCGGTAATTGTCAAATTGTCGATCTGCATGTGATTGGTTATTGTGGGGTCGGCTTCGATTGTGACACGACTTGCCCCCGTATTGAACACAAAATTATAAGGATGCGCATCGCCGATACGGTCGCTTGGAATATTTATAAAAACGCGTGCAGTCCGTGTCATAACGCCCCGCGGTTCGCGAACGATAATTCGTGTTGCAGGCACACCATCTTCGTCAAGTGTTTCCAAAAAATCAATATGCGTGCGACTTAATGAATTGAATGATACACCATTGGCGTTTTCAAAGACCTGAACGCGCGCCTCGTCCCCAAAGCCTTGCGTCCGAACGCGCACAATAATTTCCGCCCTACTGGACTCGATTATCATGTTGCGTTGGTTGAATATGTGGTCCATCTCGGGTCCGAAATATGTCATAAAGCGACTCTGCACCCATACCCCATTCATACCCCACGGTGTAAAGCCCGGCACAATATACAACAAAATAATAAATACGCCGCCGGATACAAACAACAGTATCCCTGTTGCCAAAATCCCGAGTGAAAGACCGCGACTTCTATCCATATATTCCAAAGTAACATCCTTACCGCATTTTGGCAAAGAATTCTTTTAACATTTTTCCGCACTCGTCATTTTCAAGATTTTGCGTTTGCGTCACCCAATTTAAATCCGTGGTGGACGCCGCGCCATAATGTACAGATTTCAACCGCGCATTGGTGATTGCACCCATACACATTTGACAAGGCTGTAACGTAACGTACATTTCACAATCATCCAACCGCCAACTTTTCAATTTTTTGCATGCACGGCCTATCGCCAACATTTCGGCATGATAAAGCGCGTTTTGTTTGGATTCGCGCAAGTTATGCGCACGCGAAATAATTTTCCCATCTCGAACGATAATCGCACCGATGGGGACTTCCCCGCGTTTCTCGGCTTTGCGTGCCTCGGCAATCGCAAATTCAATCACAAAAATCCCCAAACAAGCGTCATCCCGGTAACAACCAAACCAAGGAACAATATCCCCAAATACATTGTTCGTTCCATCGTTGTCAATGGCTCTTTAATAGGTTTTTCGTCTGCGGTGATATAATACTTAATTGCCTGCATACCGCTTGACCGATGTAATGGCAATGGGGTTTCACGCGTTGCGTTTTCGCGCACAAAAGTATCGCGGGCAAGTTTATGAATTATCGCGATAATCAAAAAGTACAACCCAACAAACGCGCCGAGATAAATTAAAAAACTTGTGCTTCCGAAAAAATTTCCAAGCCACGAAAAGAAATTCCCGCCAAACCATCCATAATGCGACGCGAACATCAAATACACCGCCAATGCATTATTCATAAAATGTTCAATCACCGCGGGCCAAATGTTTTTCGTCGCCATAACGACAAGTGCCATAAGATACCCCAATATCATCGCATAAATTGCCTGGACAATATTAAGATGCATTAAACCGAACAATACCGAGGAAACAAGAATCGCTTTCATAATTCCGATTTTGCCCGCGAACCCGTGGATTAACATACCGCGGTGGGTGACCTCCTCGCAAAATCCGGGGAGCACCGCCACGATAACAAGCATCACCATAAGCCCCCCCACCCCGGTAAAAGCAAACGCCTCCCCGCCCATTCCCCCGCCCGCGGCACCACGATGTCCAAGCCCCGCCAATATCCCATTGAAAAAACTTGAAACAAAAATGTTGAATAAAAAACAAAACACGCCAAGAAGTATCGACCACCCGATTAATGACCCGCTTGGTTTACGAAACCACCATGACTTCATGATGGCTTTGGGTCGGGGGTCGTTATTTTCGTCTGCGGCTTGCACAAATTCCGAAAATGATGTCGGAGCACGGCAAAACTTTTTGCGATAAATCATGATCCCTATAATGGGAACAAGTGTCATAAGTCCAATTTGCACAATCACGGAAAATACAATATCCGCAACGCCCGACGGCATGAAATCAAACCACCCCATCCCGCCCGCGGTACGCAAGAAAACAAAGGCAACCAAAATTACCATGTAAATGGTACATGTCGCGAGAAATAAATTATCCTTGGGCTTTTGTTGTTCCAATGCGTTCCTCCCTTTTAAGTATGGTAATAAGACTTATTATAGCGGCGGTTCCCACAATCGCCAACAAAATTGTGGTGATTATGGTAAACGCATTCCATGTATAGGGCATATGATCATTCGCCGCTATGAATGTATACGTCACAATCGCAAAGTTATTTACGAAATGCAAAATAATCGGATATAAAAGATTATTGGTCTTAAGATACACCACGGAAAACACAACCCCCATAACAAACTGATAAACAAGTTGCATCGGATTAAGATGATACATCGCAAACAACAAGGAACTTAAAAGTATCGCAAGCAAAGGTCCGTATTTTTTCAAGGATTTGAAAATAACACCGCGGAACAATAATTCCTCGACCACCGCGGGTAATATCGCCATCGCAAATACCGCCATGATATACATGCCCCATGTATCAATATAAAAGGGTTCGGAATCCATGGAAACACCCATTGCCGCAAACAAATCAATCGCCCCAAATTGAACCAGTATAAATGATAGTAGACATATCAAAGCAATCATCACCGCGACAAGCGTATTATCCGGACGAATTTTGAAACAATAATCCTCGCGCGATACCGTTCTTCGAAATGCGATAAAAATGAAAAAGTAAACAACGAACATTGCAATTATAACCGCCATGCGTTCCCAAAATCCAAAAACACCATCTTCGTCTGCCAATGGTCTAAACAATACCGTCACGATAAACGCGCCAACCACCGTCAACACAAAACACAAGACTGATTTTTCCCAACCATCTTTCACATTGCAATGTTACAGCATTATGTGATAATATGCAAGGTGCTTGGCATTCAATCTTTATCTTCGGGTTCGCGCGGGAATGTTATATATATTGCGTCTGACACCACACGCATTTTGGTTGACGTGGGTTTATCATTGCCTCAATTGCTTAAAAGACTTAATCGTGCCAACATCGACCCCAATACAATCGACGCGATACTTGTTACCCACGAACATTCCGATCACATATTCGGGGTAGAACAATTTTTAAAAAAATTCCCCGCGAAATTGCATCTGCATATCGACACCGCGCATTTGTTTCAATATCTCCCAAACGATCGCATCAATCATTTCGGGTCCGAGTTCCAAATCGGCGACATCACGGTGGATTTTTTTCCGGTCCCGCACGATTCCCAATTTTGTTTCGGATACAATTTCAAACAAGACGACGTAAAAATAAGTCTCGCTACGGATCTGGGACGAATGACAGACGATATATTAAAAAGCATGAGCGATAGTCAAATCGTATTATTGGAATGCAACCACGACCTGTTAAAATTAAGCCACAACCGCAAATACCCGCATTTTTTGAAACGCCGGATAACGTCCTCGCGCGGGCATTTGTCCAACCCTTGTTGTGCGCTTGCTATTTATCAACTTGCAACTTGTGGGGTGAATCAATTTATCCTTGCACATTTAAGCGAGGAAAACAACTCCCCCACGCTTGCGTATAATTTCGTCCGTGACTTTTTGCAAACACACGGCATTATCGAGGGCCAAGACGTTTGGATCGACGTCGCATTACAAAATGAAATCGGAAATCTTTTTCATTGTACTATTGACCGATTTTTGTAAATAATGTACAATAAAGATGATGAAAAATATTGACTTACAAAGGCTGTATCAGTTAAGCATTTACGAACTGAGGAATCTTGCCCGTACGATGGGTATTCCCCGCCCAACAACGATGTTAAGAATCGAATTAATCGAGGGCATTATCGAACGGACCCAATCCGAGAATTTTTCAATGGACCAAACACAAACATCCTCGGGCATCAAACAACGCGGGCGTCCGCCGAGGGTGCAAAATGTATCAATCGAAAGCATCATCGACCCCCAACCTATCCAAACGTTTGGCATCGCCCAGATACTTGAACAAATGCAATGCACGGATATTTCAAACTGTGTCCGTGGCAAAGACACGAACGCTTGCGAATTAAAAGACGTAAACGGATTTGCATATGTCGTCCCACGCGGAACAGGACTTTTAATTTGCCCAAGCATGACGACATACCACATCCCGTTAAAATTTATCGCCGAACATAAAATTGCTACTGGTGATTACATCGTCGGGAAATCACAAGACATTAACATGACGGAAATCACAAGCGTAAAAAACACAAATTTCGATACCGTCAAAATAATCCGCCCCCACAAGACACGCAAAATAGACAAAGCGGAAATCAAACTTGGCAATCGTGTGATAATACAAAGTAAGCAAAAAATCGACTTTGTCGAATATATCGCAAATGCCCAAGTCGCATTTGGCGATCTTCACACTGTTGCGCTTTTGATCGATGAAAATGTTGATTCCGCGGATTTCATAAAGGAAAAAGGCATAAGCGAAGTATATTTGTGCCGCGTGGAATTTGATAAAAAGACGCGGTTGCTTTATGCATTGTCTGCCCTGCTTGTCGCTAAACAACACGCTTCCCAAGGCAAAGATGTCGTTTTATTCATCGACAATTTGAATAAACTTTTACGTGTTTATAATGCTATTGGAACTGATACCGATGGCTATTTGACGGATCTTAAAACATTTTTTATGCAATCCCGCCAAATACTTGACGGTGGGTCCTTGACAATTATAACCAGTGCACGCGAATCCAACACCGAGGGCGAAAAATTCGTACTCGATGGTTTTTTGGATATGGCGAATTCGATTTGGACTATTTAACGCGCATTTTTGTTCTTAACCGGATGAATATCAATAATCCAATACCGGCAACGACACCAAGCCCAATTAACAATATCGTCATGCCGGAATTCATGCCTTCACGGATTCGGAATCCATCGATGAAAATTACGTCGCCGTCCGCCGTTGCAACGATGACCTGGTATTGACCGCTATCGCTAAATGTCCTGTGGTTCACATTGCCCATTTGTCCGATTGAAGTGGTATCAAGATCATAAGTATTTACAAGTTGCCCGTCCCGCCTTATCACAAGTTCTGCATCACCATTCGCGGCCATGCGAATCTGTTGAATATTAAAAGTAATCGTTACGTCGCCGGTATGCGATGCACCAAACCGCCGGTTCGCGGTAACAAGATTCCGCATACGCTCGGTCGGAGACACCCAAATCGTACGCGTCATTGTAAACGCATCGCGGGTATTGGATTCCAAAATTTCGAATGTGATTGTATATTGACCACTTGAATGCATTGGTGCCGAAATAGAGATTGATCGCATCGGCGGTGTGCCAAATGTTGCGGTAACATCACGCCCGCCAAAAGTGACCCGCGTGATACGAATATTGGACGGGGTGTTGTAATGAAAAGCCCTTTGCGCACCCTCAACCAAAATCACGTTATGCGTCCCGCGAACGGTAACCAATGGATTTACGCCCACCACATAATCAACAACGATGGTGTATCGCCCAGATTGGTCGAACATAAGTTGCGGCATCACGTGCCAGGTTGTGAAATCTTCCTCCTCGATTAACGTGCCGTCCAAAAATACCTGAATTGCATGCACATAAAACATCGTCGTGGAAATATATTCCGGCGCGTTCCACACATCAATCGCGATGTGCCCGGTATAAACCATTTCGTCAAGAATCGTTTCAGGCGCATCCATCGCATCATCGGAAATCAAAACTGGCGGGCGCGCAAGATTATACAACCGGAAATAAGGTCTATTGACAATTGTCGTACCATGTGTAAAGGTCTGGACATTCCCTGCCCAATCAAAAAAGTGGAACTCGAAAAAGCCGTAATCGCTCTCCCTGATCCTCAAAACATCGCCGTAAAACAACCGACCGGAGTACGTCCCATTTCGAAATAGATCAATGAAATAAAGATTGGTTGCGGCGATGCCATTATCGCCGGAACTTTGCGCTGTTAATTGGATGTGTAATTCATTTGCGATTGATGTAAACACAAGATGCGTCGGTGCAGTAATTGATGCGGGAGGCACGCCCCCATCTGCATCGGTAATTTGATGAAGCCCCACCGGCAATACGCGTATCGTCGCGGCAATTGCGAAATAAATCCGCGCATCCGTCCCGGGCGAAATTAAATAATAAACCGCATATCGCACATTGTTAAATGCATCATGATTGACAAGATTATCAATATGAACAAGCTCCCTCGCGTGATTCATCGAAACAACAATCCGCAAATTACCGCTTTCATTTGTGAAAAAATTATCCCCCGTCGTGTCAATTGTCACATCTTCGTCCTCATATCCCGACGTCCAAAATACCGGAATTTGACGCAACCCATAATTGTGGGTATCAAATTCGTTGGTTTTGGGACTTGCCTCGATTGCCTCCCATTCGTCATCTGCGTTCAATCGTTGCACGACGTATGTTAAATTGTTGACATCGGTGATTTCAAATCGGAACCGACGCTCGGACCCTACATCGTTGCGCACCCAAATCTCGTAAATCCCAATTTGGTCAAGAACGAATCGTGTGTTGAATCGCCCGACAGGAACATTTTGCGCAACAACTATAAGCCCTTCCTCGCGAACCGATCGGGTAAACGAGATCGTGGATCCAAATAACGGTGTACCGCGATCCAATGTGACCTCAATCATTCCTGCAAAATCGCTACCTTGGAAAATCGTAGACCCTATGGCGGAGGTAAAATCAAGTTCCGCGTCGATACTCGTCCCATTTACATTTCTGAATATCAATTCCGGTAAAAAGAAATAGAAACTAAATTCCTGGATATTTGCAAGTGCCCCGGTTACCGCGAAATGGAATCGAATTTCAAAGTCGCGGAAATCCCCACCCGGCAAAGTCATATCCGGTCGAAGTTGAATTGCGAATCGCCCGGGAATCAAATCATCACGCACACCCGGCGATTCGCGGGTTAACAATTCCCCGTTTATAAATACGTTGAATACGGTGGGATACCATGAAATGGTGACACCATCGGCATGCCCTACATATCGGCGATTGCTTAATGTACCCGGCGGTGTTCGCGGAGGCATTGCAAAATTTACAAGATCAGTTTCAAAATCAAAAAGATCGCGCGAGCCATGATGTTCAAATTCCGAAACGCGTCCAAAATTATCGCGTACTATGACGATGATATCTTCCTGTCCAAATCCTTGCAACACAACATCCTCGTTAATCGGCAATTGCGTCAAATGGTTCCCAAGATGATCCACTCCAATATCGCGTGCACTACCCCTTTGCAACGTGCCTTGCGGTGTTGTTACGATGTCTTGGATCTCGAGCGTGAATTCGATGCCAAAAAATTGATGCTGTAAATCTGCCCTGTTGGGGATTGTGATTAAAAGATTTTCGCCGTCCCGACTTGGGGCTATTGCCGCCCGTTCCGCATCGGCGGAGACTTGGGATATAAAACTATTTCTTATCCTAAACCCGTCATTAATCGTGATATGCACGGCATTATTGCGACCTCGTGACAACATAGTTCTTATGAAATTTTCAAAATCCGTCAAATTCCCATCTCTGGTATGGGTAAATCTTGAAAAGGTCGTAACCGCCGTCCCTGTTCCAACGGTGTATCCAAATACAAAGTTGGAATTCATATCCCAAAACATGTCCGCCCTCCCAAGCGTTATGTTAATCCCAAAAACATTCCCGTCCAATATGTTTCGCTGGGCGGTCAAATTCCCGACACCGGATGCCATGATTGTGTCTTGAAAATCGTCGCCACGCAATCGGATGAAATATACAGTATCATTACCCGCCTCGTCATATTCCATGATTCTGAAAAATCGCATTTGGTTGGGCAACAATCCAACATGTTCCGCGAACGAGGGTTGATCGGCAAGATCATACAAATGGCTAAACGAAATTCGCCCGCCCCAAATCGGGGTTAGGTCATGTGTGACTTCGGTATAATAAATTCGAAAAGTATCAAATATGTTGCGACGAATGTTTAATCTATCCAACACACCGCCCGGGATAACGGGCTCCGGCAAAAACGCAAAATCATTTGGCACCGCGAAAACATATTGCCCCATATCTTCATGGCTCCATGATGGATTCCACAGTGTGTCCAAAGCCTGGACCCGATTCAAATTGAAATTCGGCGCAGTATTATCAATGACCATCTGATGGACACTTATTTGCGGTGTGAGCCCCGTTGAAAATAACTCGGTTATAAAAGAATCGCCTTCAAATTCCGCGAGGTCGGTAAAATCATATGTAATGGTTCTCAAGGATCCGCTTGGTTGGACATGACGCGGCACCGAGCCCGCCGGTAACAGTTCACCCCTGAAAAAGTGGTTGGTTAAATCTTCCCTGATGTATGAAAAGAAATCATCCGGGTTATTTCGATAATAAAATTCAAAACTACGATCCGGATCCTCGAAATCAAATTGCGTGCTTAACCGATGTTGTTGAAGCGTTGTGCCATTCACCCTAAACCATGCCCGAACGTGGTTCAAATTAAGATTAAAATGGATGCGACTATTGTTTGTGCGAACATCCTGCTGGGTTCCGCCGCCCGCGAATGGCATCCATCTTATACCCCCACTGCCATCGGTAAAGGTAACGCTATATTGACCACTAGTATCAAACGGTTGAGAGTTATTGTGCATCGGCAAAACCGAACTATGAGGAATCCCGTCTTGTACAAGCGTTTGATGCGCACGCA
>Ga0123355_10018146_pt1 | contig 11146 bp, 8 predicted proteins | sample TergutEmb28metaG_3_FD_89872 | JGI IMG/M metagenome (GOLD analysis project Ga0123355, IMG submission 89872) | Embiratermes neotenicus P1 segment gut microbial communities from Petit-Saut dam, French Guiana - Emb289 P1 | ecosystem: Host-associated > Arthropoda: Insects > Digestive system > Gut ...
AAGAAAATTAAAAAAAAATTAATAATGGAAAGGTTCCAAGAAAATATATTTTAAAAATTTTTTACCTTTTTTTTCCCTTTTTCACCCCCCCCCCCCCCCTCCCTCACTACTACGTCCTCTTTTTACGGTTAATAGGTGGGAATGTCCTCTTTTCTTGTGACGGATAATATATTTCTACCTTCTACGAACTTGACATTATCACCTTGCCACTTCTCGTTTTACATTTAACTACTTCCATGTCACTGATCTTTAAAATAAGTAAAACTTGTCCCTGTGCCTAGCAGCACGATATAAAGAGCGTACTGGAGATCTGTACGTGTTGACGTATTTCATCTCTTTCGTCAGCGACGCCAGTATCGCAGACAATATTACGCCGCACTGTGGGATAATTTAACGGACAGTGAATTGGAAAGGCAGTAGAAGGAACTGGTTGTGACCTGATCTGAAGTACCCTCTTTATCATTTGCCTGGACGGCCTGTAAAAAACACGCAAAGCTCCTGTCGAAACAGTCACCTCCCCCAAAAACGTCACAGCGTAGCCGCCTGGACAACCAGGAGCGTAGAAAGTGGGAATGAAGATCGGCACTACATGAAGTGTGGAATCAGCTTTGCGCTCCGGCCGAGTTCACCTTTGGAGGAAGAGCTCCCTGCACACATTTAAAATTAAACTGCGTGGCTCCGGAGTCAATCCTCACGCAGTGGCGGGAATATTAAAAATAAAATAAAATATCTTTCAAAATAATCAAACCAACCTCGTAACGCAGAAACAAAACCATCTTTGGCAGTGTCGCCTGTATCAACTGTATTAGTTCGAATATACTCTAAGGTAAAGAGAGAAGTACTGTTAACGGAAGTTTAGATAATGCTGTAGTCGATACAGCGTTGTTAATTGAATTAAGAATAAATAACGCCAAGAAATCCGAAGCATCTGTACGTAGTGGTGCTTACAAGTAAAATAAATGGGGACTTCTGTGAGACAATAAATTCATATTAAAATCTCATAATACTGCTAATAACAGTCAGGTGACAAGTATGTTCAGCTATAATCCTGAATTATTGCTGAAATAATCTGTGATAAATTATACGAAAATCTCAGACTTTGTAACCCGAACATTAGTGCTAAATACAGCATGAATTAAAGCCACTTATGATCCAAGAATTGTGTCTGATGTCACTAATTAATTCTCTAAATTAGCGCCGAAGCCCGGAAGTGTCAGAGTGTGGCGTTACTTGTTTGCAGATAACACTTATAAACCCCGTTCATTCCATCCGTTACGCTGACCTCTCCCATTCCAGTGCACAATTCACAGAAAAATGCACGCCGCCAGAGCTCTATCACTGATGATTATTCCACTCATTACTACTTCAATTTTAATAAAGTGATAGTCCAGTCTAGAATTAAGTTTCGTGACAGACCTGCGTAAAACGAAAGAATGCTTCTGGGTAAATGGCCAACTTGATGCACAATTATGTTATATAATACGTTTATTATTATAATCCTGTACATGTTTCGAGCAACTTTGTGCTCATCATCAGGAGGTCGAATTGTATTAATACAACATCTGGTATAGTAATCTCTGTAAGGGACCGTCCGGACGGTTTAGCCAGAATTGTACCAGGTTGCACGGTCAGCAAAACATGAAATTGAACGAATGCTGTTTATGTACCAAAGTAACCGGAAAACACATTCAGAGGTCACGATCAGATAGACGGTCGATCGCTATTACACGGTATGCTGAACGTGAGTTTTATCAGAAGGCTGCTGTCGATAGGCTGACGGGATTCGAATCCAGGACTTAAGAATGAAACAGCCATTTCGTCGTCCCTGTCATCCTCTTCCTTATTCTTATTCCTCTTGTCTCGTTTCCTCTACACCCAGAAATGCATAACCTCCGACAAGTCTGCGGTGAAATTAAATACTGTGTAGTAACAAATTGTAATTACAATTCGATAAGTGTTCGAAATTCACATCCATTCATCCAACTAACTACCTACATGGCGCAGAGTCTTTGAGAACCAGTTCCTCCAGTCTATAAATTCCCTGCATATTATGGAATCCGAAGGTATATTACGATGTTCACAACAGCCCGCCACCTGTCCCTAGCCTGAGCCAGATCAATCCAGTTCACGCCCCCCAAGCTGGTTCCTTAAGATTCATTTTCATACTGTCCTCCTACATAAAATTATGTCCTCCAAGTAGTTTCCTTCCTTCAGATCTCCCAACCAAAAGCCTGTGCCCATCTCTCCTCTCCCCATAACCCATTCATTTACAAATGGCATTATATATATATATATATATATATATATATATATATATATTGAAAGCTTCGCTAAATAAACCACAAAAAAACATATGTTAGGTCCACAGCAAAGTCCATGGATCACAGTCCTTCTTGAGAAAACATCAGTTAATAAATGGCAAGCAAAGGTTTAATTCTCGTGTTCGTAAAAGCCCAACACTGAACCTCAGCACCAATAAATCCACATAAACTTACACTCCACTATTTTCGAACCCGTTTTAATATCAAATTCGTACCTATACCCTTTCTCCAAAGGATCCCCCTTTTCGGATCGTCAGGTTCTGTATGAGTTTATCATTTCTCCCACGACCGCTACACGCGCCCCGTACCTCATCCTCCCTGATCTGATCCCTCTTAATGCAGTGTAAATTACGGAGAGACTCACTATGCAATGGCTTCCACCTTCCAATTACTCTCTACATTTAAGGTCCAGATATTGTCCTAAGCACCCTGACTTCAGCATTCTAGAGAAATGCTTCCCCCTACGACGAGAGAGAAGTTTCACACCCATACAAAACGAAAGAGTAAATTTTGGTGCAGGTCTACTATATTTTAATCTATGCGTTAATTGGTGGAAGACAATACTGACAAATGTACGTAAAAAGTAACAATGCGGCATGTTCGTATTATGTTTCTACCTCCTCAACCCTGACATCATTTCACTCGAAGAGAACGTGTTTATGGTGATTTAATACCGCCGGAAACAGTAAAAAGTATTTAGGTCTTAATGTAACGTGCCCGATATTTTCGTCGGATTTTAACCAAATCTGGAATTTATCGGCAGACGTTCACAGAAATCCCCGATATCAAACTCCAAGTCAAATCGCCCAAGGGGGGCCGCGCCGATACTTGCGGACAGGCCAGCGGACACTATGAAGGTAACAGGCGCTTTTCGTGATAATACGAAAGCGCCTAATTATGCACATGTGGAGAGCATCCAGCTTTCCTAGAAATAAAACTGCTACAAATATTTTGATGTGTGTTGGACCGTGCATCACTGTGATAACTGAAGACTAAAACCAAATAGATGCTACTTATTTTTTTTTTGTACTTCTTATAGGCTCAACATGTTTCGGGCACTACTATGCCCATCATCAGGAGCTCACGACTATGATGTTGATTACCACGTTGGTCGTCTCTTTCTTGGGTTGCTGTAGGTTGGAAGTTAGGTGCTATAACCTGCAGCCCGGACACTACTCCAGCCTACACGCACCTAACTTCCAACCTACTGCAACCCAAGAAAGAGACGACCAACGTGGTAATGAACATTATAATCGTGAACTCCTGATGATGGGCATAGTAGTGCCCGAAACATGTTGAGCCTATAAGAAGTACAAATAATAAGTAGCATGTAGTTGGTTTGTATTCTTCAGTTACACTACAAATATCTTCGCGAATGGCATTTTAATACGCGTCTGGCTTATGATCGAGTTAAACAGAGATAGCTAAGTTGACGCTGGCGGGTCGTGAGGTTTTCACGATGATGCGGTTCAGAACTCCGTTCTTCTGTAATATGACGCCGCGTAAATGGACAATCAGTTTCCGACATTTCGGAAGGTAAAAATAGTGCCTTTACTTTCAAGGGTCTAATGGACAATCAGTTTCCGACATTTCGGAAGGTTAAAATAGTGCCTTTACTTTCAAGGGTCTAGAATTCGGAGAGGAATGCAGAAGAAAATTTAAAAGCATGTGGTCAAATAAGTAACAAGCAAAAAAATGCGATATAATCATAAATAAGGAAGGGATGTACTTGTTCAGCATATTACAGGGCTACAATCAGCCTACAGGAAACACAATTAGTATTAGCGACATAGGTTGTCTACTGTACTGGGAACGCTGCGATTAAAAACGTATTCGATATCGCTGACAAGATCTTACTGTAAAATGTTTGTCTAAATAAACGTACCGCCAACTCAGTGTTCTCACTGGACCCTGCAGCGCAACCCTGTATTTTCTCTTCAAAGCTTCCTACAAGAGCCAATACAATAAGTTATTTATTTATTTATTTATTTATTTATTTATTTATTTATTTATTTCCTTCCCTTCTTCCTCTATACGTTTTTAGTTAACCCACCTGATATCTTTCTAGCACGGTTAGAAGCTGACTTACTAAATTATTTCGCATATTAAATGTAGACGTCTAATCTAACTGAAATCGGCATCCGCTCTCTGATTTGCATCAGAATTTTGTGGCTTTCCTCAACCACTAAGACGGGAAATTCTTAACAACTGCTTCCTTTACAGTTACAACCCACCAAACACTCCACACAAGAGGCTGCATACCTTAAGGCTATACAGATCTCTCAGACTTTCTTCAACGCATCGCCATCCTTGCGCAGCACCTGTCACTCTGTCCGTCTCTCTGCACATCACACAACTGGAGAACCGCGAAACTGAACTGCACGAAATTTATTTTGAAAATTTTACAAAAAGTTGCGCAGGCATCCCAATTTTAACAAAACGAACATCGGAAACGAGGTCAGGATCGCAGGAAGTAGTCCATAACCTTCCAGCCGTCACTACCCGCAAGCCGGTTAAGCTTTGTGGAGCCTCGTGTTTTACGTCTCTTTGGACCCCTAGGAAACACCTGGTACGCATGCGATTTGCAACACGCGCCGATGCAAAGCACGCTGTTACCTCCAGACTAGACACTTGACAGTAACTACTTCCACACCGGGATACAAACCCTGGTGCCAAGGTGGGGCAATTTCTACATGTCGACGGTGACCACGTGGTGGTCTGATATGCACTATCTGCTACCCATGTGGTAGATATGCGTGGAAGTCATAATAACGTTCTCGGTATCAGAGTGTTGGTTAGCTTATTTCTAAACTTCCTGGTATATCGTGGGACCCTAGACGACCTTCCCAATAAAATGAGATTCACTGAAGATATCTGCTTTCCCTATGTGGACGGTGCACCTGTCCTGCGCCTCCGATATCTCTCGACAACTGGGTACTCAACATAACAAGTGTGAACACATGGAGGCAAAGAGAAAAATCCAGCCCCCTGCCGGGAATCGAACTACAGTCGTCCATCCCGTATCCTGTTATTACACTGCCTGTGCCAGCTGGGCGCATAAAAACCTATTTAGCTAAAATCGAAGAAGACAATTCTGTATTAGAAGAATTCAGAAAATGTTAAAATCAAACAGCAGGATGTGGACTTAGATAGGATCACACGCTGGTGGGTGATCATTAAGGAAATGTCATTTTAAAAGCAATGATGATTGATATTTTCACTGTAGAAGCTGATGAGTTTTGTCCGTGACGTTGTGTCTGGTGTTAGGTGGAGATGAAACATTGATTAGTAGTCTGGAAAAACGGGTCTATGACCTCTCCCACTCTGCAGCAATGTCTGCTGAGATGTGAAAACCTTTCAACGAAGAATAGATGTGTTTACACGCTATCCTTTCCATGCGACCGCGATATTCTACCCTGAAGATGGAGCCAGTATCTGCTTTGAGAAGCTGGCACCCCTACCACAATACACGGCGTCATAAATCGGAAAGCAACAATAAGCAAATAAAATAGTCCCTTTTCTTACACTACGAAATTCGCCATCCGACTACGCGTTGGCGCGCATGACAACACCCGATTTTAATAAAGCAGTAAAGTGGGAAAAGTTTTCTAAATATGCGCGTAACTGGGAGGTAGCCCTGTCCGTCTACGAACCCACCGGCCAGATTTCGATTAATTTGGTAGGCCTGTCACGATTATGCAAATGTTTTGCTGGTTTGCTTGTAAAATAGAAGGGTACTTCACCTGAAGTTTAAACATAACTTGGTACCTTTTTTCGCAAACAGCTCTTCGTACAAGAGAGGGTAAGTAACGCAAAACGCTGACGCCATGATTATCTACAGTGTTCATACAAAACATTTTTCAATATCAGGTGTACTTAACTAACACAAAGAAGCGCAAAGACATAGCATTACTGATATTTCTCAGCGGTACCTGTAGTACATTTAATACGGGCTACCGGCTTTCGCAACACTAGATTTTTGCATGCACGAAATTACAATTTGGCAACACCTACATTACGCTCATCCCATCATTATGTTACGTCTGGAAAAGAAAACGCGACTTTTAAAAGAACAAACTCTCATTAATGTAGTTCTGGCTATATAATAGCAGTGAGTCGTAACTCCCTTATAAGAAGTGTCTAGATTAAAACCGCTCACAGGATGTACAATAATAATCTGCTCTATGGTGAGGTAAATTCAGTCAAAAACACAACTATAAATATATGTCTATTATAAATAGTATATAAATTTCCGTCAACACAACTTTAATTGTAGGTTTAAAATTACTTACATGTTTCGACCCTTGGGGGTCATCATCAGGTCGAGCTTAAGAACCTATTGTTTACATCATATTATTATATTATTTTAAACCTACAATTAAAGTTGTGTTGACGGAAATTTATATACTATTTATAATAGACTTAATGATTCCACACAACGGGATGAATTCGATTAATATAAATATATGGCTAAATGATGGTGTTTATTTGCAATAGAAAACTACATTTTTCGACCTAGAGCAGCCATCTTCAGGTTTTGACAACTTTCTTGCTAAAAGAGTTTTATATAATATGCCTCAACCGCGTGGTAATGTTGAGATCTCATCGTCATTTTACGTGCTTTTGTTAAGCTAAATTGGTGGGAGCATATACCGCGAATGAGTTATATGCAGGCCGGTAACTCTGCCGTCGGCGCGGGTTCAGCTTTCCGATGGACGCTCTTGGACAAGATCTTCCTTGAAAAGCTGATGGTTACTAACCCGGTCAATAATGTCCCTACTTTATTTTGACGCGAAGAACTAGCGCCATATTTATAAAAGCCCATTGCTGAGCCCTGTACTGCACACATCATCAATTTACGCATTTCTCCCAAATCCATTTTAATATCCTCCCACCTATGCCCTTTTCTGACAACTGTCTCTTCCATTTCGTTTTATCAACCAAACTGCTCGGATTTTTATTTTATTCTGAACAGCGCCGCGTGAAGAGCAAAATTATGGAGCTTCTTATTACGTTACTTCCATCCTCTTATTACTGCCTCTTGCTTGCGACAAAATTCTCTCTGGCACTTTGTTCTCCAACACCCCCATTCCATTAACAGGCTCCCGTCATGTGAACATGGATTTCATAGGAAGTAAAGCATCCGCGTCTTTCTGTTTGAATAATGCACCGAACAATTTCTGCGTGCACTCATATCTGTTGCTCCTATTAATAGACTTCCCCGTAACCACTCCACAACTAGTCACTTGCTTTGCTACCAGTCCGAAGATTTTAACCCCTTCTAAACGAAGCACGAACCTTTTTGTCCCTATGCGCGTGGAAGCTATAGCCGGGCCCGATGCGGCGCTTCCTCCGTACTGACGCAATTTGTTTTAGTGGAACCTCTTCTGTTAGCAGCCCACCAGACGCAATCCGGCTTTATACTGTAGAAGCTCATAAGAGTGGAAAGGTGTAGGCTACTGCGGTGTGGAGTGCAGCAGCTTCTTGTACACTGCATTACGTGTCATGTCGAACACACTCTTCCACCTGCTAGACTGCTTACACCAATGCATGTCAACATTTTATTTATTTAGCAGGTTGTACAATGTTTCCACATTTTCCTGCGCCCATTTGACAATTGTATTATCTTCTTCCTTCAGTTACCTCTGTCATTCCAGTCTTCTTCCATTAATCCCTTTTCTCCCATCAGTCCTCTAATCCATTCCGCCCAGGTAAGTTTAGGTCTACCTCGTTTTCTTCTTCCTGGTTGGCTCCATTTCATAACTTCTTTTGGTAATCTCCCCTCTTCCATTCTTTGAACATGTCCATACTATTGAAGTTGTTTGGTTTTAATATCGTCTACAAGAGACCTTACTACATTCATTTTTTGTTTAATAATAGTGTTCCTAATTTTGTCCTTCCTGGAAATTCGAGCTGAGCGTCGTCAAAAGTCCATTCCTGTGGAATTTAGTTTTGCTACCGTTTTTGCTTTTAAACACCATGTATCTGCTGCATATGTAATTGTACTTTTAACTATTACATAATAAATATGAGTCTTTGTTTTGGGGGTCACATCACGGTCCCACAAAATGCTCTTTAGCTTTGTTATAGTTGCTCGTCCTCAATTAATTCTATCATTAATTTCCGGCTCGTGATTTCCATGCTTTCCAATATACCATATAAAAAACTGCGAACACAACTGTCTTTCTGGGGATAAACCCATGAGGTTCGAAACGTGTAGAAGACGTCAAAAGTTTAATTAAAGTATTAATTTGAAAAGTGTGCATTTCGTTGGTTTATGTTGCATAATTGTATCACACTGCACGGTGCAAAAAAAAAAAACATAAAATGTCATTACACATTACGGTACACTGACTCACTGTTAAGTCGAAGAGAATCATTGCAGCCATTCATTAACTGGCTTGCGGATCAAAGTCCTCCTTGAATAGCTAACAGTCCTTTGGCTAGGTATTTAAAAAACTCACATATTTTATGCAACCCAGATGTTCACTACCGTCTTTACAATAATCCTCCGCAAAACCGTATCCTACGCCACATTAACCCCTTTTACACCCTCCGGCTAAAATACGCACGTAGAAACACCTTTTAATTGTACCAAATAAATGTAACATGTTTATATTTACATACTTATTGTATTTCTCCTACATGTTTCGGTGCCATATACACCATCATCAGGGAGAACTATTATGCCATTTACTTAAAACCATATATTGTTATAAAGCTGTTAAATATGGTTTCTACAGCAGTTACTTCGTAAATATAAGTTAATTATACAAGATTCAACTCTACATATGTTGGAGTTATAATAGCTGTACAACAGTTAAAATCACAGATGTGGCACCATTGTTCTGTTGGTTGAAAACCTTGATAATGTATGGTCAGAATCTCCTTATATATGAAACGTGTGCACATGGTTGGATGTTACTGATGTTGTTAATCGTGGCCTTTTCACTGCCGTCACAATATACGTCCACCAGTCGTCCTTCAAATTTGGATTGGGTCCACTGGCGTAGGACGGTTAGGAAGACCAAATGACTTATAAAGTTCATACACCAACAAATGCACTCTTTATTAAACTTGATAAAGTTTTAAAATTTAGATCAAAAATCACGTTGACTTGCTCCTACATATTATGTATGCTATATGTTATGCGGTGGTGTGGCAGCACGCTGCCACACCACCGCATAACATATAACGACATAGTTTTTTTTTACCGAATCTTAACCTATATATAACTTTAGCTAGGCTTTAGTGAAAGCTCCCTGATGACGGTCGTAGATCGAAACATGTAGGAGAAGTCACAGTGATTTTTAATGTAAATTTTAAAATTTTATTAACTTTAACAAAGCGTGCATTTGCTGGTGTATGAACTTTATAGATATCAAAATGCACGGTACAACGATAAAAACCCAATGGCTTGTTTAAGTGAAGTTTCCTATGTCGCAGCCAGTAGATGACGGTGCACATGGCCCCGAAACATGTAGCAGAAATACTATAAAATTATGTCAAGAATTAGCACTGTGCATTTAGTGGGTACAATTAAAAGATGTTTACTAATATAAGGATACATGGAATGGAAAACTTCAAAACACGTACGAGTATTGACCATCTGTTCCATACGTAGGCCTACTACACGGTCCATCCACTTCTCCTTGGTTTTATAGCCATTTATAGCTTCTGGACAGAAAAAAAAAGTATACAGTCCATTACGTAGTTTCATATTTTGGTACTTCCTGTCGGCTCGCTTGTCGTAGAATCGTAGCCCCTGACTGGCCCACCCATAAGCGCGCTTGAATAGCGGCGGGAAGTGGCAACCTATAATTGTTAAATAAAATAATGACTCAAAACTCGTGACAACGCTCACGATGCACTGAACAGATCAAGGAGATCTTTGGCAGGGATCAAGTTCGAGTGCAGTAAACCGGTTTACCGGCTACTGTGACTTCAAATGTGCCACGACCGAGTCGCGACAGACTTCCTGTTCATTATACTGCAGCATTTGAAAGAGCGTGGTTAAATAAGCCGAGATGAATCGCGCCCACCTAGGCCTTACATACTGTGTGCACGTAACTTCGTCTGCACACAGATAGGAGAGGAGAACAGGTGCATAGCTTCACTTTCATCTTGTACTTCGTTTAGGGTTCTTAAAGCGCTATACAAAAAATGTCCCCGTTCAACAATAGAGAGCAAGGACATCTGTATGTCACAGTGTGCACAGTGAGATTTTTCTTTTAGAGGTATAGACGGACTGGTTGGTGCGTCTGCCGATTCTGTAAAGGTATGTGACAACAGCTGAATAGGTAGACACAGTGGACAAATGTGCTGGAAAATGCATTGTCCAAAAATACTTCATAATTAGAGTCCCGTTATTATTATTATTATTATTATTATTATTAATACCACTACTACTACTCGCTGACATTGCGGGAGGAAAGGAAGCTGAGGGTGTTTGAGAACATGGTGCTGAGGAAAATATTTGGACCTAGGAAGGGCGAGGTAACGGGGGAGTGGAGGAGATTGCATAACGAGGAGCTAAATGATTTGTACTCCACCCAATATTGTGCGGGTGATAAAATCGAGAAGAATGAGATGGGTTGGGCATGTGGCGCGTTTGGGTGAGGAGAGGGGGTAGTATAGGGTCTTGGTGGGGAAACCGGAGGGAAGAAGACCACTGGGGAGACTTAGGCTTAGATGGGTGGATAATATTAGGATGGATCTCCAGGAGGTGGGATGTGGGTATATGGACTGGATTGGGCTGGCCCAGGACAGAGACAGATGGCGGACGCTTGTGAGTGCGGTAATGAACCTTCGGGTTCCGTGAAATG
>Ga0123355_10018147_pt1 | contig 11145 bp, 7 predicted proteins | sample TergutEmb28metaG_3_FD_89872 | JGI IMG/M metagenome (GOLD analysis project Ga0123355, IMG submission 89872) | Embiratermes neotenicus P1 segment gut microbial communities from Petit-Saut dam, French Guiana - Emb289 P1 | ecosystem: Host-associated > Arthropoda: Insects > Digestive system > Gut ...
ACAACTATGGATAGAATGTTTACCAATGCAAGCGGGATTACAACATTGGATGTCTCTGGTTGGTATACCGGCGCTGTAATAAACATGCAAAGTATGTTCCAAGGTTTTAGTGGCGTGGGCAAGCTGGATGTGTCTGGTTGGGATACTAGCAATGTTACAACAATGGCAAGAATGTTCCTGAATGTTAGTGGCGTTACTGAGTTGGATGTGTCCGGCTGGGATACCAGCAATGTTACATCAATGCTTAGTATGTTCCAGGGTGTCAGTGGGGTAACTACCTTAGGTGTATCCGGCTGGGATACCGGCAATGTCACGAATATGCAAAATATGTTCTTTGGCACAAACAGTTTAACTTCCCTTGATTTGTCACGTTGGGATGTTGGCAACGTGACAACCATGCACAGTATGTTCCGAAGTGCAAGCGGCCTTACTAGCTTAGACATATCAGGCTGGAATACAAGGCGGGCCCCTGCTACAGCTGTGATTATGACAGACATGTTCCGGGATACACATGCTCTTCGGCGTATTACATTCGGGGATGATTTTGTTAATGAAAGCACTACTGACCCCCGCCTACCCAATAGGGTTTCGAACAGCGAGTTCACAGGGTTGTGGCTTAACATAGCCCCTCCCGGAGGAATGCCCACTATCGCGTCTAATATATTGCTGCCTACCACAGGGGGAGGCCCCCACGCGCCTGGGATTTGGGTATGGGAGCGGCATGAGGGCATTGTTATGTTAACCGTTGACGGGATGCACAGGTTTCCCACGGTTGCGGTGGGGTACTCTCCCATTGCCCCCCTAATGGTAGCGATTGCAAATGCCGGTCGTACAGAAATAAACGTACCCCTTACGATTACGCTTTCGGGCGCTAATGCAGATGACTTTATTCTGGCTCATGGGGCATTGCCACCAGGCGGTGTGATACCTGTTGGCAGTTCGTGGGCAGGTGCGTTTAGCATCACCCCGGCTCATGGCCTTGAGCCCGGGACATATACCGCAACCGTAACAGTAAGCGGCGAAGGCATTAACACGGAAACTTTTGCTGTAAGCTTTACCGTCCTTCCTGACTCCATCGAAAACGCAATTATTACATTTGCTGATGCCGTTTTTAACGGTAATCCACAGCAGCCAGCCTTCATAGTCACATTGGAAGATGAAATTCTGACAGAGGGTATAGATTTTGAAGTTGTTCCTGGCTCATGGGTCAACAATATAAATGCGAGGAGCTCTAATGATATAAATCCGCCGTCGGTGACTATACGTGGTATTGGTGTTTTTGATAGCCCTGGAAGCGAGGCAACAGGGGCTTTCACTATTAGGCCAAGGCCTGTTACCTTAACCCGTGGTAGCCTTAATATGACGAAAGTGTATGACGGTACAGCTTCTGCCATCGGTGTTTCACAAGCGGGGACATTGGCACTTGGTAATCTAGTGCCAAATGATTCGCTTCGCGTAAGAGCCGAGTGGACAGGTATAAGCGATTTTAGTGGAATAGATGTTGGTGTTCATGAAGTAACTTTATTTGGGCTTAGCTTAGTAAGTATAAATAATGATGATTGGCATCTTAACTACGACCTAGGCGTATCAATGCTGACCGAAGTTCCAGCACATATCACACCATCGTCATTCCCCTCAATTCCGCCAATCGAACGCACGGTGATGACAGGCGAAGCAAGAACAGTGACTGTTCTGAATAGTGCGTTGACTCCAGCGTCCCCTACGCCTATGACTCTTGGTTTGGTTAACTCTATTAGTCTGCATAACTATGCCCCGGGCACTATCAGTGCAACCGCAGCGATTATCAGTGATAACTTAGTCATTACCACCCGAGGGGATAAAGCATTCCCCGCAACCGAAACCATTACAGTCAGATTTGATACACAAAACTTTGGAAGTATTGACGTGCAGGTTGTGCTTACAACAACAGGACAATCATTGTTTAATGTTATCTACGCCCTAACAGGAGGCACACCACCAACGATAAACAACATGCCCACTACACCCCAAGCAATAGCGGCGGGCACAACAAATGTAAATGTAGCCCAATGGCCAACTACAGATGCAACTACCAATACAGAGGGGGTTGCTGGCACATGGACATTCAACGGATGGACAACAAGCTCAAGCGGAGTAATTATGGCTGGGATTGCACCAAACCAAACATTTACAATGCCAAGCAACAATGTGGAATTCACAGGCAGTTGGAGTTTTACAGCTGATATATTGCCACCTGTTATCACAATTGTCACACACCCGGCTGCAGTTACAGTAGTCTCAGGGGCTGCGCTTAATGTAAATTTATCGGTTACGGCAAATGTTACCCAGGGTGCTACACTCGAATATCAATGGTTTTCTAATACTTCAAACAGCAATACAGGCGGCACGCTTATTCCTGGTGAGACAAGCCCGACATTCTTGATACCTGATAATCTTGCGGTTGGAACATTTTATTTCTATGTAGTTGTAAGCGCCATTGGCGCAGAATCTGTTACTTCCAATGTGGCGATTGTTGTTGTGGCGGAAGATGATTTTCGCGGCATTGCGATAAGTCCCGGCCACAATTTCCCTTCGGCGTATTTTGGCTATGGATCTCAAGAGGCATATGCTGCGATGATTACAAACATTGGTACTAAATCCACAGGGCCACTTACGATTGCATTATCTGGTGCAAACCCAGGCAGCTTTGAACTTAGCATAACATCTCTTGCGGATATTGCTGTGGATGGGAGCTCGGGATTTACAATTAGGCCAATTACTGGGCTTGGTATAGGGGTGTATACCGCCATTGTTACAGTAACAGGGGAGGGTATTTCGGAATCGCTTAATGTCAGTTTTACTGTAAACACCCCTGTTATCGTTCAAACACCACAACCAACACCTTCACCGCAGCCAACGCCTTCGCCACAACCAACACCTTCGCCAACGATTCCACCACTGTCATCTCCTCCCCCAGCTCCTCCATCACAATCTGCCGTCCCAACGATTCCACCAATCACTCCGACATCCTCGCCAGTTACTCCAGCACCTCAATCCCCTGTGCCAGCATTAGAACCCGAACGTCACCTAGCCTACATGTTTGGCGATGCCAATGGCAACTTCCGCCCACAGGGATTTCTTACACGAGCAGAGGCCGCCACAATTCTGGCAAGGGTCATGCTTCTTGATTTTGAGTACAGTATTCATCTTTTACCTCCCGGCATGACTACTTTTGATACCTTTGTAGATGTAAGGCCAGGCCAGTGGTTTTACTACTATGTAGCATGGGCTTATGACGCAGGATTTGTACAAGGGTTTGCCGGAAACTTTAGGCCAAACGATCCGATAACAAGGGAGGAGCTTGCAACCATGATTGTACGTGCACAGGCAACAAACTTCCCGACTGATATAGTCATCAAAAATGACGATACAACGCCCTTCGCTGACGCTGGAGATGTAAGCGGCTGGGCAAGAACCTACGTGAATATCGCTTACAGCAATGCCATAATTGTTGGTGGCCCGAACGGAAACTTCCGACCACAGGATTACATTACCCGTGTAGAAGCTGCAACAGCGATAAATCGTTTATTAGGCCGCATAGACAGCAGAGTGGCCTTACATGCTGCTATTGTGGAAAATATGAATTATGCGCGTTGGTTCCCGGACGTTGTAGCTACAGCATGGTACATCCCGTCCATATTAGCGGCAACCAATGACCACTATTTGACTAGAGATAATGATGGCATCATTGACTGGAAACGGGTTGATAGGTAATCATACAAAGATATGTAAAGCTTACGATGTGGATTGCCCATATTATCAAGAACTACCAATGGTTACATTTTTCTAGGAGAGTGAGTGGGGGTGGTACAAGCAAACCGCCCCCACTTACCATTATGCATTCAGCCTATTATTGGGCTGGCACATACACATAAACACTGTTGGTATCATTACACCAACGTGTGGTAACACCCAATACATCTGATACATATCCAATAGGCACAAATGTGCGCCCGCCTAGGATTACAGGGGTTCCCATGCCATCTGGCAGGGCTTCGCCTATGGTTAGACGTAGGCTTGTGTCACCAAGATCAATTGTGACAACCCGTGGTGTGCCACGGAGTAAGGCAACCTCCGCACCCATGGCTTGGGCTACAAAGAACAGAGGTACCATTGCACGATCGCCGGTTATAAATGGAGCAGCTTCAAGGGGAGCTTGCTCAACACCATCTTCTGTCCAGGCTGTACTACCGATTGTGAAGCGCATTTCGGTGTAGGTTGGTTCGGGTTCTGGCTCAGTTTCAGTTTCAGTCTCTGGGTCAGCTTCAGCCTCTGCTGGGGCTAGTATTTCAATTTCAATAATTGAAACATTTACTACACTATTCAGAGACCTTATGGTAAAGCCCAGAGGTACATCCTCATAACCTTCAGCTGGCGTAAGATTAAAGTCATTAAGCACTATGTTAAATTGATGCAACTCATCGAGGTCCTCGAATTCCCATACAGCCCTTAATGCCGTATGCGTTTCGCCTAATGGAGTATGATCCCTCTGAAGAATAAACATAGCGCCTTCATCTGGCAGGGCATCAACACGAAATCGAATCATAATACTAGTGCCTAGTTTCAACTCTGTAAGAGGTATTGTAAAGCCATTGGAACCCAATGCGTCTTCATCGTGATCTGTAACTATTTGCAGACGGCGATATTCGCCCTCATCTTCTTCGACGGTTATTGTGCTGCCCGGGTTTCCTCTTAAAAACTGATGACCATCAAAGTTAAATTCATTGCTAACTTCCACGTCTGTAAAAGCCGGGTCTTCAGATAGACGGTATAGCAGTACCCACTCATCTGAGCTTTCCGCGCTCAGTACTACGGGTAAGGCTGAAAGCACCATCAACAGTGCCAGCAAAATTGCTATTTTCCTTTTCATTCGTTTTCTTCCTTTCTCCTGTAAATTTTTATTAATTAAATCACAAAAAAAATGCCTTGTGGTGTCCTACTGGAACACAAATCAAAATTATTTTTATTGACAAATCATTGCAACAAAGGGTAAAAATAGTTAATAAACTGTAGGGGGCGTTGCTTGTGATAAATTCGACTAAAACTCCAAAAACCAGTGACATGCTACAGGAATTATTTGATACCGACAGCGTTGCACGATTTATCAATCGTAATCAAGAACATATGCTCAAATCCCCGTTTCATGAATACCTAGAAAGCATATGCAAAATGAGAGGTGTAATCGCCGCTCAGGTTATTGCTAAATCCGGCATTGAGCGTGTATATGGATATCATATTTTTAGGGGTGACAAAAAACCCTCGCGAGATAAGGTTATTCAACTTGCTTTCGGCTTCGAAATGGACTACGAGGAAACCCAAGAGCTACTGAGAGCCGCCAACAAAAGCCCCTTGCATCCCAAAGTCAAGCGGGATGTTGTTATTATTTTCGCACTAAACAAAAGCTTGACCCTACGTGAAGTCCAAAATGCCATGGAAGAACTGGAACTGCCCCTAATCGGAAAAGAGGGTAAATATGATTAACAGCTCCCTTGCACGCATGGTTTTGGCAAGCTTTGAAGAAACAAAATTTCCACGTACCATAGCCGAACGGTTTGATATACTTGAGCTACTTGCCGAAAGTAAACTGGGTGAGACATATTTAGCCTGCGATATTGATACTGGTGACTACTTTGTGCTTAAAAGCTTTTTTCAAGCAAACCAGATGACCTCCGAATCCGAACTGCTTACTGGCTTAAGCCACAAAGGCTTGCCAATGTTTGAGCCAGAAATCTGGCATGGTGACATCGTTTATACACTGCGTCAATATGTAGATGGGACATCCCTAGAGGATTACTTATCGGAGCATGGCGTTCTTACAAATGACGAAGCCACCCGTATGCTTATAGAACTTTGCGAAACTGTTTCCGTTTTACATTCCCAACCTACCCCCATCATCCATAGGGATATAAAACCTTCCAATATAATTGTTAGCGGCGGCGATATAAAACTTATAGACTTTGGTATTTCGCGCAAATATAACGAGCTCTCTCTAAAGGATACCACCGTATTCGTAACACCAGAATACGCCCCACCCGAGCAATATGGCTTTGCCCAAACAGATGCCCGTACCGATATATATTCTATTGGAATCGTGCTGAGAAAAATGCTGACCGGCACAACCAGCCATGCTGCAGTAATAAGCAACAACAATCTACATAAAATAATGAAAAAATGCACAGCACTTGACCCAAATAACCGCTTCCAAAGTATTGACTCTCTGATAAAGGCATTAAGCAAAAGTAAGAAACCCAAGTCTATTACCATTTTGTGTATGGCCTCTGTTTTTCTGTTCTTTGTGACATTGATATGGGGTGGTTATTTATATGCGAGGCAAAGTACTCAGGCAGCGGAAGCACCGGATTATGAAAACTATGAACCACAAAAAATCTTATATACGCTCCTATATTATGAACCTGATACCCCCTCAGATGAATATAGCTACCTGCCAAATGAAACCCAATATATTTTCATGGAAATCGAACCGGAGATAGAACTTGAAAACGGTACTCAAATATATGTATACCGCAATCCCTTCGATCTGTCGTATATCCCCGCAGAAATAGGAAATGTGTGTGCAAACACAAATCAGCCCCCTTATACCTTCCCTTTTGCAGCCATGGGCACGGACCCTAATGTATATAGTTTTATCGAACCTATGGTAGAAGCCGCAGTCCGCCGCACATTGGAAGTAGATAGCAGCGTACCTATAACCTATGGTATGTTGGAGGCAATTACTGTCATTCGTATATTTGGTATGTATCCCTCTCACCTGACTTTAGATTTAATGTATGAACCCAATGCATATGTATTGCAAGAGGGTAATATCTTAAGACTCGATGATTTTAGAGCCATGCCAAACTTGCGGTTTTTGGATCTGACAAAGCAACCCATATATGATTTATCCCCCCTTATTGCTAATCAAAAGCTATCGCACATACGTCTACAGCGCACTCATGTATCAGATATATCAATGTTAATACATTTACCGGAGCTACATGAATTGTATCTTACAAACAACCTTATTACTGATTGGTCAATAATCGAATATATGAGGAGCTTGAGGACTCTACGAATAATAGGGCATAATACAAGTATCCAGTCCATTGCAGATTTAGGCGATATAACACTTTTAAACGTGCTGGATGTAAGCAATAATGATGCCTTTGTATGCCTACAAGGATTTGATAACAGGGCACGCCTTACCCATTTGGATATACGCAATACAGGAGTTACGGATTTTTCACCGCTTAATAACCCAGGTTTAGCACCGCGTATGCAACATTTATTAATAAGCCCGCATATGGAGCGGTATTTGCATACGCTTAGTAGGAATGATATTGAAGTGATTGTTGGTGATGATTTTTAGATTATCACCCCCGTACAAAACATGCGTTTTATGTCATGGATGCCTATTTTCTCTGTCCAAAACACATAGAACCCGTTTCATAACCCAACTATACTGTGGCTTCATTTTGGACGCTACCCCAATACTCAATTGCCTGTCGATTCAACTCACCGATAGAAATGTCATCGGCAAGATTAGTCCTTCTCCATTCGGTATAATCAAATGGTTCTTTTAACACAAGTGTGATGAATCGCTCTGCTTCCACAACTCCTAGGTTTTTAACTAAAACGTCCATCGCCTTTGTTTTGAGTAATGTATCGGTCATATGGAACTCCTTTCTTTCAGCCATTGGTTGAGAAAAATTACAGGGTCTGTAATTGTTATTTTGCTGTACTGCTTGTTTAGTACCTTCTTGTCAACGGTCAAAAAATAATCACAGCCTGCGTATGCAGCACAAGCAAGATGAAGTGAATCATAAGTCTTTAACCCATTACCCTGTAAGGCATTCGCTATAGATTCTATTTCGGGAGCAGGCTTAACCGTCTGAACGGCATACGGCTTGAAGGCAAGGATTGTATTACGCTTCTCTACAAATGGGTTTTTATTATTTTCAAATTCCAGGACGTAAGACCACATAAAATCAATTTGGCCCTCTACGATGAGAGATTGAATCATAAGCTTTGCCACAGCCTCAAATTGAATACGTTGTTGTGCCTGGTCATCATATGGGCGATTGAAACAGCACATGCCGAGGTAAATCTTTGGTTTTTCCATAGCATTGCCTCCTATACCAGTATACCATGCAAGTATGGGCTTTCATACAACTAGTTTGCTGGGGCATGTTGTTGGTGATAAAATGGAGAAAGCTGGTATTAACGTTAAGGAAGGGAACGGTATATATGCTAAGATCATTGGAATACGAATTAAATAAGTTAGAGCGGTTATGTTTATCTGGCAGAGGTGAAGACTTTGTAAAAGACAGTTTCGTGGTTCCGTTGTTCAAGCTTTTAGGATACGACCATAATAAGGACTACGAGGTTATACGTCCTGGCGACAATCCAAAAGCCTTTATACTAAGACAAGTCTCCGTTAAAAGGGGTGCAAAGAAAAGTAAATGCATAGATCCTGACTATATCCCAACTATGCGGAAAAAGTGTTTCTGGATTATTGAGGCAAAAACGGCTGTAGAGCGTTATGATACCTTCCCTGACAACTATGTAATGCAAGGATTGCAATATTGTGTAAACCCAGAAATAAGAGCAAAATACTTGATGCTTTCAAATGGGTGGATCACCTGTGTTTATGAAACATATTCACGCTTGTATTATGGCGATGACCAATATGAGCCGATTTTGGTGCTTAGGCAGAATGAACTTCGAGCAAATTGGGATGAACTACACAAATTGCTTTCTGTTGATAACATCAGAGAAAAAATAGAAGATGACCTGATTGATCTATATGACAAGCTTGTTTCATCAAGTCTTGATAAAAATTATCCCGCATCTATGCTAAGCCGATTTGAAGCCACTTGCAAAAAGGCCGAGGCTACAATTAAGGAGAATATTATTCGTCTGAACGGTGAACATTTTGAGCGTCTGTTGCGTCAGCATCATAAAAATGGAATAACATCCTCCCCAGATGACTTGTATGAGCTTATGGCAACGCCTCTTAGTTTTGGTGCACCATATGGTGAATACTTCGTAGATAGATGCATAGATGAAAATAAGACCAAATCAGAATTATTTATAAAACTAACTACGGATTATGACAAGCAATCTTACTTTAGAAAAGAAAATACCATTGCTGCATTATGTGCTTTGCTATCACATAACATGGAGTCGCATGTCGATGATAGAATAATATTATTTTTGAAAAATATATGGGGCTGCGAACTACCGCTATTAAATCAAGTTGAGACGGCATGTGTCCGCATTATACGAAAGTTTAACATAATGAACTTGTATCCAGCACTGCGCAAACAGATAGAGTGTGATTTGTCTAACGTGCCAGAGACGATAAGGTTTGTTAGCCCCCCAACCCCATTAAGCGAAACATATCACGATGAGGTTATACATCATATGGGTATTTTTTTGTCAATTGTAGATTATTCAGAGGATAGGCTTTTCAATATGCAGAAAGACTTGCGTTTACTTGAAGAGTCCATTGAGGAAAAATATAACACAGTTGTAAAGAACAGAAATCCTTTTGAAATGCAACTGCCCGATCCTGCATGTTTAGGACTTCCTTCACAGACAGCCTTTGAAAATATAATTTTACGAATGTTAGAAAAGAAATCTATTAACATTGGCGAACCTTTCACAATGCCTGGATTGATTTCGTTATCGTTATCCAGAGGTATTGATTTATACGGGATGCACAATGAAGAAGATATTTTATGTATGAATGCTGCTCTAATAAATAAATTAGAGGCACAGGCTAAGAACAAAGAAACATCATCGGCACTATGATTTCGTAAAGCTACATGTAGACAGGCAAGTCAATATTGATCTGTCTATTACATATTGGTTTGGTCAAGTATAAATGCAAATAAATAAACCTGCCGAAAGCCATCTGCAAGGAGAGTCTTTCAAGCAGGTTTATAAAGTTCATCTGCCACCAATACAGACCAAGATATTAGTGAATAGACGGAGATGGAGGCTTTTACACATTACCACAATATCTTGCCTGTCTATGAACTGATCGAAAGCGTCAAATTGGCTTTAATCTTCATTATTCATAATGTTGACAAAATAGTTATGTAAACATCTCACGAACGAGACGTATATACGTTTTAATTAATTATGAAGTCAACAGATTTCTATAAGATATGGTTGACTTTTTTGCTCGTTATTGGTTTAATTAATACACTAATGAATAGGAGTTTTGTTATGAATTGGGAGTTTTTCTCAAACAATCGCTATAAGGTTTTACAGTGCATGGCTCAGCGGCGAATAGAGTTAAATGGAAAAGAAATTGTTCCGCTCTCTCAGCAGGATATTGCCGATGTGGTACAGCTTAGTAAAAAACAGGTGAATATAATAATTAATGAGCTAAAAGAAAACGGATATATTTTACAAAAAAGCCCTACTAGAGGTAAATATTTTCTTACCCCAAAAGCTCTTAATATCGTTGCACAGATGTAAAAGGAAGGGAATAGAGAGGATGGATAAGAAACTTGTGGTTTTTTCGTTTTTTTCTGGATGTGGTTTTCTTGATTTAGGCTTTGAGAAATCGGGATATGAAATTGATTTTGTTAATGAATTTTCGACATCTTTTTTAAATGCTTATACCTACTCAAGAAAAATAATGGATATGCGTATCCCTAAATATGGATATCATAATACAGATATAAGTGAATATTTTAATGGCTTAAAAAAAGAATTAAAAACATATATTGCAGATGCCCGAAGGAATAATTATTATGTTGGATTTATTGGAGGACCACCTTGTCCTGACTTTTCTATAGGGGGCAAAAACAAAGGTGCAGACGGTGAAAATGGTAAGTTGTCTTCAACATATGTTAATCTTATTGTGGAAATGAAGCCTGATTTTTTTCTGTTTGAAAACGTAAAAGGACTTTGGCGTACAATGCACCATAGGATATTTTATGAAGAGTTAAAAAGTTATTTACACGAAGCAGGATACTGTACAACTGAGCGTTTAACAAACGCAATAGAATTTGGAGTGCCTCAAGATAGAGATAGAATTCTGCTTTTTGGTGTAAAAAAGAAGGATTTGAAAAAAGGTTACCACAAAAAAAC
>Ga0123355_10018148_pt1 | contig 11145 bp, 7 predicted proteins | sample TergutEmb28metaG_3_FD_89872 | JGI IMG/M metagenome (GOLD analysis project Ga0123355, IMG submission 89872) | Embiratermes neotenicus P1 segment gut microbial communities from Petit-Saut dam, French Guiana - Emb289 P1 | ecosystem: Host-associated > Arthropoda: Insects > Digestive system > Gut ...
GGGGCAAGTGAAACTGAAAGAGGTGTGAAACAGGACAAATGCATATGTAACGTTTAAATGTAAGCACACCAGTCATGTGCTAGGTAATGCAGCTGCCTTGCTTTGTTGTGCACAAAGTGAGGCCAAAGGCATAGTGGCACACAACGTCATGAATGGTATCAGCTGTAACATTTACAGGCTTCTGTCTGAGTTTAATGCTGCAACAGTTAAAAGCAAAGTAAGGCAGACATTACTGACCACATTGTAAGCCCTTCCAACAAAGTCAGTGCAGCCGACCAGCAGTGTCCTGCAGCACATCGCAGTGGCCCCACACAGTCACACCCTTCAGTCACGTCACACATGAAGCACAATGACGCCAAAAGTGTTATATCTGCTTTGTCATCCAGAAAAGTCAAATTATAATCGCAGCCAATTGTTTGCCAAGGTTTCTTGTTTCACCCATTGATATAAAAGTGCTTTAGATGTCGAAAATGTTTTGGTATTAACTGTTTTTCTTCATTCCACAGAAATATGCTAGGTTATTGCTGGTCCCAGTGACCGTGCGGTCCAAGGCGTGCGTCTACGGTCATCGTTTGCTGGTGTTGCGGGTTCGAATCCCGCGGATGTTCGTCTCTTGTGTTTGTTGCATAGGTAGCGGCATATGCGATGAGCTGATCACTCTTACAGAGGAGACCTACCGGCTGTGTGTGTGTGTGATCTAGAAACCTCACCAATACGACGGCCTAGGACGCAATGGGGCTGTTGGGCCACAGAAAAAAATGCTTGGTTATTTCTGTAGCAGGTTACGTGAATGAAAAGTTACTAACTTCGGTTCATTTATATTTCGCAATATAATTACGTTTTCGTGGCCAGCGAATGGTCCATAATATTTAAACAAATAATTCACGACATTGTAAGTCGTTTCCGCTGTAGTATGTCTCACTGTTTTGATACAATATTTCATGTTCTAACAGTACTTTTTGAGCCTCTTAACGCAGCTTTATTGTGTGCGGAAAAATTTTAATGCGCCAGAATTTTAGTATGTAGACACTTCAGAAGTTGCATTATTTCTGTTCGACTATCAGCACGTGTAAAGTCGATCAACGACATGTCTCGCGTTTTACGATATCCCACGCAACAATCACAGTCTGAGTCGTTCTACCTTACTGAACGCTTATGTTGCATGTTGCTGTTGGACCAAACAGCTGTTTCTGTTATTTCCAAACACAAACAACCTAAAATTCCTTTCTTTCTAAGAAAGACAGAGCAACAGAAACAGCGCACTTTTTTCCACGACATTTTTATATTTTCGGTGATGTAATTCGACATTTCTTTCATTCGAATTGTAACAAAGCGGTCAGTAAGACTGTCCACATCAGTGCTCTTCAATTCGAACAGCGATATACACTATTCATCCGAAATCCACTATCCTGGAACACAGCAGCGTCTTGTTTTTTAAGTGAAAACGTCACCACTTCGTGCCAGTCGCTTGTCAGTTATGACACTTCACACATCAACTTTGTAAGAAGAAGGAGGAGGAGGCGGAGGAGAAAAATGTCTTTCATTTGATAATTTCTATAAAGTTCTCACTTTTGACAGCTTCACCTTCACTGTTTCAGATGTTCCTGGCTCTCAGCACGTACAGCGCGCTTAGCTAACCGCCACCAGACCACGTGTTGATCCCTATCCATTTCGGTTCTACAACTAGGCAACAAGCGTAACACTTCATACACTGGACTGCTGCCCCGTTGTGGCGATGAACGTTAATCGCAAGCAGTTTGATGTTCAATGCGGTTTGCCACCCACAGCTAGCGGTTCTCTTCTCTGCGATCCTAACACTGTGGCCGACCAAGCGGCCGAACTGAGAAACAGTTCCTGCCTGTCTGGACAGTTCCGGTAAAACGTTCCAAGCAGAATTATTGCTATTAGCAACTGAAGCTTTTGTTAAAAGTCAAGAACCCACATGCCGGCAAAGTGCGCACCGTCATCAGAATTCTCCCCAGACACAGATGGCTATGTACCCATTTACACATGGACGTGTGGCGGTGCGGCATTCTGCCCCTTCTGCTTGCTACTGACTTCACTACAATGCTCAATGCACTCTGAACAGAGCAGTAAGATTTGGCACGGAGCACCCTGGCTGTCTGCTCAGGGCAGTAGGGCAGGGTCGTAGTGAGTGAAGGAACAACCGCCATTATTTTATTAAAAAATAATTTAATTACTCCTTACACATTGTAGCGAAATAACACTCACTGCGTATAGCTACACCTTACGTTTACTTACTACCAAAGAACTCATTACAAAGAATATACACTTAGAACAAAGAAAACAGAATCACGTATCACTCATCAAAGAAATAAGAGAAAGATATCTCAATCCTTCACATCCTCCACACCCTGGTCAATCTCCAGGGGGATGACCAGCTGCACGGGACGACTGATTTTAGTTCTCTCCGGGAGGCGGAGGCTTACCGTCCGGATTTGATCGTCACGACCCTGAAGTAGTTCGTCGATCCGGGCTTTCTTCCACATGTGTCTCGGCATCCTTTCTTCCTGTAAGAGAACAATGTCTCCTACCTTAAATTTGGGCCCTTGTCGAGCTGGTCTCCTAACCTCATGGTAGTTTCTCAATTGTATGAGATACTCCCTTTGCCAGCGTCGCCAAACAGCCTCGGTCAGCTTTTGATGTTGTCGAAAGGACCTAGATTTTCCATCCTTACAGGTTCGGGGCCGTGGGGAATGGTCGTCAGTTTCCTGCCGGTGAGGAAGTGTGCGGGTGTCAATGTCTCAATATCATCATCTTGGATAATTGGTCGAGAGTTTAGCGCCGCCTCAATCCCTACCAGGATAGTCTGGAGTTCTTCCTCGTCCACGTGGGAGCGTCCTAATACCTTCGCAGACAACGCTTAGTCGTGGCGACTATCCGCTCCCACCAACCTCCCCACCAACCTCCCCACCAAGCCGGTCGGGGCGTAACAAACTTCCAACGAATTCCGTGTTCCCCCAAATACTGGCTGAGGTGACCGTACAAAGTTCCCTCAGTTCTCTATTCGCCGAGTAAACGTTTGGGCGCTGTCGGTGTAAATTGTGTTAGGTAGACGACGCCTTCTTGTAAATCTTTGAAGTGCTAAGAGGAATTTATCAGTTGACAAATCCAGGCAAAGCTCCAGTTGCACAGCTCGTGACGTCGCACAAGTGAACAGTGTAATATAACACTTCTTCAGGGTATTTCCCACCTTGACGAAGAGGTCCTGCATAATCAATGCCGGTGAACGCAAAGGGTCTAATTCGTGTTACCCTGTCCGTGCGTAGTGGAGCTTCTATTTCTCCTCCTGGCAGCCCCTTTGCAATTCGGCAGGGAAGGCTAGAACGTAGCACCTGCTTAATCGTCTGACGTGCCCGAAGGACCCAAAACTCTTCTCGCAGTTCTGCTAGGATTATGCGTACCCCTAAGTAATGGAGACGAATATGAGTTTGTAAAATCAGCAATTTCGTAATGTGGTGTCGCCCGTCTAGAAGTAGTGGGTGGCGTTGTTCGCGCGGCAGTTTAGCAAAATGCAGTCGTCCACCAAGGCGAATAAATCCTTCATATAAAAGGGGGTTGAATATTGCTATCTTAGAGCCAACTAGGAGTGGCATGTTATCTCATGTTGCCTGATGGGTCGGCCAATCTTAGTTTACGAATATGCGCCAGTGTCTCAATATCGTGCGGGACAGTGGGGTGATGAGAGAAGGCGTGATTGCTCTCAAATGCCGTCAACAAAGTTGAGGCATTAGTCCCGGTCCCGCTCATATTGAAGCGAACGAATCTTCTCCGGCTGGGAGCGGTAGTGGTCTCGAAAGCAGTAACAGATAAATCCCGCTGGTCCATCACCTCAAGTTGCAGGTCGTCTATTACTGATCTAGCAATAAATGTACATTGGTTCCCGCCATCCAACACGCAACGCGTATGTCTGCTTAAACATGTGGGTCCAGTGACCTATACGCGGGCCGTTTGCGCGTAAGTGAAGTCTGATGAGGAGATATCCACCCTACCTACAGAAGTCGAGGTTATCGGGCTTGCCCGACTAGTTGTTTTTTCCTTGTCCATGCAAACAGACCGATGATGTTCCTTCTTGCACTTTGAGCAGAATACCTTGCCATTTTACTACAAGCGTGTTTATTATGACAGCGGTTAAGACAAAGAAAGCATCGATTGGCGGACTTCAACTTCTCAATACGCTCCTTTACATCGGTAATGGCTTTACAGTCTTGAGCCCAACGACTATTACTTTCACAAAATACACAGAATGGCTCTACTGACCTTCTGTTCTTTCGAGATGTAGATCCTGACTTGGAGCGGACGTGCAGTGTAGCTGCCGTGGGTGTGAAATTAGATGCAGGTGATGTCTCATCACGAATCTTCTGTGCCGTAAGGGCTCCATCCACCTCTTCACCTAAGAATTCCATTAACTTGACAACGTCTCCTTCAGAATGACCATCTCGTTTCATCTGGATGATCCAGCGTCAGCAGATATCGACCGGAAATGCGCGGAGAATCTTTGAGACCAATACCCTACCTTATGCCTTTACGTCCTCCCCCAGTACCCGAAGGGCTTGGATGCGGCGGTTGCACTCGATGTACGTAGTATTCAGTGCCTACGCAGACGCAAACCGAATCGGCGTCACCTCGTCTAAGTAATCTAAGTGAGCCTGTATTATCCTGTTCTTATCGCCGTAGCGATCGTGAAGCATTTTGTTTGTGTCCTCATAGGCCGAAGCAGTCACGGCAATAAATCGACAAGCATCTTTGGTTCGCCCTCCAAATAGCCCCGGAGGAATACGTGTTTATTCACGGTAGACAGGGTAGGGTCTTTGTCTATGGACGACTCGAACTGTTCCCAAAACCGGGCCCACGTTTCCACATGTCCTGCAAAGGGCTCGAGTTTTATTGGGGCAACTTCACCGAGTGAGTGACCGGAGGTCGAACTGTCATTTGGGCGGATGGCAGTTCCACTACGCGAAGGTTCGCGGCAGATGAGGCGAGCCTTCTTCCAATCTCCTGGTTGGCCTTTAGGAGTGCTCGCTTGGCAGAATCATTGTACTCCTCGCACGTCTCCACGTCAAAAGTGTATTCGTGATCTTCCTTGAGATCCTGGATAGCGTCATCCTATCGAACCAATTGATCCAGCGTTTCCTGGAGTCGGCCTCTGTAGTGCTCATAATCGTCGAGGGGGGTATTCTCCGTGGACTCGTTGATGGCAGTAATGAACCGAGTCGCCTTTATCCTCTCGGTAGTGCGCTTTCGCTTCAACTTCCTCATTTCCGCGTCTGACATACTGATCTACTATAATGTACTCGGGTGCACAATATCACAATAGTCTGCTCGTCTGTAGGGGGCGCCCGGCAGGAGGGAAGTCAGAGATGTTATGAAGAGTTCGGTACTGATCGTCTGTAAGGCGGCGGTCGTAGTGCATATGACTGTATTACCGACCGCGCCATCCGTGGAGTGCAACGATGGCGTACTGTGCTGGTCCAAGCTCCGGACCGTGATTTACATTTGTTGTATTCCGCGCGTCTACGTCCCGGCGCCCAAAGACCATACACAGTCACTTTCGCACTAATTAAACAACTCACTTCACAATTCAAGATCCCGTAGCACCTCCTTCCCGTGTTTCAGGCACCAACAAATGTAGCGAAATAACACTCGCTGTGTACGGCTACACCTTACGTTTACGTACTACCAAAGAACTCATTACAGAGAATAGACACTTAGAACAAAGAAAACAGAATCATGGATTACTCATCAAAAAATAAGAGAAAGATATCCCAATCCTTCACACACATAGCTTGAGGGATAAAAAAGGGAATGCACCGCCTGAAGTACCCTATACCTACCAGTCTAGACGGGAAGAACCTAACAGCACTCTTCACATTACATGAGCTCTGGTACAGTACGTAGTTAAATTCCAAATGGGAGGATCCAGCAGTGACGTCACCTACCTGTAGACAGCCATCGGGGGGATCAAGTTGTGACGTCACATACCTGTGTAGGGAGTCTTTACGCAGCCCAGGCCAGTAGTGACGTCACATACCTGTGTAGACAGCCTTCACGCAGGCCTGTCCGCAGCTGTTGGCACAACACTTCTCGTCTGGCAGACACTCACTATCATGCACGCACTTGGCAGCCTGCACGGGGCAGATCGGCGCTGGGCATTGACCGTCGCGTTCCTCTGTCAAACGCAAGGAAAGTGTGTGAAAGCGCATTCCACAGTACGTAACCGGGCCATCTACAGCTATACACGTGCTGCTTCCACACGTGTTACTGACTATTGGGAAGGGTCGTTACTTGCTAATAGCAACAGCGGCTCTAGGCGTTTTGGATTAGGTTTAGGCGAGCGGCATGACGATCCCTAGTTGCTAACAGATCAACACCACAGTAAAATTCAGGCCGCCAGTAAACGTACTGCACTTCACAAAACGTAACTTGACATTTTGCTTCCTATTCAACAAACACTGCCCTATCGAAATATGGCCTCGTTGGGACTAGTGCTGGCTACAAAACGACAGCCATGATCAGAATAAGAACCACAGGTGACGGTGGTAACTATGTGTACCACCTGCTCTAACATTAGACAGGCCCTGCACTCTGCCCACAATGTTTGTTCATGTATGTATGTATGTATGTATGTATGTATGTATGTATGTATGTATGTATGTACGTACTTACGTATGTATGTGTACATGTCTATTTACACTTCCGTATGATTATAACGACAACAGTATTTTGCAAGCAGCGTTATTCCAGTGATGTCTGTACTTTCAGGTGTTGTGCTTTCTATAACATTAAACCGAGATTTTAATTATTATCATCAAAAATCACCAAAATGTACAAAATCCTTACCTTATTCCACCAACATACTGTCCTAAAACCATTCTCTTCCTGTTACCCCCCCATACACTTTGTTCTGTAATTCCAAAGTTATTTCTCTCCTTCACATCCCCCAGGACCCTCTCCCAAAGCTATTTCCCTCCTTCAAATTCCCCAGGACCCTGTTCAAAAACTATTTCCCTCCTGTCACTTCCCCCAGACCCTGTTCTACAGTTATTTCCCTCCTGTCACATTCCCCAGGACCATGTTCCAAAGCTATTACCCTCCTTCACATTCCCCAGGGCCCTGTTCCAAAGCTATTTCCCTCTTGTCACTTCCCCCAGACCCTGTTCCACAGTTATTTCCCACCTGTCACATCCCCCAGGACCATGTTCAAAAGCTATTTCCCTCCTTCACACCCCCAGGACCCGGTTCCAAAGCTATTTCCCTCCTGTCACATCCCCCAGGATCCTGCTCCAAATTATTTCCCTCCTGTCACATCGCAAGGATCATGTTCCATTGCTATTTCCTTCTTCTACTTCCTCCCAGCAACCTAATCTAATAACCGTTTGTTACTCGCGAATTCCTCACCACTCGGCTCTCAAACCATTTTCGCTCCCTTACTTCTTACCCCAAGAACTCAGTTCTCAAACCGTCTCCCCCACCCTCCCCCTTACGATCACAAGTACCAAAGCACTCAGCTCCTGAACGAAAGATCAAAGGATAATTTCAGCAGTCGTGTGGTTAGCACACCCGTCTCTTGTGGCAATGCCGACTGCAGCAGTTGGTACCGGTTCATGTGGGTTTAGTGCCTCGCAGTAGGCCACTTCCGTTTCCATCCCAGTCGTGCAGGTCGCTGTTTGCTGATGCACTCTCGTCAAATGAACCAAAATTAAAACATATCGGACAGCCAATCGGACCGCAGGCACTCTTTTCTGTAAATTTCATCTGCACCATCCGCAAGCAAATAAATGAATATCCGATTACACGCAAACAAAAACCTTGCGTAAGCGTTTCTTGGTGCATAAATACCCATTTCCATGCTCCCCCTCATATCTTCCCCAGCCACCTCGTTTAATTATTTCATGTCTGTACACTTTTCGCCCCGTCGTGTACCCCAGAAGTACCCCAAACCCAAGTTCACAAGTCTCACGATCCTCTGTGTCAGGAGGAACTTACGTACTTTCTTACTTACATATTTACTTTCTTACTTACTTATTTACTTACTTACCTACTCACTTATTTACTTACCCACTTACCTACTTACTTATTTACTTACTTAATTACTCCATGGAGCAGATTCCTTCTTGAGAAGCCAACCGGCTTGCAGCTAGTCAAGAAATTCCCCGCATTTTATGGAACTCGGAGGTTCATTACCGCACGCACAATTGCCCGCCACCTGTCCCTATCCTGAGCCAGCTCGATCCAGTCCATATCCCCACATCCCACTTCCTGAAGATCCATCTTGTCAGGGGGAACTAGCATGTTAATAAGGCGGTGTGCACACTGGCACACTGAGGGTACGTTGGCTAACAAGGGCAGGAATGAAGAAGAAAATTTCAAAATTTCGAACACAACGGTGATGGGGGCTCTTTTATTTTTGAAACACAGAACATGCCCTAAAGCAACTAGGCTACGTGCTGGATGACCGGGAACTTGGGATTCGACTCCTACGAGGGCGGAGATTTTTCTTTTCGGCGGTTTCTAAGCAGGCTGTGAAGGCCCATCGCACCTGTCGTCAAATTGGTATGCATGCGGTCTGTGCTCCGCAGCTGCTGGGGCGTGGCCCGCACTAACCACTCACTGGAGCTGCACCGCAGCAAACAGGCATGTCGTTAGACATGCGCAGCGGACCGCCTGTCACAACAACAGCTTGGACAACAATGTATTGTCCAACGTGCTGTTTGCTTCGGCTTAAATAAATATCTTAACTTTATGCATCCCACTGTGCTGGAGATTAAATAAAGACGGAATAACAACCGTATAAAAATAATAAGTTAACCGGCTAAATGTTTCGACCCTTTAAGGATCATCTTCAGGCCGATATTTGAAACATATTAAGAAGTATGCAGATCATGTGTGGAAGGGAGTTCTCGCTTCTTACAGGTTTTTGTTACAAGGCTGGTCTTTAAGAATAATTGATTTCAATATTAAAATTGAAAAATTAAAAAAATGACGAGACTAAAATTAAATGGAATTAAATTAGTGAAAGCAGTTATTGTTTTAAAAAACTGAAAATTTTAAAAACTGCTATCACTAATTTAATTTCAATTTAATTGTAATCTTGTAATTTACTCCTCAATTTTAATTATACGTAAAGAACAGACTTGAAATAAAAATCTGGAATGAGCAAGAACTCCCTTCCGCACACGATCGGCATACTTCTTAGTATGTTTCAAATATTAGCCTGAAGATAACTCTTCGAGGTTCAAAACATGTAGCTGGTTAACTTATTTTTATACAGTTGTGTTTTTGACGGTTGTTAATCTGCTTTTATTTAAATAAATATACTGCATGTCTTTTAACTGGTGCCTGATGATGGATGTTATTTAAGTCGAAACACGCTGTACGACCGACAGAAAAGTCTGTCACACATACTGATGAAACTGACGATCCTCTCTGTTTCTGCTTTTCACACATCACAGCGGTATGAAGGGCCCTACAAAAGCAGGATCTTAGTGACCTGAAGTGCCTTTTTGAGCTTTAACTGCGGCATTTCCTGCAAACCTTCGGAAAACCTAAACAGGATATCTTGGTATTAATTAATTTATAATTCATGAACAAGGGCACAATGCTTATATTTACACAGCTTGTCCGTACGACGAAAGGTTACACGGTACCACGCCGACCTCGTTCCAGTTCGCTGTGTCTCCAAGTTCCTTGGTCTCCACACATCAGTTCTACACGAAACAACCAACAACATTCTCAGTTTCTTCTACAGGACACACAAGAAAGCAGGATTCAGAACACAGCAAGCCTACTGTGACGGCATAACGCATTTTTACAGTTACACTTCGTACAGTACAACAGAATCCATACACATTTATGCTTGTTAATATTCGTTAACCCTTTAACGACGTGATGTAATCCACTTTATTTAAAGACCCAGTCCGTACTGCGCAGTAAACACTTGCCATCTTGGTCATAAAAACCAGTCAGTTAATGCTGTGTAGGGAAAAATTCTCTGTGTGTTCTAAGATGCATATAAAACGCAAAAAATACACTGTGGGCAGAATGTAGACTTTTGGAATGTTAAATGAGTCTGCACGTACAGTAACTGCTAGACTTTAAAAGGTTAATCTGAAACAATCAGCGCTCGACATTCCTACCAACAGCACAGGGTGCTCAATAGGTTGAGTATTCACGGCCAACATTATTACAGTATACAGTAGAAAACAAGTCTCCACCATTACACGGATGTCGAGCTAACACCAACAGTGCCAGTAGTGTGCTCACGTCCCCACAGTAGATGAGCAATATTCAGACCGTCTCTAATGTTACTCGACGAAAATTTGGATTTTGGCACAAAATTTTATTGAAAAAAACAGGGGTTATATATTTTGTGAACTGATTCTGAAAGGGAGGTCTATTTTGTAGCATTTTTCCATCTGTATTGCATTATTTCTACCACATAACTGTCAAACGAATGGCCGAATCATACAGCAGGAAATAATAAATGGAAAGTACAAAAGTTCAGGTGCCGTGACTGTGTGGTCTGGATCGTTACTGACTGGTTAACACGGCGGGTTGATGTTGCCAATATTACTTCCTTATTGTGTTATACAGAGGCACTTGATATACAGATTTCCTGATGATGATCCTTCGGGGCTCGAAACATGTAAGGGTTTTCATTGTTTTTAATATAAAACATTCATTCATTCATTAGTATTCAGCCTTGAAGGCCGGGCTTGGCAGGAACCAGAGCCTAGTCATGTGACCGGTATGGCTCTGGCACACTGCATCCTGGGAAAGTTCTTGTGGGTAGTTTGCCATTCTTTTCCCCCGCCTTTAGACGTTCCCACTTTAGCCGCCAGGTACCTCCGTCCGCAACGACGCGAGAGATCCTAGCAGCGAAAGGTGGAACTGTGGGCGAGAAAGATGTCCGGTAGTAATTTTTACCTAAATTCCGACTTCCACTTAAATTTAGGGATCTTTTACATGCCGCAAATCTACGACATGGGACCGACAGCTTTACTTCCTGCTGAGGATTTTTTCGCCCTAAAAATCCGACGGCTTCGGCCGGGTTTGAACCCGCAAACTTGGGTACTAAAGGCCAGCACGCTACCCCTAGACCTCCGAAGCCATACAATATATATA
>Ga0123355_10018149_pt1 | contig 11145 bp, 8 predicted proteins | sample TergutEmb28metaG_3_FD_89872 | JGI IMG/M metagenome (GOLD analysis project Ga0123355, IMG submission 89872) | Embiratermes neotenicus P1 segment gut microbial communities from Petit-Saut dam, French Guiana - Emb289 P1 | ecosystem: Host-associated > Arthropoda: Insects > Digestive system > Gut ...
CATCATCTTCTTTCGCAATTATATACTAGGGGCAACCTCCAAACCCAGTGTACATACGGGCAAAAAAGGTTTGACAAAAGTATCAAAGTTTATATGTGTAGACACCGCTACACAATCAGGGCCCGTCTGTAGTGATTATTCGTTCAATCACATCGGACAGGCCCCTTGTTGTGTTGCATTATGACAGACCTCAACTATTTACAACCCCGTCAACCCAAACAACCGCACTGCATTATTGAAAAATACATCCTCGTAAGTTTCTACTGGCACAAGTTTCTTACAAAACTCAATATAAGCCCCAAGAGGCACAAGAGGCCAGTCTGTACCAAAAAGCACCTTCTCAAAGGCATTGAGATAGGCCAGCCCCTGCTGATAATGATGCATAACTACCGCCCTGCCCTCGGTGGCGGCAATCACATCAGCATCCCCGGCCTGCAGGCCAGAGATATCCAGGAAGATATTGCGGTTTTTGTACGCCACTTCACAGGCATCCATAATCCATGGATCCCCCATATGGCACAGCATGAAATTTACATCCCGGAAGTTGACAGCCAAGCGGTCAGCGGCCAGTGGGTGGGAATATTCCAGTAAGGCTGACTCTGCATAGGTATCGCCGGTGTGGATTGCCACGGTTAAGCCGTGCTTTGCGGCTAGCTTGTAAATGGGGTGGTATATAGGGTCATTGATATTGAAGTGATAGTATCCTGCGTAGATTTTAAAGCCTACGATCCGGCCTTGGGTTGTGTGGGCTTCAAGTAACTGGCCAAGAGTGGCTATAGCGGTATCGTCAAGGCGGTTTGGGTTTACGCCCAGGCATACGTACATGTTTGGCGGGCAATCGCTGTGTAGGGGCAGGGTATATAACTGCGCCGCGCCATCGTTCCAGTGCTGCCGTACCCACTGGTTTACATCCGCACACCAAGGAGACTGGGCAAACATTATCCCAGGCGCGTCCTTATCGGGAAAAGCCCCCGCGGCTGTCTCCACCAGCCCCATACATACAGAAGCGACAATGTTGTACCGGGCCTGTTCGGCCACTAGACCGTCATAGGAAAAGTCTACGCCGGAAGCAGCAGCCGCATCATGGAAGGCTGATAGATTTGAAAAATGGGTGTGGGCATCAATTATTTTCATGGGTAGCCTCCTTGTGCCACTGGTAAACAGCATAGTCTATGAGAATATCCAACACTCCCCTACTCCACCACATCAAACTGGCTATTATAAAGATCCGCATAAACCCCACCCTGGCCCAGCAAGTCCTCATGGTTCCCTTGCTCAACGATATCCCCTTCTTGCATAACCAAAATCAAATCTGCGCTGCGGATAGTGGAAAGCCGGTGCGCTATTACAAAGCTGGTGCGGCCCTGCATGAGATTATCCATAGCCTTCTGGATATGAACCTCAGTACGGGTGTCAACATTGCTGGTAGCCTCATCCAGGATAAGGATATCTGGGTTGGCCAAAATGGTACGGGCAATGGTCAAGAGCTGCTTTTGCCCGGCAGAAATATTGTCGGCCTCCTCGTTGATGGTCATCTGGTAGCCATCAGGCAGGGCCCGGATAAAATGATGAGCCTGAGCAGCGCGGGCAGCTTGTTTTATCTCATCCTCGGTGGCATCTAAGCGGCCATAGCGGATATTTTCCTCAATTGTGCCGTTAAACAGCCAGGTATCTTGCAGCACCATGCCAAAATGGGCCCGCAGCCCGTCGCGGGTGTAGTGACTGATATCTATCCCATCCACGGAAATACTGCCCTTGTTTACGTCGTAAAAGCGCATCAAAAGCTTAACAATTGTGGTTTTCCCGGCCCCGGTATGGCCAACAATGGCGATTTTTTGGCCGGGGTTTACCTGTGCAGTAAAGTCCTTGATAACCTGAACTTCCGGGTCATAGCCAAAGTACACATGGTCGAAGCTGACTTGGCCGCCTATGCGGTCTGTTACTACAGGGTTTAGATGCTCTGGTGATTCCTCTTCTTCGCTTAGAAAGGCAAAAACGCGCTCGGCAGCGGCGGCAGTTTGTTGCAGTATATTGGCAACGCCGGAAAGCTGCGCCACAGGCTGCCCAAAACGGCGGCTGTACTGAATAAAGGCCTGAATCCCGCCAAGGGTTATGCCGCCTCGGACGGCCATAGCACCGCCTACAACCACAATACCGACATATCCCAAGTTTGAAATAAACCCGATTATAGGCATCATCATGCCGGAAAGGAAGTTTGCCTTCCAACCTGCCCGGTAAAGCTCCTTGTTATGCACGTCAAAAGCTTCCACGGAGGCTTTTTCGCCGTTAAAAGCCTTTACTACTGCATGACTGGAGAACATCTCCTCTATATGTCCATTGAGGGAGCCGAGGCTTGCCTGCTGGATTTTGAAGTATTTCTGAGACCGCTTTACTATCATAGCCATGCACACCCCAGACAGAGGCAAGATAAGCATGGCAACCGCCGTCAGCATTGGGCTGATTATCAGCATCATCACAATGATACCTACAACCTGAGTAAAGGACATTACAAGCTGACCCATACCTTGGTTGAGAGTATTGCTTATTGTGTCTACATCATTGGAAATACGGGACAGGACATCACCATGAGTGGTTTTGTCGAAGTATTTGAAAGGCAGCTTGTGGATTTTCTCGCTCATTTCTGTGCGGAGGCGGTAGGTTATACGCGCGCTTACCCCTGCCATTACAAAGCCTGACAGATAATCAAAACCAATGCTCACCACCTGTATTGCTACAAGAATCAGCATAATCCTGGCTACCCGGCCAAAATCAATATACCCTATGCCCTCAATCTGCAGCATCAGACCGGTGAAAACCTCGTCTGTGGCCTCCCCCAATATTCTGGGGCCTATAACAAATAATAGCGTCGAGATTATGGCCACAATGGCGATTAGGAGAATAACCAGCTTTTCCGCGCCTAGATACGCAATAAGCCGCCGCATACTCCCCCTGAAATCTTTAGCCTTTTCCACTGGCATACCGGGACGACGCATTCCAAAGCCTACTTGGCGTTGGTTTTGACGTTTGTCTTGGTTTTTGTTTTCAGACATGGGTCACCTCATTTATTTGAAACAGATTAATCTTTTCAATTGATACAAAAACTTTGCCATCGAAGGTCATCTTTATCACCCAGGGCATGGGCATTGCTTTCCATTCCTTGAAGGTATAAGTAGAATCGTAGTTGAGGATTATCAAGGATAAGGCTGTGCCGTGGGTTCCTATTGCTATATTCTTGCCCTGGTAGCGGGTTAGCACATCCTCCAAGGCGGTTATGTTTCGTTCTTGCACCTCGGACAGGCATTCTCCGCCAGGGAGTTTATATGAAAAATCTGCAAATTGCTGCTTTGCATATGAAGTGAAGTCTTCAATCCATTCATGACCTACAGCTCGCTCCCGAAAATCGTATATGGTTTCGATGGTTATACCAGCAGTTTTGGCAAAGTCCGCAACTGTGTCATATGACCGCTTGAAGGGGCTGGAAAGCACCGCATCAATATCCTTGTCTTGCAAATACTTTGTGACTAGAGGCACGTCTTCTTGACCTTTCTTGCTTAGAGGGAAGGTTGCGTCTGTCCCTGCAGAACGATCAGGGGCGGCATGGCGCACGAAATATATTGTTGTCATAACAAAACCTCACTTTCTTCGCTTGGACAAAGGCGCAGCAAATAGACAGTATGACTAAGCTATTAATCTCAAAAAGCATAGATGATTTGGTCATAGCCGATTTCATCAATATGCTGCGGCATCATGGCTCTGAATGCATCGATGATTTTGACAAAGCCGATTTGCGCAGTATTGCCATGGTGCATATATACTGCCGTACTGAAGGATATAATTGCCTTGCCCCCTACACCTACACCGTGCCCTGGCTAGAAGCAATCTCATGATAAGCGGGACAAGACTCAAGCAGTTCCTCATGAGTCCCACGCCCAACAATCTTGCCCTCATCCAGCACCAAAATCTGCTCAGCGCTCATAATAGTGCCCACCCGCTGGGCAATCACTATTACAGTAGCATTGGCGGTATGTTCCTTAAGGGCCTTGCGCAGGTTGGCATCAGTTTTAAAATCCAGTGCCGAGAAGCTGTCATCAAATACCAAAATCTCCGGGTTGGTAGCCAATGCTCTGGCAATAGAAAGCCTTTGCCGCTGACCGCCAGACACATTGGTTCCGCCCTGGGCTATTTCCGATTCGAATTTGTCGTCCTTTTCCTCTATAAAAGCCTGGGCCTGGGCCACTATGGCTGCAGTTTCAATTTCTTCATCAGTGGCATCGGGCTTACCATACCGGATATTGGAGGCAATTGTCCCCCCAAGCAACTGCCCTTTTTGGGGCACATATCCGATTTTGCCCCGCAAATCTGCTTGGCACACCTGGCGTATGTCAACGCCGTCCACCAAAACCTGGCCTTCTGTTACATCATAAAACCTAAGCAGAAGGTTAGCCACAGTAGATTTGCCAGAGCCTGTGGCCCCGATTATGGCAGTAGTCTGGCCAGGCAAAGCCGTAAAACTTATATCCGCAATAACATCTGTTTCAGCACCGGGATACCTAAAGCTGACGTTTTCAAAATCAACACGCCCCTGGGAATCTTCAGGAAATGCTGCCGGTACAGCCGGGTCAGTGATAGAAACCTCAGCATCCAAAACCTCGGCAATACGGGTCGCAGACACTAAGGCCCGAGGAACCATTACTAGCATAAAGGACATCATCATAAAGGCAATGATAACCTGCATCGCATACTGCATAAAAGCAATCATATCACCAATAAGCAGCCCAGATGCGGCAACATGATGCGCACCAACCCAGATTACAAGAATCTGCGTCCCGCCCATTACAAAAGTAATAAGGGGGCCAGCTGCAGCCATTATTCGGCCAATAAATAGCCCGGTATCCCGCAAATCCGCATTTATTTCTTCAAAGCGGGCCTTCTCGTGCTTCTGGGTTCCAAAGGCCCGTATAACCATAAGCCCATGCAAAATTTCACGTGAAATTTTATTAAGCCTATCCACCATTTCCTGCAAAATCTTAAACTTGCTCATCAGCACAGTCACCAACAGCAGCACAAAGCCAATAAGTACGATTACCGCAAGGGCAATAATCCAGCTCATGCTGACAGACCGGCTAAGGGCCATAATAATCCCGCCAGCCCCCATAATAGGCGCATACATAAGCAGCCGGGCCGTAACATTGGCCAGGTTTTGCACCTGGGCCACATCATTGGTGCATCGTGTGATAAGAGACGCAGAAGAAAACTTGTCAAACTCTGTCTGGGAAAAACTTTCAACCTTAGAGAACAAATCCCGCCGCATGTCCCTGGCAGCCCCTGCAGCCACACGTGGAGAAATATAAGCCGCAGTAAGGGAGGCAGCACCGGCAATCAAAGCGATAAACAGCATAACCCCACCGGTGCGGAGGATAAACTCCGTCTGAGGCTCTTCAAGCTCAATGCTTGGCACTATGCCCTCATTTACTATGTCGGACATAAGCGTAGGAAGGTACAACTCCGCCATGGCCTGGCCAAGAAGAAGAAACACCGTAAGCACCAACATCGGCCAGTAGGGTTTCAGATATTTGATGATTTTTGTCATGGGCAATCCTCCTGAAGTAAGAATGTTATGCTATTGTTTTACAAGTCCAGTACCAACCCAACAGGACAGTGGTCAGAACCATGCACATCAGGATGAATAGTAGCTTCTTTCACGGCCAGAGCCAGCGCCGCAGACACCAGAAAATAGTCGATACGCCAGCCAACATTCTTAGCCCGTGCCTGCCCCATGTACGACCACCAGGAATATGCTTCCTTTTTATCCGGATACAAATGCCGGAAAGTATCAATATACCCAGCTTCCAAAAGCTCTGTCATTTTGGCCCGTTCTTCTGGGGTAAAACCTGCGTTTTTCACATTGGGCTTAGGATGAGTAAGGTCTATCTCCTTATGGGCCACGTTTAAGTCGCCGCAAACCACCACCGGCTTGTTAAAGCTAGCCAGATAGTCCCTAAAAGCATCCTCCCAAGTCATGCGGTATTGAAGCCGCAGAAGCTCCCGCTGAGAGTTGGGGGTATACACCGTTATATAATAGAAGTCATCAAATTCCAGAGCAATAATCCGGCCTTCCTTGTCATGCTCAGCAATACCCATACCATTGGTCACAGACAATGGCTTTTTACGGGAAAGTACCAGCGTACCGGAATAGCCTTTTTTCTCAGCAGAATTCCAGTATACGTGATAACCAGGGAACGAAAAATCCGCCTGCTCGGGCTGCATCTTGGTTTCCTGTAGTCCTATCAAATCATAATCATTGTCCAAAAATTTCATAAAACCTTTGCCCATACAGGCGCGAAGGCCGTTTACATTCCATGAGGCCATGTTTAGCGGCATGGTAAATCCCCTCTCTGTAAAAGCGTGGCGAACCATAGTCACTTTCTATAAAAATGCCTTTGGCAGTATACCAGAAAGGGAATAAATGATGCAAAGCCCTGTGTGGGTGGGGCCGCGTGGTAGGGCTCCCTTGCGGGGCCTTAGTTTACTTGGCCTACCCGGTATTCAATTATCTCCTTTATTAATTCACAAGGAACAGGCTTGTCCAGCGGCAGATGAATACATCCTTTATTGGTTTTATAGTCCACCAGCTTCTCAGCAAAGGCTATAACAGCGTCATCGCCGGGATAGAATCCTATATGACTCTTGTGTGCCGCTAACTGGGCAATGTTTTTCTTCTGCCAAAAGGTTGGTATATGACAGGATATTTTCTCTGTAGCATCGGGGGCAGCCTTGCGGATTACTTCGCAGATTTGCTGGAGAATCGGCTGCACTTCTGCTGCCTGCGCCTCAATGTACTGGTTGACATTTTCAGGCTTTACGCAGTAATGGCTTTGGTTAGTGCTTTTGAAGCTTCGCTTGCATTTTGGGCATTGCCACATGTTGTTTTCCTCGCTTTCGCTGTATTCAACTAGGATTATACTGTAGCTGTACTTTGTTGTTAAACCCCGTTATGCACCGTTATACAGACTGGTTGGCAGATTCGCCCACAATTCCTCAATGGTATGGCTATTCTGCAACGCTTGGACTACGTTCTTGTCAGGCACTGCGTATATTATAGAGATGTCCATTTCCCCTTTTTCTGCCCGCACATTAAAGGCAAGCTGTTCATGTTCCAGGGAGAACTGGGCGTTTACACCTGGTTTATTCCCTCTTGCATCTAGGCGGATCCACTTGTCCACCGCCTCTATATATACGGCATTCAATCCATGCAAAATAAGCTGTGGTGCAGTTTTATCATCTAAGACTAATAGCTGATAGCAAAATCCTGCCGGGACTAAGTTGGCCCGAAGCAAAGCCGCAAGCAAGTGGGACTTAGCATAGCAGATACCCTCTTTAGCCATGGCAACTTCAGAGGCTGTGCAGGTTACAACTTTGCCATCTATGTCTGCCGAGTGTGCAATTTTGTCCCGAACATATTCATAGGCGTTTTTAATATAGTCTAGCTCGTCCTTCGAGTCCATCATGATGTCATAGGACAATCCTGCCACCATGGATTGTGTATTGTTGGGCTCCATAATATTTGGCCAGTTGAAGTTGAGTATGGCCGTTGCTTCCAGGTAGTGGGTCATATCATTATACTGCGGTCTCAAAATCATCAGATTCACCTCTCGCAATCACTTGTGCTCTCAGGCTAATGCATTCTATTGGACTCTGATTATATCATGTCAGGGTGGGGCATTGCATTTTGTTCAGAGTTGATTTTGAAGTAGTTTCCTGCTATAGATAATCAAGTTGAACATCAGCATAAAGTGGCAAATCAAGTTGGAGGGGTATCCATGAAACTTTTTAATAACGGCTGGCAATTTCAGATAAAGGGGGCACACAATTGGCAACATATTGACCTGCCTCATGACTGGCTAATTTACGATACCGGCAACCTATACAAAAGTGATATTGGATGCTATCGCAAGAGTTTTTGGCTGTCCGCGGCCCCAGACCAAAGGGTAAAACTACGCTTTGACGGGGTTTATATGGACAGCCTTTTGTATGTAAACGGGCAGCCTGCCGGGGAATGGAAGAATGGATACACAGCCTTTACCCATGATATAACCGCCTTTATCCGTAACGGCGAAAATGAAGTACTGATGGAAGTCAACCATATGTCTCCCAATTCCCGTTGGTATAGCGGGGCGGGGATTTACCGGGATTGCTGGATTATCATGAAAGAGGCAGCTCATTTTTCCTGTGATGGGATTTATGTTTCGGCTAAGCCCATCTCCAAGGATGAGGCATATAAAAGCGCTGCCCTCACGGCAACAAAGCAGAATGCATCCTATGACTCATCACATAGTGCCACCCAATGGAAGGTAACCATATCCGCAGAAGTAGAAGGGGCCACAAACTACGAAGTCCGCCACAAAATTGTTGAAACTACCGATAAAAATCAAGCCACACACATTCCCAAATATACAACACTACCCGACTCCAGCCTAATGGTAGAAAACCCACGATTATGGGGTATAGAAAACCCCATCTGCTACATCCTAGAGAGCACATTACTTGTTGGCGGCCAGGTCAAAGACACAACCCGCACCCGCTTCGGCTTTAGGGAAATAGCCTTTTCACCTGAGGGCGGCTTTCAGCTTAACAACAAGCGCGTCCCTATAAACGGCGTATGCCAGCACCATGACCTAGGGGCCCTTGGCGCAGCAATGCACAAAGATGCCCTGCGCCGCCAGCTTCAAATTCTGCGTGATATGGGAGTAAACGCAATCCGCACAGCCCACAATCCTCCGGCAACAGCCCTGATGGAGCTTACAGACGAAATGGGCTTTGTAGTAATGTCTGAGCTTACAGATATCTGGAAACGCCCCAAAACCACCTACGACTATGCCCGTTTTTTCGAAGAATGGATAGAACGAGATGTAGCGGCCTGGGTGCGCCGGGACAGAAACTGTCCTTCGGTTATTATGTGGAGCGTAGGCAACGAAATCTACGACACCCATGTAGATGCCGAAGATGGGGCAAAAACCCTACGCCTGCTTATGGATTTAGTGAAGCATCACGACCCACAAGGCCATGTAACCCTATGCTCAAATTACATGCAGTGGGAAAATACCCAGGCCTGTGCCGATATCATCAAACTAATAGGCTACAACTACGCAGAGCATCTGTACCACAGCCACCACGCCGCCCATCCCAACTGGATTATCTATGGCGGCGAAACAGCCTCTACTGTGCAAAGCCGCGGCATTTATCATTTTCCGCTACAAAAGGCCCTACTGGCAGATGATGACCTGCAATGCTCGGCCCTAGGTAATTCCACCACCAGCTGGGGGGCAAAAAGCTCCGCAGCCTGCATCATAGACCACCGGGACGCGCCTTTCACCATGGGGCAGTTCCTCTGGAGCGGCACGGACTATATCGGCGAGCCCACCCCATATCACACAAAGAACTCCTACTTCGGCCAGGTGGATACAGCAGGGTTTCCCAAGGATTCCTACTATATATATCAATCTGCCTGGACGGACTATAAGAAAGCGCCTATGGTTCACCTCTTCCCATACTGGGACTGGTCCCCCGGCCAGCCTATTGATGTACGCATTGCCTCCAATGCTCCACAGGTGGAGCTGTTCCTAAACGGGAAATCCCTTGGCCGTCAAGATATAGCAATTCCCCTTTTAAACGGGCCCGACCAAGCCGAAAAGCCCGGACGCATCAACGGGTTTTTGGCGACGGTTGGGGCCGACTATATCGTCCCATACGAGCCAGGCTACATCAAAGCCGTAGCCTATGATGAAAACGGCACAGTAATCGCTGAAGCTATACGGCATTCCTTTGGCGATGCGGTAAGCCTAGCCCTCTCCCAAACCCATGTTGGGGAGCTGACTTTCACGGAGATATCAGCCCTTGATGCCAAAGGCAACCCGGTAGAAAACGCCTCCAACCGCGTCACCGTAACAATAAAAAACGGCGAACTGCTAGGCACAGACAACGGTGATTCCACCGACTACGACCAATACAAAAGCAACAGCCGCAGGCTTTTTAGCGGCAAGCTGCTGGTGATATCCAGAGGCGAAAACCATGAAGTCACAGCAGAGCTTGACCCCACAGATATTCCTATCCGCAAAATTGAGCTTACAGTCAACGGCTATGATATATCCGCAAAAATCCACCCTGCAAACGCCACATGCAAAGACATAACCTGGCGGCTGGCAGATGCCGCTGGCATTGATAGTCCTCTGGGGCAGCTTGTGATAGGCCCATTCAATAATGCCTCCCGTGTTGATGCCCCTCCAGCACAGCCGGCTGCAGACTCGCTCAGCTATACTGCAAAGCTTATCCCCAAAGGCGACGGCGAGGTCTACATCCGCTGCCAAGCTACAGGCGACAAAACTTCCCCTGGCATAATCTCTCTATTCCCCATACAAATCACCGGCTATGGCACACCATTCCTAGACCCTTATAGCTTTATATCAGGCGGCCTATATACCTACAGCAACGTAACCCTTGGAAGCGGCAACCAGCGAGGCGTCGCCACGCCAAGAGACGGGGAAAGCCACGTAGGCTTTGCCAACCTGGATTTTGGCCCACAAGGGTCAGACGAGATAACCATGGGGATTTACCCACTAACACAAGATCCATTCCCAATAGAGATATGGCAAGGTATGCCGGAGAAGGGAGAAAATGGCCGGCTCTTATGCACCGTCACCTACAACAAGGGCTCTATCTGGAACACATACCAGGACGTCACATACAAGCTGCCTGAAAAGCTTATCGGTATCCAAACCATTTGCTTTGTAGTCAATCTCAAGGTTCATATCAAAGGATTCCAATTTACAAAGCAAGCCCGAGCCTTCTCCAGAATCCCCTTTGCAGCCGCCAACCGTGTTTACGGAGACAGCTTTAGCATAAAAGATACCGCCATCGAAGGCATCGGCAACAATGTAACCGCCGACTTCAAGCATATGGACTTTGACCATCCCGCCTGCGAAATTAAACTTTCCTGGCGCTCACCCTTGGACACAAACACAATCCGGCTAGTGTTTATAAACGAAAACGGTGAAGAAACCATAAACCTGCTAACCCTGCCAGTCAGCAAAGAGTACGTTCAAAAAACGCTATCATTGGACACCTCTCTTAGCAGAAAGGGCATGATAA
>Ga0123355_10018150_pt1 | contig 11145 bp, 8 predicted proteins | sample TergutEmb28metaG_3_FD_89872 | JGI IMG/M metagenome (GOLD analysis project Ga0123355, IMG submission 89872) | Embiratermes neotenicus P1 segment gut microbial communities from Petit-Saut dam, French Guiana - Emb289 P1 | ecosystem: Host-associated > Arthropoda: Insects > Digestive system > Gut ...
TAGTAGTAGTAGTAGTAGTAGTAGTAGTAGTAGTAACGGTATGAAAAACAATAGCAAGAGCACAGACAGCCTTACCCATTGTATGGATCCACTTCAATGTGGTATGGTTTAGTAAGGATGCCAGCCACTGCAATGGTGAGCCCACGCCCATCTAATGCACAACGGGCTACTTGCCACCTGGGTCCTGTAGAATGTGTAACCTGACCAAGGATATACAACTGATCATTCAACCAGTCCACGCTAAGGTCCAGTGGTAGGAAATGGGCATGGGAAGGAGTCAGTATTGTACTTGGAGCTTCATAAAGGTTCAGTGAGGAACGAGACACATAGCCAGCAGAGTCCGACACAAACAGCAGGTGATGACGAACGTGGATTGCAACACCTGTAATGCAGAATTTTTTGCATGTTCACACACAAATAAGATTGCAGCAGTTCTGTTGCAGAGCCTTACATTCAAGATGCGAATTACAGGAAAATCATAACAAATTCTTGTGCTAACAACTGCTCATGCCATTGCATTAGAAGTTACACAGTGTCTGAGTTCTCTTTCAAAATATTTTGTTTTTTGTCCAAAAGATTTAACTGAACTGGTATCAAATGTGATAGTTCATATTGCAGACTTCAGTTGTTTTAAATATTTATCAGTTCACAATAAAAATTTAATAGCAACATTTGCTTTTCCAATTCAAAATACACAAGTTAGTCTAACTATAGTTTCTTGTTTCACAGATTTAAAATGTAATTTAAATGTGTCACAGTAAATGTTTCAGGACTTTAATAATAATAGTAATAGTAGTAGTAATAATAATAACAACAACAACAACAATAATAATAATGAATAAGAAAACAAAGAACACCTTTTTGATAGACATAGCTGTCCCAAATACACATAATCTTGCCAAAACAATAACCGATAAACAAAACAAGTACCAAGAACTGGCAAATGAAATATGTACTATGTGGAAATGAAAGGCAGCACAATTGATCCCGATAGTAATATCATCTATGGGAGTAATTCCAAAGTCACTATCACAGAGTCTAACAAGACTTAACTTGCACCCGAATACATATGTATACAAATGCAAAAATCTGTAATTCTTGGCACATGCTCAATTGTGATAAACGTTTTAAACTACAAACAAGACCACCGAGCCTAATCCTGTTGATTACTACATCCCAGGATAGGTGAATATTTCCCAGCCATAGCTGAGAAGTGAGAAATTCGATGATGATGATGATGATGATGATGATGATGATAAACAATGATAATGGCCCTACAAAGCCAAGCACAATAATGTTACAAAAATATTGCATAAGAAACTGGCTCTAAAGTATCCTATACTAAATGAAAGTACCTCCTACTCTAAGCACAATCCATCAAAGGTCTTGGAGAATAATTGTGCATGCTTATACTGGGACAGGGGAATACCTATTAATAAAATTGTCTTACATTACTGCCCTAACACGACACTCTTTGAGAAATCCAATAAAATATTTTATTTAATTGATGTCAGTATAACAAATTTGGGTAATGTGCAAACTTCTTATACCAAAAGTATGCAGAATTAAGCATTGAAATAAAAAAGCACTGGCAGGTAGAAGCAGTGTATACATTAACTGTTACTGTAAATGCAACAGGAGTCATTCATCACACAGTTGTCAAGTGACTAGACTTACCAGATTCCCTGTATGTGACCACACAAAGCTCTGTAATCTTAAATACATGCAATGTAGAAAGTTCTTAGGTGACAGTACATTTCAGCAATAGGTAATGCACATTTTTACCTTCACCTTCGTTATCAAATGTGTGAGGTGGTATGACTCTACCATGTTCAACATAAGTTAATGAGACAAATAACAACTATTGTTGTTGTCGTCGTCGTTGTTATTGTTGTTGTTGTCATCGTCGTCGCTGCTGCTGCTGCTGTTGCTGTCACTGTTGCTGTTGTTGTTGCTGTTGCTGTTGTTGCTGCTGCAGTTGTTGTTGCCATTGCTGCTGTTGTTGCTGTTGTTGTTTTCGTCATTGTCATTGTCGTTGTTGTCTTTGTTGTTGTCATCGTCGTCGTTGTTGTCTTTGTTGTCGTCATTGTCGTCGTCGTTGTTGTTGTTGTTGTTGTTTACATAAAAATTACTAGTGTTTTATCATAACCTTGGCAAGGGCATTTAGTTGCACTATGTTTGCTGGGAAAGTGTTTTGAATGAAACTTCAAGTTTTGCATCTATGTCCGAGAACAGATACTTTATCCCTATTATGAAGACAAAATAGTTAATAGTAATGAGGGAAACAGTTTCCACCCAAATACCAAATGAATTTCAATAGTACACTCTCTAGGTTAGAAGCTATGTTGCAGCGCTTTAACTGCTTGGAAACATCAAAGAGTGAACACTGCATTCAGATGACTTGTTCTGTCCCAGAAATAAGAAGGAACTATGCTTACCAATTCAAAGTTCTTATACGGTTGTCATTAAAAAATATATGCTGATAATCATAGTCAACATAAACACATGGTCTTCATATTAAATCATTAAATACTTGATACTTGACTGTAGACAGTTAAACACATCTGGACACTGCATTTGTAAGGAACAATACTAGTGGATATTATTAAAGTTGTACCTTTAATTATATGAGAAGTGTTGTAAATGATCATGGGTTCCTGCAATATATCAGCTTCTCGTCTCAGTACTGTGTGGCAGGCTCCCAAAATCAAATTTGGTTTACGTGTGTCCTTCACTGGAATTAAGTAAGCAGAAAATATGCATTGAATAAAATTCTTAAAAAACACTCTTAAGAACCATGTGGTACAGCTTGGAAACTGTTTTGGTACCTGTAGGTTCAGGTGGTGTTGAAACCACAGTGGTAGCAGGTGGGCCTTCCCCCACTCCATTCCTCATGCTAACAGACAGTGTGTAATTCCTGTTTGGCAGCAAGTTCTTGAACATGTAGAAGTTAATGTTTTCAGAAGCTGGGATATCCTAAATGCATAAACAGAAGGTCTAAATTACTTAAAATTGGCAGTATGTCTTATGAAGAATCTGACATATTAAATGGTTAGGTTTACAGCAGTAATTATTTCACAACCGTATTCCATCTGCAAAGTTAACAGTCATGCAGTGGAACTGGAAAGGAAAGAAAACAAGCGTCATCTTGGCCATAAGATAGTAATGTCAAAAGTGTAATTTCAACAACATTATCCACAGTGGTTGGTTGTCTCATGACAAAACCTATCTCCTGTCTCTCCCAACATTTTTTTGTACATCTTAGTTTCTCCACTTGTTGATGTTCATATATTAAAAGGTCACACTTATTAAATACTGTCTAAGGGGTCTTATTTCTCTCCATACATAACTCATGCCTGGACCTCTGTGTCTTTAATGTGACCAACTATTCATGTACTCTGCAAGACATGAGGTTCAAATCTTAAAAGATGTGACCGCATGACACAACATTACATTACAGAAGACTTCAATATTTATGTAGTGTTTCTAATTTTAGAATTAATTCAATGTCCTATGTTCAGATTTGTCATTTATTGTTTCACTGTCACTGTATTATTAATCTGACCAACTTTTCATGTAATGTTTCTGTTTTCAGATCTTGTATATATCCCGTTTCTGGATTTTATCATTCTTGTTTTTCAGCATATGAACAAGTTAATTTTATGAGATTTAAGTTTCCCATAGCAGTGTGTATTAAGGTTGCAGTCTTCTGTGATGTGATTCCTTGAAATATGTTATATACATACCAAAGTTTCAGAAGGACTTGCTGGCTCTTTATTCTGGTAGAAGAGCAGGATCTTCCAAAATGTTGGTACTTAGCTGCCAACTTAACAGCTTCATTTTCCGCAAGGCCATAATCATATATGTATTTCACTTGATCAATACACAAAATCTACCAGTCTTTCCTTGTACAAGAAATTTTTTTTTATTATTAATTTTACAAGTTTGAGGTACTGGCATATATAAAAACCCTTACCCCATAGGGCCAGCATATACCTTTATACACAAGATGCATTGGAATCTTGCCTCACCATACTCCAATTGCTACAGCTTAATTCCATTTTCACAGGGCAGCTATCAGGCAAAAAAATGTTGACAGGATTGATTGGTGACACTTCTCTGGTTTGGGATTTATATTTTAATGTACTTCACTTCAATTGTAATTTTACCTTAAAACATCTTTTTACATTATAAATACAAAAAAAGTTGCATAATACAGGAATTTAAAATCACATAATCGAGAGGCCTGTTAATGATACCATGATGTATCAAGCATGCAGCCAAGATGACTTAAGCATCAAATGTTTTATTCGAATTCATATATGTGATATTGACTGAATGTATCAATGAGTGAAATCTGTTACTGAAAAGTACTGGGATGTGGCAGTGCACATTTCTTTTGCTTGTATTCCATACATATAGGAGTGCACAATTCTTTTGTTGATATTCTCCAGGGGTGGCTATGCACATTTCTTTTACTGACATTCTTCAGATGTGACAGTGCACATTTCTTTTACTGATATTGTCCAGATATGGCAGTGAACATTTCTTTCACTGTTGTTTTCCAGATATGGCAATGCACATTTCTTTTGCTGATTTTATCCATTTCTTTCACTTATATTCTCCAACTGCACACAAATCCAGACCTGCATAAGCAGTGCTTAAGGACATGTGTAACATGGAAATGATTAATGCATACTTCTCAAATGTAAGTAAAACTGTATAGTGAAGTAGTTTCTTAGGTTTATCATTATAATTACATTAGTAATTCTTCCATTACATTACATTACATTAGTAATTCTTCCATTTCTTATGTCTGCCTTGCAAACAGAACAGATTAGCAAAAAGGCATTCCAACACTCACTTTAAATTAGTTGATGAACACACATGCAGTTTGTAGTACTGTTAGGGAAGATAAGAGCTTACAGAGGACTATCACGCCAACTGTATCTTATACACTAACTGTGAGTTTTAAAGTATTGGTTCAAATATTGCATAATATTGTTAAATTACTTGTTATAAAGTTATTTACACATATATGTTATCATATGGAACACACAACACACACAATTTAGAATTGAAACACAATTTTAAAATTAAATTGTATTAAATTTATTCATCAGTAATTATGAAAATACACATTTCCTAATGCAATACATGTGAAATACCAATGATTTACCATGATATATTTAGACATGCAATATTATATTTCTCTTTTTGAATGTTCTAAAACACAGAAGCCACTGTATTAAAGTGGATAATTGTTATACTGAAAAGACATGCTATTCTTGAAACTTCAAACTGTATATGGACATTTATGTATTAGTGCAGAAGACAGACTGCATGTGTTGTGTGTTCTGTATGTGCATGTGTGCATCTGCACATGTCAGTATGTGTATATATCAACCACACAGCCAATCAAGTTTAGACTAGACGTCTGTTCCAAAAAGGCAATTTTAATATTAGCCTTCTCTTCACATTACACTCAAATACAGTGAAACTTGCCTATAACAGAACTGCAAGGGACTGAAATCTTTTTCATGTCAGAAAGGTTCCATTTAGTAGAGGTACTTGAAGTTTGAATCCTTGGGACTCCAGATGCTTGGGATTGTGAAAGTTTTCTGCTAAAGACAGACTTCTGTTAGATCCAGGTTCCATTTAGGACAGGTTTCACTGTGTTTCTATGGTATCATTTACCCTTTCTAAATGTTCAAATAATGTTTGTCCATAACTAGAATTTTTATTCCAATTAATACATATTGAACTTGTTTTTATGTCATAATTTTCTGTTTAACCCTTTGAACGCCGAATTAAATCCCATCCGCCATCTGCTGGCATTATTAGGAGTTCGCCATACTCTCCATGTTAGCAGGATAAGGGTTAATCCATTCACATCAAGGTGTTTAATAATTTTGCAAATTTAATATTAATTTTCTTTAATGCATAACTGTTAGTGTGTGGGTTTGACATGTACTAAGAGGAGCAGCTGTAGCCCCAGAAAGAACTACTCACTGACTTGTACATATTTTGAAATATTACTTTGAACAAAGGAATTTCATGCCCTTCATTTCATGGATCTTGACATAAGAAACATTAATGCCAGTTTCATCTCAAATGGAAGAAACTTAAAGAAAGAAGAAGAATGATAGTAATTTTTACCAACTTGATGCACAAATTCATCATTTTAATACATTTATTTTATTCCTCTACATGTTTTGAGCACTATTTTACTCATCTTTAGGAGGACGAATAGTATTAGTACAGCATCTGGTATTGTTACTCTCTGTGGGTAACTGTTCAGTACACAGGTTACGAGAGGACTCGTAACCTATGTACTGAACAGTCACCCAAAGAAAGTGACAATACCAGATGCTGTACTAATACAATTTTTCCTCCTGAAGATGAGCATAATAGTGCTTAAAACATGTAGAGGAATATAATAAATGTATTAAAATAAAGAATTTGTGCATGAAGTTGGTAAAAAAAGTACTATCATATATCAGGATGCACGATCAACAAAACATAAAAGAGAAGATGAAGTCTGAAGTGCACCAGATATTTACTCAGTTTTGTGATAATCAGACTCTCCAAAAACACTTCCAGTGTAAATGAAAAGTAATAATAAAATATAAAATTTAATATATATGAAGACTGATGTCATGTCTGTGCAGAATTTCACATGTTTGAAACAAGCAATGCCAAACATTCTGACACACATTTTTTCAGTTTCATGCTGTTGTTGTAATGTTTACATCCTTTAACCCAAAGTGACAGGTTTCATCAAAAGTGTGATGTGCTTTGAACTGTCACAATTCTAAATTTTCACTTTACTTCAAGACATATACACTATGTGTTGTTCAACAAGCAAGATTGGTTACTTTGTTCAGTATCATTTTCAAGCTACAAAAATTTTGATTCATGTATTTTCATATGCACTCATATGTATTAATTTTATATAGAAATTTTCAGTAGAGAGTTTCTAGTGACATAGCAGTGTGTCAAGGGTGAAGCACATAACAGCTTTGTGCATGCATTTATTATGTAGATTATGCAATTTTTGAACCTCTGGTTTAATTAGATTTGTATTTTTGCAATTCAGCTGGAAAGAGAAGTGTGAGTGTCAGAAAGTACTTATACACGGTACATACTCATATAGTTTGAAGAAATTCATGTGCTCTTTGACAGATGTGAAAAATGCAGTGTTATTGTTGTAATTCATCAACTACATTGCTACACAGTTCTGTACAGACTGAGACATTTACAATACTGTAGGATGTCTTTTTATGTCTTCTGTATGTAGATATCAGATTTTTTAAAAATGTAATTTCACAGCTCTTTCCACTTTTTTAATCAGTTTTGGCTCCCTGTATGCTGTGCCATGTATTTATATTTTTTGCGGGGGCATAGAGGGGGGGGGGCACAAGTTTCAAACTGGTGATGTGTAAAACAAGACAGAAGGAATAGAAAAGGAACATGTGTGGACAGGAGATAGAAGAAAACGTCCTACCAGACTGTTTATCAGCTCATGTATGCAGACTGTCAATTTATCTGTCCCCATTGTGTGTCCTGTGCAAAGAAAATAACACACCAAGATAAACTTCCAGATTACACAGTTCTAAATTCTGGGAATTTGCACTTGCAAAATTATACTGGATTGCTAGAAGGTGAATGGAATTACCCCAAGCGATTGAGCAGTAAATACTACTACTACAACTACTACTACTACTACTAAATGTGAGGTAAAGGTAAAGCAGTCTCGTTACAGGCCCGGAGGGGCCTAGGGGGTTCCAGGAAGTTAAAGTTCCCAGATTTCGTGACAACGGCACAGGATGGTGGTAAGGTTGTCAGCCTTAAGAACCGGCCGCCTTTACCCCCAGGAAATACTCCTGGTATTCATTTCTGTTAGAGGCTGAGTCGAATCCAGGGCCATAGTGCAATCGGAAGGATTTTATGTCAATGAAAAATCCACTGACACCAGCTGGGATCGAACCAGCTACTTTCCGATTTGTAGCACAGCACCTTAACCACTGTGCTACCGTGGTTACTAAATGTGAGGTGTGGCTATGAAATAATGAGACTGTGAATGTAGCTTTTGAATTGACTGTTGATACACACATACCTTCACTTCTAATCTGTGGCACAGTATTTGTTATTCACTGCTCCTACATATTTCGGTCACGGGATCTTGTCATCTTCAGGGAGCTACAAATTGCACAGATGTATACAACACATTTTGCAAGTAGTCATGTAAATGATAACAATGTATGTACGTACTGGTATCTGTCTACAAAAGATGTTAATATTTTTGTGGCAGTATATAATTAGATGTAATGTTGAAATTGTATTAAAAGCATAATAAAAATAAGATGTTAAAATTGCATAATGTGCTGTATGCAACATATATGTTGGTGACATAATCAGTATTCATGCACTGTATAAACATGGAATGTCCTAACCTTGGGATCTCTCAACCCAAATTAAATTGAAGAGCATGTCACCACCACAGATGACTGGATATAGCACATATGCAGTTTCAATATCTTCTTTGTGTTATAACTTTAATACACTTTTAAAATAATATCTAATTACAGTCTGAAATGACAATATTAACATTGCAATAAGACAGACACTAACATGTACATTTTATCATTTACATATGACCACTTGAAATGTATGTCTGATACATCTATGAAAGTTCACAGCTCCCTGAAAATGGCCATAACCTGTGGCTGAGACATGTAGGTGCAGCAAATAATAAATACTGTGCAACGAACTGAAAATGAGGGTTTGTGTCTGTTGGGCAGTTTGGCAGAAGAACATTAAACTTGACACTTATTTTCCAAATAAGTACACACTAGTAGACACTGAACCTTCCTCCACTCACACGCCAACAACCACAGCCTCTTATGTTGATGTAGTATCAAGTATGAAACATTTCTTATAAACTTTTTTTTTTTTTAATTATCGAGATCATGTTTACTCAAAATATTCAGCAATGTTAAGCATCAAGTTTGTTGTGAAATTAGAGAAGACAGCCACCAGAAACTTCGTTTTGTTACGTGAGGTATATGGATGAGATGTTCTGTCAAGAGTTGACGTGTCTGAAAGACGCAAGAAGTTTTCAGAAGGAAGAGAAGATATGGAGGATGAGGAACCTGGTTGTCTGGAAACAATAAAAATTGATGCAAATGTGGAAAAAGTGAGGACTCCTGTGAGAACAGGATGTTTAAGTATCAGAATTAAGGTTGCACAAAGTTACAGACAGGATCCAAATAATACAATACTTGTGGCATTATAGTTAGCTTTTGTACCAAGACAACACATCAGTTCACAAAGTGATTTCATTCCACCAGATTTTAGCTGACAAACAAATACCAATGCTCAAACATGCTCTGTACTCCCAAGACTTTGCCCCATGTGCCTTTTTTTTCCCGAAGTTGAAAAGTTTGCTCAAAGGAACCCATTTTAGGTCAACTGAATACATCTGTAGTAGGACAGTAAAGTTACTTGAAGCATCCAAGAGATGCTCTGGCTCCTGAAAGGCTCATATGCAGTGGTGTGTAGCTTATGATGGAAATTACTCTGAAGGGGATAATACATAAATATAATTCTTTCATTAATAATGTATTTTTTTGTGCTAGTCTCAGTATTCAATAATATACTTTATAATAAATGCCACTGTCTGTATAAGAACTATGTAGAAATATGGTTAATGCTTAATGCAGAGTTGTATTATCCAAATCAAAGTCCCAGTGAATCACTTCGTGATGTGTACCGTATAATATTTCTGTCTGGCTCTCATGAAAGAAGAATAAAAGTGATGTTTAAAATAAATAAATAAAAAAAACACAGAAAAAGGTGAGTGTTGTTGCAGAAAGGAACAAGAAGTTGAGCTCAAGCGTGATAAGGTCCTCTCTGGCTCACCTTGAGGGCTGGGTAGCCCTCGGGTAACTCATTGATCTGTAGTACATAAGACAGCACAGGGCCATTGGGGAAAGGTCCAGGTTCCCACGACACAGAAATGCGGCTAGAGTCTACTGCAGTGGCTCTCACTATTGTTGGTGCTGATGATGGAACACCACTGGGCAGCGTACTGATGACCACACTTGGTTCTGAGACTATTGGTTCACTGTGATGCGAGAGGAGAATAGCGATCCGGAACTAAAAGAAAACATTTATTTCCGAATATAAACTGTTGTAAAATGCCAAAAAGTGCTTAAATTCATCATACTTGATAAGTCCCAGATTTGTCTCTTGAACTGTCTTGGCTAAGAATTTTTGGGTTGTCCTCAGCTATTCTGCAACAAAGGTACCATACTCTTAATGTCTGTGGAACCTTTGTCACCTTATCTGATTTGTTGCCAAACCCTTTTAAAGTAAAGTGTACTTTTTCGGTGCAAAATGAAATAAAACCTTTAAAACATCAAATTAAGAAAATGAAGTTTATATTAAGTACATTTGTGGGAAAAAAATTATTATTAGTGATTTAATCAGAAAATAAACCCAGAACTGTTTGTTCACAAAGATCAGGAGGAAAATAAAAATTGCTAGCAAAGATTATCAAAACTATATTTACCCATTTTATTATAGAGGGATGTGCTTGGGGAGGCCTTAAAAGTCATCCGTGGAACCACAGGGTTTTCAAAACATGGTATGAGTAAAAATACTCTAGTTGAATAAAGGGATATTCCTTAATATATGCCACATCCAGTCCAGTTTCACACATGCTATCATCCTTGCATTTAACAACTTACGAAGTTGAGAAAATATCCTTATATAAACAAGATGTGTCAAACATTTAGGGCAAGCACTTCATGTAGTCCCTGAAGATTTGTTGTGTGGCCTTCATAAGTTATTATCCTTATCATCAGAACATAAACAAAACAATTGAATCCTATTTAACAGGGAGATACCAAAGAGTGACACTGAATAATATAACCAATAATAACAATTCGTCCAAATGGGAATTTTTAAAATGTGGTGTGCCACAAGGTTCAATTCTTGGCCCTTTGTTCTTCCTAATTTACATAAATGATCTAACCACAATAGTAAACAATGATAACAATATGGTACTCTTTGCAGATGATACCAGCATTATAATTACAGACACAAATCGAAAGGACTTTAATGTAAATGCTAATCAAA
>Ga0123355_10018151_pt1 | contig 11145 bp, 9 predicted proteins | sample TergutEmb28metaG_3_FD_89872 | JGI IMG/M metagenome (GOLD analysis project Ga0123355, IMG submission 89872) | Embiratermes neotenicus P1 segment gut microbial communities from Petit-Saut dam, French Guiana - Emb289 P1 | ecosystem: Host-associated > Arthropoda: Insects > Digestive system > Gut ...
GAACTATATGTCTTTTTATCACATTTTAGCTTTGTTGTCTTATTTGTCACGGGAACCCGCCCCTAAAAATTAAACTTTTGTTTTTCCCCCCCCCCCCCCCCACCCCAATGGTGCAACAGCCCCTAATGGGCAAGGGCCTCATCATCATCATCATCATCATCGAGGCTTCACCATCACGCGCAGTTAGACACACCACACTCAGTAGGACTCCCCTGGACGAGGACGACGGATTCGAACCCGAGATCCCAACAAGCGAGCGGCGACAGACCCACGCCTCAGACCGCGCGGACACAGGGATTGACAACTTCACGTCTTATGCAGAAAGACGATAAATAAGCTGAAGGTAGCTTTGCCATTTAGTGTTTTGAAGCAGATCGTAATAAACAGTGTCAGTGCTGTCCAACCGTAAAATAGTACCTTTAATTCCATCCTCGTTCTGTTCGAGTTCTATCCAATATCCACCACTATAGAATATCACCTGTTATTCCAGGCCGGGCCAAGCCAGGCCAAGCAAGGCCAGGCCAGGCCAAGCCAGGCCAGGCCAAGCCAGGCCAGGCCAAGCCAGGCCAGGCCAAGCCAAAGTGTTAACTGGGGGTGGAGGCTTGCGCGAAGCGCAAGTCGACGTCCCCCTGTCTGTTAGCCATTCCTGCGTTTGACCGCATCGCTGGGCGCAGTAACAGACACCTAAACTCTAACAGGGGATTATGCTAACGCTAACGATTTTGAAGGCAGGCTGAAGGCCTTGACTGATTGTGCCAAAGACTAGGGCCTAGGTTGCCCTGGACCAGGTATGGGAGGGATAAGCTTTGGTTGGTTGGCTGTCTGGGTTCCGAGCCCAGACTGGCTCTGGCGCATACTAGAGTTATGCAACGTTTGTCAGGCGCTTAGGCGAAGCCGCCGCGCCTGGGGAGTGGAGTGCGGGCCATGTCCCGACTTTGCATCGAATACCCTGGCATTTTCCTTACAACTGAGGAAAATTACGGAAAACCTCAGTCAGGGTAACCGAATGGCGCTCGGTTTTTCAGTGCCGAACGCGATTCGTTTTGTCGACTTGGCCAACGCGGGCGATGGCCTCGACTGTCCTGCTGTCCCCTGCCGCCCTTCGCTTTCGCGTCAGGCGACGGGGTTATTCAAGACACCGAGTTCTATTAACCTTCTAACAAGTTACGCTACAATGTACACGCAGAAACATTTAGAATATTCCATATAAGTTTTATGACTCTGAATTTTAGGTGGACACTTCTCGAAGCATTCCTACAACATAATTTTATCATGCTTCAGTTTCATTAATTAACATTTTGTAATCAATGGATGCTTTTCAAGTAGGCCTACCTACCTTCTACAACTTACAGTAGCCTATAAGTTTTCGACAACGGTTGGTTACATTATCTCAAGAATCTACTGACACTAAAACTCGGTAAATAGATTATATGCTTTAATCACATTACACTAACCACAAAATGGATTACCTTATCATTATAACCAACTCCAAAACTTCGATAAATTCATAGACACCACTACACAAGATACACTGCACATGAAGACCGCTTGGTTGGCGACGGCAAACAAACCACAGTCGTTCTCTCAGCAGTACACACCTCGATGTTCGTTGCAATTCCATACCAATTATCAATAATATTAAATGTATGATTTCCTTCGAAGATTACAGTTAACATAACAAGAAATAAACAGAAAGATAAAGAAGCACAATAGGAATTGAAGGCAGGAAAGAATGGAAAGGAAAGAGGATAAGGGGAAAAGGAAACTGAGGAATGAAATGAATTTTAACCACTGCCTTTTGTACTTCGCGATAGCACGGTCACACACAATACTACAATATAACAATCATATGACAAGTGTCTGCTTTTTCAAAGCCACCGTCAGGTCTTGTCTCTTTTAGAACTATCAAAACAACCTTGACTGCAACAAGGCATGACATTTCATCCTTTTATAAAAATTGCCATAAAATATTAATAAAAATACACCTTTAGATTACAGCCTGTTTGCTTACATGAGAAAATACAAAATAACTTAGAACCTGATGCGAAGTTACCTGATACAACAATCTATTATTCCCGTAATCAAGTCTGAATAACATGCACTACCTTACTCTTATATCTCTCTGCCTGTCTCTTGTCTATATTATGTTAACTTACTTATCTTCCACTCTTTTGACAAGAGAACAGTGTAACGATATCTTACAACAGACAAGCCCACTATTTTCTACAAAAACTTCAAATATACTGCATAAGGAAAATGTCATTTCTTTCGGTACTAAATTCTAAATAACTTCAGCCGTTGAGATTATCATTAAACAACCGACAGTAAACTAAATGAAAAAGAGCTGAAAGCGACTCCCATTTCAGTGTACGCTTTCCTCTCCCATTGGAACATCAGTTGATTAGTTGGCAGATTACAACAAACCAGCTCTCAATAGGATTACAACTGTACGATACGGCATCGTAATTAGCAACATATTCTTCTGATATGACGTCACACACAGTTCTATTAAAACATTTTTATCGCAGTCCTCGGTCTGGTCCTCTACTCTTTCTCCAACTAGTGTAGAACTGGCAAGCCATCAACTTTTAAAAACTCTAGATGATAGAAAATGAAAAGATCATAATTCGGTACATGCAGTTTTTCAGACGAAATTAATTGTGGTGCGTGTAAGTCCAGATGTGGCTCCTACATTACACGAAGATAAAATCAATATTATTCACTTTGGTCAAGAGGCTCTTGACATTATATATATATATATATAGAGAGAGAGAGAGAGAGAGAGAGAGAGTCACTAATCGTATCGTCAAGGGATAAGCAAGAAAGGGCTGATCGTGTAAAAGATTACTACAAAACACAAAATATTAACAGTTGATCTAAATAATATGAAGGCTAATGAAATTCAGTACATATAAAAATTATTAAAACTTTTAAACATTACTCTGTGACATAGCAAACCACAGACAGTTAAGACTGATTACTTCAGCAGGATAGCCTTACTTTTGAGAGACAGTTTACACAATATTTAAACAAAAGGCACTGTTACTTCGAAATACCACATCTAACCACGGAAATGTTTCAATTTTTATATCTGGCGTAGAGATACTGGCAAGTTATGTCCTAAAACTAATAGCTTATCAATCCAGTCTTTTGAAAAAAAAAAGGTGAAATATATACAGACATATCATGATATTAGTCCATATCAATGCAAATTACTTTGTTTCAGGACGATTCGAACCCGCCGAGCGGTCATAAGATACAGTCGATAAAACAGAGCTTTTCCTCAAACTGGGGACATTAAAACACGCAAACCCATATGTATTTCTTACATACTGAAGTTAAAAGTGCTAATAACGCCAGCTTGCAGTTGTGCACGTCGATAGAATGTGTTCTGTCGTCTGCGCGAGGAAGGCTGAAAGTTCATATCTCTCCTCCACCTCAGTGTTTACCTTTTAGAGACCGGAACATGTAAGAGGAGCATAATTGATAAATGACTTTTTGTTACTGATTGCGCAATTTGTTTGACCTAACTCCATATAAATCTACTGCACAGAACATGGCTTACGTTAAATTCAGCGCTCTTTGTCATTCTGTTAGGATACAACGGAGTTCTACATTAAATTCTTCACCCATATACTCATAAATACAAACGTCAAGCACGCGAAACGTACTGCGAATAATTTTCTATGAACCAGCAAATATATCTCTCACTCAAGTCAGTTACATTACCCACGGCACCTTGAGTCATTTGCTTCACGTCGCGTGCCTTACGATTTCATGTGAATGCATGTCAATGTGAAGAGATACGAAGAGATACATATGAACTTGAACACGTTAACAGAATAATGACAGAAAGGCAGCAGCAGTTCTTTCGCCCCCGGAAATCACGTCGATACTGACTGTCGCAGCGAAAAGAATACCAACTGAATAACGACAACTAGAAACACATCACCATTGGGACCAGACACTAAATTTGCATTTTTTTTCGGTAATTTTGCAGTAATATTGGGTGCTGACACTTAAGAAGTGAAGGTCTAAACGACTCAGACAGCAAAGAACAAATTTTATTCTGTGAATACGTAAACTCCAACACACTGCAGATAGTAGATACTTAGAACGCAAAAATAGCTCAGCATTACTCACATTAACGTGTTACCTTGCCTTTCAACAAGACAAGAAATTTAAGGTTTGTTTCCTTAATAATTAGATACATGTAAACGACCATAATATTTGAATACTGAGTTCAAATTTGGGATACGAATAAGTATGGCCAAAGTGGGGTTGGGTAAATATTACAAATTATTAAAATATTATTATATTATAAAAATATTAAAAATATCCGTTAATTATATATATAGGAGGCGTGGTGGCGCAGTTGGTTTAGGCATTGCGCTAATAACCACAAGGTCGCGGGTTCGATTCTCGATTGGGTTATTGAGATTTGTCGTTGAATTAAACCTCTCGCCGCAATATGGCCCTGGAATCGACTCAGTATCTAACAGAAACACATGATAGGAATATTTCCTTGGGGCAAAAGTGGCCGGCGCGTGGGCCGACAATCATACCACTTTCATGTGCCGACTCTCTATAATTTCTGGGAGCCTCAACTTCCTGTAGCCCAAAGAGCCTGTCCAGGGCTGAAATAGGAAAGCTTTACCTTCATATATATATATATATATATATATATATATATGAGCCGTATACCCTACAGACAGGACATTGAAGGTAAAATTAATGTTTAAGCTAATGTCTTCGCACAGAAACAAGAATCCCAACATTCTGTCGGCTGAAGTAAACATCTGTTTGATTTCCATCGCCACAGTGTAATGTGTCATATAGAGCAGGATACACACATTTCGTCACGTTCAAAGACAGTGCACACAGGACAACAGAAATAATGCGATTGTACATATCGTGCAAATTTGCGGGTGCAGTACACATTTTATATACTGTATGCAAATCCGTGTTTCTAGCATCCACTTTTTTGCCTTGATTTTGACTTCAAAGGCACAGCTGCTCTAAAGAACACAATACTCGTTCAGCTATACAACAAATTCCCCGTCATTTATTGAATGAGATCAGTCGTCATCACTTACAGAGAAGCCAACTACTGGATTCTGTCCTGAGCTATATGAATCCAATCAACACCATCAAAACTAGTTCATGAAGATCCATTTTAATATTCGCCTCCAGTCTACGTCAATGTCAAGTGCTCTCGACACTTTTACGGTTTTCTAACTGCAAAGTTACATACTTTCCTCATCTGTCCAACATGTGATATATGCGCAGCCTACCGCATCCTTACCCGAATGTACATTTCCGCTTAAGGAACATACACCGTTCAATGATCACACAATTTGCTTCTAATCCATTTGCCCAATATCTGTCCACCACTTGGTGAACTACTCGTATTTTATAGAACACATTATCTGCGTTAATTTAAGTGGAATTCTGCCCCGCAAAGTAAAGATGCGCCCAGCTTCAATTTTTGTTCAACTAATAATGCCAGCCTTTGCAAGTGAAAACTTCAAGACACACATAACTTTTTAGGGAGTTACGTCTATCGATCACTAATGAGATATTCAGCACGTTTCACCTAAGTTTAATGGCCCCTGCTCTCACGGCGTTCCTTCTATGCTAGGGAATGAAATGGCTTTCCCTCCTGTGTTTTACCATGTCATTACATCCAAGGAATGGAACAGCAGGAAACTTCTTGCCTAAAGCAAGGCAGAAGCTTACTAATACTGATTACATCAAAACACAATATAAACTGGATAAAAGAAGAAGCAGATCGTGCTGGGTAATGTAGTGTTTTAAACTATCAATCAATACCAATGAAACTCTTAATAAATCTTAATTTAACTGCTTACGTACTTTAAGTGGAAGGAACTGAACTTTGACGATTAATTTTCAACAAAACATACGCCTTTAAAATGGGCTACACCTTAAATTCAGAGCAAGTAAACTCAAGGAGGTGATTCAACCAATAAACCACAAGAAGAGGACTTCACTTCAGGCTACCGTCCAGATGTCAATGAGGTACGCCAACTGCTAACACACAACACAGAACCTGACTTACATAGCATCATAGAGAATCTTGTGATGATTATCTCCAAAATATCCACATTTTATACTGGAGTTAATAAAAAGGTAAAGGTAAAGTGATCCCGTTACAGATGTGGCCCAGAGGGTGGGTAGAGGTATAGCTCTACTCTTCCATGACTGCGGCACTAGAAGGGAGTGAGTGGCGAGCAGCACGCCCCGGCCGCACTTTACTCCCAGGAAAGACGCGGTACCCATTTTACAGGAGGCTGGATGGGCTCCAGGGCCGATCTGGACGGGCGGAAAATCTCGTCCACACCGGGATTTTTTAATTACAACTTCATTGATCCTCCAGTACACAAATACAATGGTTGCATGGAAGATATTTCAGTAATGTATTGTTAACGGACTATTGTCCTTGTGTTTCGAATTGCATTGTTCGTTTGTTACTCTAGGCCCTTACGAGAACGCCGTTATGGTGGCGACGTCATCGATCGGAGGAGTCCTTTCAGATATGGTACTGTGACACAATTATCCTGCAGCTAGATGGAACACAGTTTCTCCAGTTGATGTGTGTCGGAGATTATAGTATCTCCAAAAAATTCCCAACATTTTCGCGCCGGCGAGTTGTTTGATATGCTTTCCATCGGGCAAGCCCACCGATGTGGGGCGCGTGCGGCGTCCTATCCTTGTACTTGGTAGTTTTAGGTCCAGAAGGCGAAGGAATGGGTGGAGAAACAGAGCATAGAGGGCCATACTCATCGGACACCCCTGCCGCACTGCGCAGCGAACTGGTATGGGTTCGTACTGATGGCCATTTATTTGAACTGAGGACGTAACACCTTCATATATCCTCTTGAAAACGGAGATGAAGTAGTTTCCAATGCCGTATCCCTAGGATGTTTGAAAGAGTTAGTTGTGGGCGATCCTATCCAAAGCATTTTTAAAATCAAGGAAAAGCACGCATAACGGGATCCTCCTGCTTTCCGCATACGAGATGGTACCACGTACCGTTTCCACTGCGTCAATGATAGTATTTCCAAGGACCCCACAGAATTGGGTCTCCGTTAGGTGATCTGCCAACACTGGAAGCAGGCGTTGTGTGATAATACGAGCAAGAATCTTGTAGTCAGAGTTGAGGAGTGTGATTGGGGCGGTAGTCTTCTGGTGTCTGGTTCCCTTGCGCTTTCGGCGGGCAAACTATCACATCTCTTTTTTTCTATTGCGATATGTTTCCTGCCCAGAACATTTGGTTGATGACCTCATACAGGTCGTCTTTTATGATTGCCCAGCTGTGTGAATAGAATTCGCGGCCTAGTCCATCGTTCCCAGGTGCCCTTTTCCGCCCGCCCGCTTGTATGTCTCGGTATATCTCCGTTGGCTCGAATGGCGACTCGAGTATTCCTTCGTACGAAATACGCTGCTCGCAGCGGACTACCTCCATCAATTTTTCCACGCTCGCATCGTTCACCTCTATTGTGTCGTACATGTTCCGTAGAAACGTTGTAAGAGTCTGTGCTATCCGCTCGGTGTCGTATGCATCTGCCGTGTTCCATCTCTCAAGAAATATATGGTCCGCTCTGCACGCCGCCGTTACGTCTGAAAGATGTGGTATATCGTCGGCTGTACTCTATCTGGTCTACCAGCATCGTTATTGTCATCAAGAATTTCCTGTAGCCTTCTGCTGTGCAGTCGCACAATTTCTGCTTTTAGACGGTTTAAAGCAGGTAGCGTTTGGTCGCTGGGGCCCGGTCTCTGCAATACTTCATACATGTATTCGTACAAATGGTTCTCCACCATACCGTGGTCCCTTCGGCGCTCGGGTTGTTCACGTTGGTATATTTGTCGTATTTTCTTTTTACAGAGTCAGTCCCACCACATTATTAGGTCAGGAAAGTACCCTTTCTGCCGTTGTAGTTGTCCCCATAGGGTTCTCAACTTCTCCGTGCATGCGTTCTCAGTTATTACAGCGCTGTCAATTTTCCATAGCACGCGTCCCATCCGCATAATTGGTAGATCAATTGATATTCGTAGACATACGGCGAGGTGATCAGTAAACGGTGCTACAATGGCCTCTACACCCAGTTTCCTCTCGAGCAGTTCTCGTGTGGCGTAAGTTCCGTCAATTCTTGTTGCTCCGGGCGCGGAATAGTGGGTGTAAACATTGCGTGTGGGGTTGCCCTGCCAAGTGTCTCTTAATGCTAGGCTATGCACCAATTCCACTAATGCTCGGCTGTAGGTGAAGCCGCCGGTAGTGTCCGAAATCTCCAATATGCAATTGAAATCCCCACCCAGTAATATATGGCCCGTTTCACCAGTCAGCAGATAAGGCAGTTCACTATTAAAGAAACGCTCGCGTTTCTGCTTCATCGCCGTGCAAGATGGGGCGTACACATTAATTATCCAGCTCTCTCTGAATTTTGCTGCCATAGCGCGTCCAGACGGATTCACAATGATATTCTCTAGATTAATTCCATCCCTCGCAATGATGGCGGTACCCCTTCTATTGAAGCCGACGTTATATTGTGTGGTGTGTCCCTGGAAGTCATTGAGGACCTGGTACGTGACCTCTTGTACTAGTAGGATGTCTATTTCTTGGCGCCTGAATAATGCGTCGAGCATCGCTATTCTCGTGGGAGACGTCATCCCATTTGTGTTTAAAGTGGCAATTTTGATTGAGGCGAAAGGGAGTGGGCGAGGCGTCGACGATGGCTTCTATACTTTGTCCTTATTAGGTTGCGCTACTCTCTTTCTACACCTCGTCCGTTCCCGTCGTATTCCAGCGCTTTTTTTCCATATTTATCTTTCTATTTCGGGATGGGGTTTGTCCCGGATCGTCCGTTTTAGGGTTTTCATCCGGAGGGTTGGTTGCGCCGTCCGCGGGCATTGCGTCCTTCTTGTCCAGGCCGTCTGCACTTCCGACGTCTGTCACCATTTCCTGTCTGGTGCCTTCTTCTCCCTGCGTGTTTACATGCAGGGGTCGCGCAGTCTGTCTGGTTGGCCTATCGTCAAATGCCGTCATTTCTGCGTCCCCGGCTATCACTTCTTGGGGTCACTACAGGTTGTGAAGTCGACTGGGCTTGCGTCCTCGTGCTGGGGCGTCAGATCATACCTTAGTTGGTGAGTGACGTCCTGTTGTTCCCCACCAATATCTAGCGGGGCGTTTGTGGGCTTCGGGTCGTCGACAGTGGCGGAAACTCCCGATGCCTGGTTATGCGATACGCTCTGGGGGACCACTTCAATTCCATTGTCAACAGTGCCGTGCCGGTTGTGGGTGCCTTTAGCAGCGACATGGGCCCATGTATTAGGGGTCTTATCTGATATTATCATACCTCCTCCACGCCTTCTGGGGCATGCCTGATTTATATGTTCACTGTCCCCACACCCGTAACATGTAACGGGCTGGCCGTCATACGACTGTGATGCTCTGGGCCCTGCAATATTCATTTGGGGCGGAAGGTGTTTGGCCAGTTTCATCATGATCACTTTAACCCCGTTAGCTACCTTGTAGCGGTACGCCTTAGACCATATTTCATCCTGGATCCCCGTATGATACCAAAGCTGCTCGAATGGATCTTTCAGTTATTCTGGGGGCAGGTTGGCGATCCGAATACGCCGCATTCCCATGCCGGCCACCTCTAGTTATACTATTGATATTTCCCCCGTCACATGTCTGTATTCAGCACTCCCATTCGTAGACTGCAGAATATTTAGTAGGTATATGTCATCTACGAAATTCAGAAATACGTGTCTTTTTATCCCATCAATCTGTATCATAGTTATCGATTGTTCCGATACCTGTAGCTGGTCATGAATTCATTCATGTATTTCATAAGCTGAAATACGTGGACTAGTAGGGTAAATAATACATACCATTGTACGTTATCGTTCTGCCATGGTCGATCTTACAAAACTTGCCCTGTTTAAACACTACAACACACTTTGTAAACACTCCACGGACTCAGCTATTACTTTCACTGCACTCCTCAACGTAAACACTAAAACACGCAACGACCTTTCTCCTTGCTTGCTCGTTGTAGACAGGGATTCGATCCCGGACCGTCCAGCCCGTAGTCAGTCGCTATATCGACTGCGTTACCCGGCCCACTTATAGTGGAGTTAATACATCGCCAAAATAACAAGACGCAGCATATACAATATCCGGCTCTTAAACCGCGAGCACAACAGAACACAAGGCCATGACTCAATTTTATTAAGTGTGTATAGGAGTTCAGCCTAGCGCACAGGAGCTGAAGACGAGATCCGAAAAATAATTTTATAATTCTATCAATTCTACTATTGCGAGTACATATGTTACTTAAAAATAATTAAAAAGCTTTTTAACACATTTTATACTGTATATCTTAAAATATATTTACAATTTTGAAATTAGGTTATCAATCAACAAGAACTTTGATAATATGTGTATGGTACTCATATCAAAAATACTTAACACAAGTTATCAATCAACAAGAACTTTGATAATATGTGTATGGCACTCATATCAAAAATACTTAGCACAAATACTTATCATAGACAACAAAAATACAGCTGGTATTAATTATAAAGAGCAATAAAAATGTGAGTTGGATCCCATGATATTGACGAATTATATTATAGCCACAAACATTTTAAAGTTTTTTATAGATACTTGGCCTGATGATGGTCAATTCAAGCCGGAACTAGTAGCCAGCATTTGGAATAATAAAATATAAAGATTAATTTATTGTAACGTGCCGTCGTTATAAACACATAAAACCGTTGTAATTTTACAACTTGCTAAGCTCGGCTATATGTTTCGGCCGTTACCCGGCCATCATCAGGCCAACAAAGAAATAGTATTAAGGTTGGCCTGATGATGGTCGGGTAACGGCCGAAATATGTAGCCGAGCTTAACCAGTTGTAAAATTGCAACTGTTTTATATGTTGTGTAACGACGGCACATTAAAATAAATTAGTTATACGTACACAACGGGATGGCATCATTCAAATGATATATACAGGGTGCCCCAGGAGGAATGTGCCAGAATTCGGGAGGGTGTTCCTTATGCTAAACTATACCGATATAACCCAAAACACCTAAGTCCAAAGTGGAACGGTTAC
>Ga0123355_10018152_pt1 | contig 11144 bp, 9 predicted proteins | sample TergutEmb28metaG_3_FD_89872 | JGI IMG/M metagenome (GOLD analysis project Ga0123355, IMG submission 89872) | Embiratermes neotenicus P1 segment gut microbial communities from Petit-Saut dam, French Guiana - Emb289 P1 | ecosystem: Host-associated > Arthropoda: Insects > Digestive system > Gut ...
AGATACAATATTAGATAGCTAAATCAGGCTATAAATATAAAATAAAAAAAAAAAAAAAAAAAAAAAAAAAAAAAAAAAAAAAAAAAATAAGGAAAAGGGGGGTGTCGGGTTGGCAGGAGAACCGTAGTCGTGATTTTCTTTTTTTTTTTTTTTTGAAATGACGACTAGATTGTTAAACATTCGCTTGCCCTCAGTCTCATTGTTGTTTCTTCAACGAAAGCGAAAGATACAGTGGGTCGAAGAATAAAGGACCAACTTGATGTCACTTGCTATTTTATTTCACTCCTTATGTGCTCAACATGTTTCGGACAATAATATATCCATCATCAGGAGTTTGCGACTTTGCTGTTGAATTACCACATCGGTCGTTTTGTTCTCGGTTCGTTGTGTGTTGGAGATTTGGTGCGGCTGGGTTTGAGTAATGTCCGTGTTGTGCTTCAGCCTGCAGCAACACGGACACTACTCAAACCCAGCCGCACCAAATCTCCAACACACAACGAACCGAGAACAAAACGACCGATGTAGTAATTCAACAGAATAGTCGCAAGCTCCTGATGATGGATATATTAATGTCCGAAACATGTCGAGCACATAAGGAGTGAAATAAAATAGCAAGTGACATCAAGTTGGTCCTTTATTCTTCAACTATTACAATGATGCACGGTTCAATAAACATAAGATATCAGTGGGTCGTTGTTTCAAATGTTTATCGTAAGAAATTTTGGGTGGGGCGAAGGGGGTTAAAGTATATTTAATCGTAGAAATGAAGTATTTATTTTATCACATAATTCAAAGTACATAATATAAAGCTAAACTTGAACAATGTATGTCCAGTATACTTTTCTGTTTAAATTCTACAATAAAAAACAAAGTGCCTTCAACATAAGCATGTCGTCTGCAGTAATTACTTCTGCCAGGTATTTCAAAAGACAAATACAGAATAAAATTCTTTCAAACCAATAAATGGTTTATGCACAATTGCGTTTTGCTAACTGACTGAGATCCCAATTACCACTACTTATGAAATGCATGTTGCTGTTTCCGGTACGTTGGATGAAATATGAATAAATTATATTTATAAAATATTCTTAGTTGTCGTTGTGTTCTAATGTGGCACAAGGATTGAAGAGCAAAAATATTGCTATGTTTTTACGTTCTGTTTCATTAGTAATTCAGGTTTCTATGAGAGTTTTGTAGAAGAGGTTGCAAGATATTTAGGGGAGTAAGTAAGTAATCAGAAAGAATACAATATATAAGCTAATGTGATGATTATACAAGCACGCTGCGATAACATGTATTACAATGACGTGGTACGGTATTCATCCAGCGATGTCACCTCAGGTTCCTTGTAAGTCTAAAGGGCAACATCTTTTTAGTCTGCTAGTGTATACGGGTTGTAGTAGTGGCTGTAATAGTGGATTGGGATAGGCTGCCACGTCTTTTGTGATTGTTATTGATTCTTTCATGGATGACGTCGCTTACGTAAGGGATGTTGAAGTCTGTATGTAGAATATGATTTGTTACATACCGGGGTGCATTTGCTGTGGCTCTAAGAATTTTGGATCGTGATCTCTGCATGATTACTATGTTCGACTTGTCGGCCCAACCTCACAGTTCTATTCCGTAGCTCCATATCAGTTTGATTACCGCTTTGTTGATGAGTAATTTGTTTTCTATAGATAGATGGGATTTTTTTCCTGTCAACTATTTGATCTCTTTTGTTTTGAAATCCACCACGCATGTTACTTCTCTCGCTGCTCAGGTAACAGCAGTTTATAGGGCGAGTTTACGGAACAAATCCCATGGATGACGGCGCTTTCTGCCTAGAGTTCTATAAATTTCCGGCTCCTGATTGGTATATGCCTAACAGTCCAGAGCATTTGCCGCCAGCGAAATTTGTCACGCAATTATCAGTAGCTGTGAAATAATGTATGAATTGTGACACATGGAAGTGAACGTGAGAGAGAATCGAAACAAGTGGACATTGACTGATGGGACTGATTGTTGGCACTTTTTCTTTTGCCCCATTGTAAGGATCATGTGTAACGTACTGAATTGGAATGGCAGTGTGTGCCATGTTTATTCCTTCATTTAATTTTTTATTCCTCATTTTTAGTTTATTAAATGACGCTGGCAGTATCTCGGATTGCGTAGCATTGAATTTTTCGTGATTAATTGGAAAGGATGGAGCAGGCAGCAGTCTCGATATAACCGAGTTACTATCGCTGAATTTACCTGAATTGACTGAGGAAAATAACGGAAATTTCATTTCAGGTTAGCCAGTTTACCACCCAAGATTCGAAACCTGGACTTCTTGAATATGCCACAGGAGTCATTTCACCGAGTGTGTTCGCTAAACTTGAATTTACATACCGGAAATTAGCCCAAAATTGGTACATACGACGTCACTTCGGTCTTACCACCGACCACCAAATCCTTCTCGAACTGTTTAGAAAATGGTAAGGGTGCTTTAAACATGTCATGCGTGGGAAACATCTTGCCAGTTTTGGGATATAATTCGGTGAGGGCTGTTGAAAACTTATAGACATTTCACATAATCCTGCTGCTTTAATCATGGTAGACGAATTCATTATTGGCCTCATATAATCTACGTTTTCCGCTTTGAAATTCCTTGTAGGATGCCAGACAATTTATTACGCTGACTAAAGTCGCAGTACCGTCGCTCCAGAGGGTCTGGTAATTTAGTCTGTGCCTCTGGTCTCATATGTATCTGGTAGGTGATTAAGGAATTATATTATAAATATTGTAAAATACTATATTATATTATTATATTATATTATATTATATTATATTATATTATATTATATTATATTTAGACTGCTTATTGTTCTGTCATTTATTGAATGTGTCATTAATGACTATTCTCTTTCGAACAGCAGCAGGCAACTTCACTGAGAAGACGAACTCTCCTTAATAGTTTAACGTCAAGGATATCTCGTTCGCAACCGCCGGAAACTCGCTGTACAGAAAGCTAAATGTCATATCTGGGCCATCAGTGTCCTGCAAATTGACGTCGAAAGTGGGCCTCCAAAGTCAGAAGCTGGTGACTGACTGAGCCGTGGCACAACCTTGTGTGCATTCACGGTTGTTTTGTCTGTATTTCCCTCTCTGAACCTCTTGGAGTACGTCGAAATTTTGTAAGAATAACGCCATTTGCAACTAACACAACGCCAGACGTTCAATATCGTAATATAGTAATAAAAACATGGAGAAGGCGCGACCTTGTGTGGAGTAATCGACACAACCGTCAGTTTCTTTGGCACTTCATATTGCAATGATGTGAAAAATGTCCAGACTTGTTCAGATATTTCTTTGTCAAGTGTCAAGTAAGGACATGGTAACTGTGCTTCCGTTGACAAGGCGATCACTAATGAACCATTAAAGGTAATTAACTCATTCAATGGCACACAGTCCTTCTTGAGAAGCAGAAGTCATTCAGCTGTTCAAGAAATTCACGGCATTTCATGGAAAAGGAACATTATTACCGTCTGCACAAGAATCTACCACATGCCCGTATCCTAAGCAGATCAATCCAGTCCACACCCCCATATATATCATGAAGATTCATTTTAATATTGCTTTCCCATCTACGTCTAGAGCCTTTGTCTGGTCTCTTTCTATCACGTTTCCCTACCAAAATCCGGTATGTAATTATCCTTCCTATATCTTCAACACGCCTCGTCCATTTATTCTTCCCGATTTGATCATGTGGGGTACAAAGCATGGATCTCTTCTCTATGCACTCTTCACCACCCCCTATTAACTGGTCTCTCGATATCTTTATGAAGGCCATTTTGATTTGCCATTGTTGTTCCCAAATACTTTAAATTGCGTCACTTCAAAATGATTCCTTACTCTAAGCTGCACAGCTTTCCTGCGTTCTGGTCCCGCGACATAAACATGTACTTAATTTTCTCTGCATTTACTTCTGGACCAATTTCCTTGAAAGTGAATAATAAAGTTTATGAAATTCGGCATGAAGTTTTATCATAAATACAACTACACTTTCCTTATGAAATATTTTTTGAAGGCATGGGAATTTTTATTGAGTTTTATGTTTATGGTCATGAAACTTAGAATTCTGAAAAAGCAGTGTAATTTTAGTTACTGAGCCACTGTCAGCTCCTCGCTTACCGTAATACCTGACAGTGGTCAGTTATGATGTTATAATACTACTGAAACATATCAATAATTTAATTAGTGTGAAGTGTACGTACTTGTCTAATACAGCTTTATTTGATGGTACAGGTATACATAGCATTTACGACATAAGGTACAACTACAGTTTCGGCACTTGACAATGGTCATCTTCAGGTTATACATGAAACACTTAGTAAGCAGTTATACGTTGCTTATATGGGTTGTATACAGTGGGGAGGTAGGAAGTGAGGTGGGCACGATATCTCGTATGTGTCATAGAGGTTGGATGGTGTGGGTACATGGGGGGACTCTGCTATTATATGTTATGTCTAAGTTAATATAGTTAGGTCTATGGTATCATATTATGTGTTGTAGAATGATATTTACATATATACTTATACATATAAAATGTGCAATATCTTACAAAATGTGGTTTCTATAGTTGTAGTTGCAACCACCCTCCGAAAAACCGGCCGACAAAACTAACACACAGCCCACCTCTCCTCCTGCCTCCCAACTGTATACAACCCATATGTCTCGTATAACTGTTTACTAATTATTTCATGTACAACCTGAAGATGGCCATTGTCGAGAGCCGAAACATGTGGTTGTAACTTATGTAGTAATATTATATATACCTCTAACAAAAAATAAAGTTGTGTTACACAACTACATACACACCACTCTAGTTAGTTTATTGAACACAACATGGATGACGAACCTTATGATATCATTGATTTATCTGTAAATTACAAGATTGTGATTACTACTTGAGTTAGGAAGATAAGTATTAATGCACTTCGGCTGCACAAGGTGTTAATGTGGAATAGAGTTCGAGAGTTTGCTCTTGTTGCTGTTGTATCCAAATGCGCATCCCCATTCCGTCCACAAAGATCCAGCTCCCTAATGGTTAAGTGCTTAATGCAACAAAATATTTTCTATAGCAAGCTTCGGGGCTCTTGCGAGCATGCCTTCTCATAAACAGTTTTTGCTGTTGTCGGCAAACATCAAACCCTGATCTTTGAGTAAGGAACTTGTCGAAATATTTTGCTGTAGTCTTGACCCAAAACATGGTATTGCTGACAGGCCGTTCCGCTATAAAGCCATTAGGTCGACAGTTCCAGGCAGCAAAACTACCCAAGTTTGATTTACAGTTGAGGGATCGCTCTATTTGTTGCTACCGTAAATGTTCGGAGGGAAGAGGAAGGTAAATGTTGAGTTCTTCCCATGGCCATTTTACCTGCCTTTGTGAATGCTTACAAAAACGGCCTAGACAGGATAAACTCATCAAAGAGAGTGACAGAGGCCTTGTGCAGGCCAATGTGCATATTTACGCTTAAATATATACTATACACATGACTGACAGTTATGACAACGGACAAACCCAGCCTTCCATGATGCTCCAAGACTTGTAACATGAAATGTTCTACACGGACAATCTGTTACAAAGTGACTGGTACTTGACTTTGCTCGGCGGATAGTCCACGACCTAAACTTTCCGAAGAACATTGTCCTTAGTGTTACGCGGCCTTCAGTGCATGAAATTTGTTGTCAAGATTAAGTCCTGTAGAAGATTGGACTTTACCAATCCCATGGCAAAATTGCACGTGCCATCTGCAAGCCGAAGTCACTTTAGAGAGAGACCAACTTGATGTCACTTGCTTTATTATTTCATTATTTAATGCTCAACATGTTTCAGATGTTAATACAGCCATCCTCAGGAGCTTGCGACTTATTTGTTGAGTTATTTCATGGGTTGTATTGCTCTGGTTCGACGTGTGTTGGTGTTACGTTGTGGTTTGGCTGGGGTAGTGTGGTATCCGTATACAGGCCGAAGCCTGCACACGGATACCACACCACCACAGCCAAACCACAACGTAACACCAACACATATCGAACCAGTGCAATACAACCCATGAAATAACTCAAATAATTCGAAAGCTCTTGTGAATGGATGTATTAACATCCGAAACATGTTGAGAATTAAATAATGAAATAATAAAGCAAGTGGCATCAAGTTGATCTCTCTTTATTCAAGTTTTCTTACCCTTAAAACGCTACAAAATTTTACATTGCCAATTCCAGAAAAGGGGTTACTGGATGACTCTACGATTCCTTCATCCTGAAGATGACAACAAATTTTAGCGAAATTTCGTAAATTGTCATCAACTAGGCTGTCTAATACACAAAGCCGATTCACGCGTTTTGTAGAGATCATAGAATATGATAAATATATCATGCATTACGTGCTTATTTAAGCTACTCTCAGTGTCTCGGACTTAAGAGAAAATGTCAGTATGACAACACGAACGGGCGGTATCAACCGCTGCGATTATCGTGCTGCCCAAAATAAACGTACGGTTTTTTTTATGGAGATGGGGGCACGCTCGGATATTTAATGGAGATGGGGGCACGCTCGGATATTTAATGGAGATGGGGGCACGCTCGGATATTTAATCACGGCGACGAAAAAGTCGCAGCATGTTCCATTTGAATGGCGACACGATTGTCGCTTGACGACTGTTTGTACAAACGAAACACAAAAAAATATGAGCGCCTCTCACGGGCAACAATCGCTCCATTCTCACCAAATACAAAAAAAAATCCTTCGTTTGTGATAGTGCCGTCATGCGCAAATAAACTGGCTGTAATTTTACCTAACGGTGTTTCTCCTAGTAACTGTAAAAGACCGCACGTATAATGCCTGATATTTTTGTCCGATATGAACCAAATTTGAATTTCCTCAATAGAGTTTCAATAAAATTCCTCAGTATAAAATATCACCCAAGTCTGTGCATTGGGAAAAGAGTTTTTTTCCCTCGGACGGGAAAACTGACAGGCAGACATGAAGAATAATCTTGATATAAAATATCCCTTTTGGTGTATCACATCACAAATGTATATTTTAACTCAGTTATTTGTCACATGCCAAAAGGTGCTTGTAAACGTTTTTCTGGCGACTAGTTTCGGTTCTAAGATCGAGTCATCATCAGGCCGCTGAACAAGAACAGCATAAATAGTAACCTGTAATACTAAGACAAAAACATTACGAAATTTCGATCACGCAAGCTACAATAGAAAAAATTTCTTCACAAATATTTAATTCCAAAAGTACAGTACTGTTTTTCTAATACTACCCAGCATTCACGAATCTGAATGTCTTATCTTTCAGAAAATCCGTATTAATGACGAAGACTGTTTGGAACATCCAATAATAATGCTCTGGCTTACTGAAGGCTAATGTACAAAATATATTTGCATTATACTCATATACCCGTCAGTAGTAAATTGCACATCTAACATCTACATACCGAAATGTCGACACATCGGATGGTGCCGGTAGCACAACACGCAAGTTTCTATACCGCTTTTATACATATTTTCAAAGCTTTAAAATTGGCACTTCACTTATACTTGCTTTTTAATAACTATTGTATTCGGTAAACTTTTAATGCAATTTTTTAATATTTTGCGTAGACTTCACGCACAGATAAACTTCACGTGTTTTTGTGTAACTTCAGGTTATATCTGTTGATGTGAAGAGGAAAATCTGCATCCCAATGATGTACAAAATTTATATTTTATATTTGTAATTCCGTGCATCGTAATTCTAGGTTGAAGAAATCCAACAAGATGTAACAGTATGCAGATATTTATTTACTGCTAAATCATGCAATCTGGGAAGCAAGCTTCCCAGATTGCATGATTTGTACCAGAGGCTGCAACTACAGTTTTATGTATTCCTGATGATGGGTGCGATGGACGCCTGAAACATGTAGAATAATTTATCAGTAAATAAATATCTGCTTACAGTTACATCTTGTCGGATTTCTTCAACTTAAAAGTTTATATTTTTACTGATCTTATGTAATGGCTTGATTGTGGCTCGATCTTAGAGCCGCAACAACATTTATAAGTGGCTTCCTGTGTGTGTGTGATTGAAAATTCAATTAAAACACCAGTCTGAGACACGACGAAGCTAAAACTAGCTTTTGTCACGACTCTGACTGTACCTAAAGCATTTAATGGTCACATCCTATAGTGAATTTGTAGGGACTACGACTTTCTTTTCGGTAATTTTGATTCCTTACCGACGTGTACGACATTGTCTCTTTTCTCTGTTTTTTCGTCACTGCAGTAACCAAGCACACACACACACCAGTGCCATATTCTCGCACTCCACATTTCTGTTTTTCGTCACTGCAGTAACCAAGCACACACACCAGTGCCATATTCTCGCACTCCACATTTCTGTTTTTCGTCACTGCAGTAACCAAGCACACACAACAGTGCCATATTCTCGCACCCCACGTTTCTGTTTTTCGTCACTGCAGTAAACAAGCACACACACACACACACCAGTGCCATATTCTCGCACCCCACATTTCTGTTTTTCGTCACTGCAGTAACCAAGCACACACACACACCAGTGCCATATTCTCGCACTCCACATTTCTGTTTTTCGTCACTGCAGTAACCAAACACACACACACACCAGTGCCATATTCTTGCACTCCACATTTCTGTTTTTCGTCACTGCAGTAACCAAGCACACACAACAGTGCCATATTCTCGCACTCCACATTTCTGTTTTTCGTCACTGCAGTAACCAAGCACACACACACAACAGTGCCATGTTCTCGCACTCCACCATACAACTGAATCAGAGCTCGCGTTAAAAATCACCAGCGTCTTAAATCGGTGTCACTATCGTCGCTGCGATTAAAAAAACCTTTCGCGCGCGCCAAGCTTAAGGGTTTGTCGTGGTCAGACCTAGAGAACCTGTTCTTAGCCTGTGATCCTCAAACCCCCGACGGGTGCTTGCATATCTTTTAGGGAATCCGTGCACATGGGAAGGAAGAAAAATTACAAGTCTAACTGAATTGCAGCTTTGCGTTGTGTAAAGAATGTAGGGAACAAAGCGAGTTATGGCCTCTAGACTCCAATACCGTTTGTTAACTTTAATATATCTCATCAACTACGTTTAGTGTAACCTTTAAAGGGAAAACAGAATAGATGTGCATTCGCAATGAAATGTCATTTTTTTAATTAATTTAATTCAAACTTGTCTATTTTTTAAAAAATATGTATTGTCTTCTTATTAATTTGATAGATTAATAAAGAGGCAAATATATTACCATGTTATATTTTTTTATTTCTTAACATTTTGAGAAGTGTGTGTTGAGCATAATTGGTTTCTTTGTAATACTATCTCTAGATTGTAATACATAGATATAAATTCTGTGCCTTTGTGTCTTATTTTATGCATTTAAATATATTTTTCTGAGGATGGATCCGTATAAGTTTAACCAGACTCTCAAAGGGGTCAATGTCTTAAAAGTTCTAAAGAAAAACATCAGATATCCTGTGCGGACAATAGACATGATGAACAAGATTGGAAATTTGCAACTCTCAAGTCTATCTCTGCAACGTTACTGCTAAGTTAATATTTTTTTCTTTCTTAATAATAATAATAATAATCGGCTTTAGCTACTTTCAGATTATATTTTAGGTTTATTTTAATCTTTTACATCTATACTTGTAAGAATGTGTAAACAATTGTTCTTTTCTTTATATATATATATAATCCTACCGTTTGCCAGACATTTCAGTGGTCAAAGCACGAACTACCAGGTATGTGTGTCACAAATATTAGTGGGAGTGTTGCATAAAATTTACATTGGAGTCAAAAAATGAGATGAGAACAACGCCTTGGGAATTGTAGTTACACGTGGCAAGAAAAGGTTAAATGGTTTCTAAATAGAAGAATATTCTCGGGATCTGCGTTCTTACTTTTACCTAACGTAGACGTTAATACCTCACCGACGTTTTGGGAGGACCTGTCTGTCCCATGTTCAAGGGCCTACCCTTTACCCTTGAAGAGGGACCTGTAGGTCAGTCCGAAAAGTCGGTAAGAAACCACTCTACGCTGCAAACAATTTCAAAAGAACGTAGATCTCATATACATTATGACAGAAGCCAGATTCTACTCGTATTCAGGGGGCACCAAGTAGTACATCCCGGCTGTAAATTGGGCAGGATGCGATGACCATCTTCATTTTGTGCCAAGTATAAGAACGACTGGAGATGCATATCTAAGCTACCAAATGCACTGAGGCAAATTTTTATTTATTAGACAAATAGAGTCCATCTAGTGGGTCCCTGTCACCACGGAATGGCGCGTCCTCGGGTTACGGAGAGAGGAACGGCGTCCGATATGGAGGGTAGCTGCGAATAAATTGAATAACAAGTTCTGGACAGCCGACAAGGGGTGATCCTACAGCTTGGGGGTTGGGTGAGGGGCTAACAACCCCTCCCTGTAAAACAGCCCTCTTAAGAAACACTCGCATGCAGGACTCTTCCTCTGGAGACAAAACAATCCTGAGGTAAACTACTCCCCCCACTCGGATCTCCGGGGGGAAGTGTTTCTAGGGGAGGCATCACACAGAATACAAAGTGAGATGAAATAGCAGATTGAGGTTAGGAAATGCTTCCTATCATTCGGTGCAGAATTTTTTGTCTTCTAGGTTGCTATCCAAAAATTTAAAGATTAAGGTATATAGAACTATAATTTTGTCTGTTGTTTTGTATGGGTGTGAAACTTGGTCGCTGACATTGAGGGAGGAAAGGAAGCTGAGGGTGTTTGAGAATATGGTATTGAGGAGAATATTTGGAACTAGGAGGGACGAGGTAACGGGGGAATGTAGGAGATTGCATAACGATGAGCTAAATGATCTGTACTCCTCACCCAATATTGTGCGGGTGATAAAATCTAGAAGAATGAAATGGGCTGGGCATGTGGCGCGTATGGGTGAGGAGAGTGGGGTGTATAGGGTCTTGGTGCGGAAACCGGAGGGGAAGAGACCAATGGGGAGACCTAGGCGTAGATGAGTGGATAATATTAGGATGGATCTCCAGGAGGTGGGATGTGGGTATATGGACTGGATTGGGCTGGCCCAGGATAGAGACAGGTGGCGGACGCT
>Ga0123355_10018153_pt1 | contig 11144 bp, 10 predicted proteins | sample TergutEmb28metaG_3_FD_89872 | JGI IMG/M metagenome (GOLD analysis project Ga0123355, IMG submission 89872) | Embiratermes neotenicus P1 segment gut microbial communities from Petit-Saut dam, French Guiana - Emb289 P1 | ecosystem: Host-associated > Arthropoda: Insects > Digestive system > Gut ...
CTTACTATAAAATAAGGATCAGGAGCGATGTCGGGTGATTGGTAGCACCGTCCTCCTGTTCGCGGTCTGCTGTCCGCTCGCTTTTAAACGAGCGGGTTAGCAGCCGCACTTTGCTTTACGGCGGCCTGCTGGAATTAATCTGACACTCGAGGATCACGGCATTTTGCGCGTCCTCACGTCACCCTTCAACCTGCTGCCGGCTCTCTGATCCCGTCAGATCAGGATACCAATCTTTCCTAACTTTTTATATCATAGTATCTGACACTAAGCGTGACCTGTATATAAAATGGCGTTTGGAAAATTGATATTTAATCATATCAATTTATTACTAGATTATAACGAGGGGAAAACATGGAGATTTATCTAAAGATTGAAGGATGTTTTAAAATATAGCTTTGTTGAATGAGGGAAGTATAATAGTTATAAATTTTGAAGTAAATAGAATTGATTTTTATAATGTTATAAATTACACCTTGATGTTTATTATAAAGAATAATATACTTATTATCACAAAGGGAGATATTATGATTGAAATTGTTAAACCATGCGGTTTTTGCGCAGGAGCAGAAAATGCTTTTAATAAAACCTTAGAAGCAATAGAAAATGCTTCTTCAGATAAACGTGTCGTTTTATTCAAATGTATACTAAATAATCAAGATGCTGTAGATATCTTAGAATCTAAAGGGGGTGTGCAAATTGACGAAAAAGAGAATTTTAAACCAGATGATATAATTATTATCAGAGCGCATGGCGAAACTAAAGAAGCAATAAAATATCTTGACGAAAATGGCTTTAAATATATTGATTGTACTTGTTGGAATGTAAAACGTATTCATGCAGCCATAGTTGAAAAATATAATGATGAGTATAAAATATTTATTGTTGGTGAAAAAAAAACGCATCCAGAAGTGATAGGTTCAAATGGCTGGTGTAATAATGAAGGTATTATAATTACAACAAAAGAAGATATTGACTCAATAAATAATTTGTCCTATGAAAAAATATTTGTTATCGCTCAAACTACTCTTGCAAGAGATAAATTTGAAAAATGGTCTGAGTTAATTAAAAATAAATTTATCGACTCTCTTGTAGAAATCAAAGATAGCTTATGCGATCTTCAGGAATATATTCAAAGCGCTTCAGTTGAATTAGCCAGACAATGCAAAACAATGATAGTAATAGGTGATAGAAACAGTGCGAATACAGCAGAACTGTACAAAAAATGCAGTGCTGTCTGCTCTGATGTCCGCTGGATAGAATCAACTAAGTATTTTTATGATGAAATCATAAAAAAGAATTTTGATTTTTCTTCTAAAATAGGGATAACTGGTGGAGCATCAGCACCGATGGAAATAATCATAAAGTGCAAGCAATTATTGGTCTTCAAGAAATTCTATGAAGAGAAAAGAAAAATAATCTTAGAGAAAATACGGGTATACAATCAGATGTTAAAGCAAAATAATAATACTTTTATTCAGGATGCTATAGAACAATTCACAGCTATTGGAGAAAGTGAAAAGGCGAAACTTATTCGTGGCAGTTTAATCATGCTTGGTTACAAAATAGCACAAGGACAAAACGAAAACTACAGCCTTGACTTGGCAGCCGCTTATGAACTCTTTGAAACTTCAATATTAGCTCATGATGATGTATTTGACAAAGCCCACAAACGGCGGGATATAACCACAATACATGAAAAAACAAGAGAAAAATATTTTGCCGAACATAAAGACAAAGATAAATTGATATGTTTCAACGCCAAAAGTATAGCGATTTGTGTTGGGGATTTAGGGTTTTATTTTGTGAATCAAATTATTTTGGATGCATATCAAAATGATAAAAATCTAGTTTCTGTATTGAAGTATTATAACAACATAGTTATAACGACAATAAAAGGTGAACTTCTGGATATTGTGCTTCCATTGGAGGAACAATTAGATATAAATCATGGAAAAAATCTTGAAGACTGCGTTTTAGAAATTGATAAGACAAAAACTGCTCAATATTCTACCATAGGTCCTTTTTGCTTGGGATTAACTCTCGGTGGCGCAGATGAATCCGAACTGAAAATATTTGAAGAACTATTTGAATATTTGGGTATTGCTTTTCAAATTAAAGATGATTATCTTAATATATATGGTGAAATAGAACAGGGTAAACCTCTTTACAATGATATTTCTGAATATAAGATGACACTTTTCTATTCGGAAGTATGTAAAAAGGATGAGTATAAAAAACAACTCTTAAATTATTACGGTAAGGAGAGCCTATCTGAAGAAGACAATATTGCCGTAAAAGACATTTTTGAAAAGTCAGGCGCAAAAGAAAAAATTGAAATGATAATGAAAGAATACTTTGAAAAATGTCGTGTTTTATTAAATAATATTACATTTAAAAATGAAGAAGACAGAGATATTTTGTTTGGATTTGTAAATTATCTTGAGTTGCGTTCTCGATAATTATTTTAATCAAGAAGGAGTTACGGTTATGGCAGAAAAAAATGAATTAATTCATCTAGGTGTAATCATGGATGGAAACAGACGATGGGCAAAAAGCCATTATCTTAAATCTGTGGTAGAAGGACATAAAATTGGCGCAAAGCGTTTTATGGATTTGTGTTCTTGGTGTATTGATGAAAATATACCTAATGTAACCGTTTATGCTTTTTCAACCGAAAATTGGAATCGATCGGACGAAGAAGTGCAAGGCATATTCAAACTTTTAGAATATTTTTTTGAAACTGAAATTGATAGTTGCATCAAAAATGGAGTTAGGCTGCGCATAATGGGTGACAGAATGCGCTTATCTGAAAACACACAAAAAATCATAACTAATGCGGAAATACAAACAAAAGAATGCAAAAAGTTAAATGCACAGATAGCATTTAACTATGGTGGTCGCGATGAAATTTTTAGGGCTGCAAAAACTCTTTTTAAAAAAGTACAAAACGGCATAATCCAGTTTGAAAATTTATCTTTTAAAGATTTTGAGAAAGAATTTGAAAAATGTCTTGATACGTCTGGACTTCCCATGATAGATCTTATTATTCGTACCGGAGCTGGAGGCAGAAAACGAACAAGCGGCTTTTTCCCTTGGCAGACAGTTTATGCTGAACTTGATTTTCTCGATGTATTGTGGCCTGATTTTTCGAAAGATAATTTAAGAGATGCTATTTCTTTGTACAAAGGCGTAGAGAGAAAATTTGGTAGTTAGTTGAGAGATTATAATAACAAAGGAGAATATGTCATGAAAATTCCATTGCTTGTACTAAGAAATTTTTTTTATCGTATATACGACAGCATGGGTATTTATTACAGCATTTGATATGTTTGGAATATCACCTTCCAACAATCATAGCGGATTAGTTCAGTTTGCTCATATTTCTATATCTTTTATTTTAGCATTTATCGTTTCTTTAGATGATATTATAATAACTGTCAAAAGCAGAGTAAATGTAACAAAAAATCATTTTGAAGGAGAATGGAAATCAGAAATATTTGATATGCATGATACGAAAGAAGAAAAAATAATAAAAAGTGATATCTGGGATGTTGAAATTACAGATAATAAAATGTCTGGTAAAATAAAAAGAATATTACCTGAAGATGACATGACAAGGAAATGGATTTTTACTGGCTATCTTGTTAATGATGAGATGCATGTGGCATTTACTCAAACAGTTCAAACAGGACGTAGTCGTGGGTGCGCATTATTAAAAAAATCAAGTAATCAAGATAGTGTTTTTAGTGATAAATATTTCAAATTTAATGATAATAGGACTCTTGAAGAAGCAAAGATTAAACTGATTATGATAAAAAACTAACTTAATTTAATTTAGCTATTATCTATATGCTTTCTGATCATTTTTTCAAGTTCGAGCACGGCGTTCGAATTACTAATTGAATGTGATTTTTTCCCCCCGATATAAATATCACTTTTGCCAGTGTTAAGGTCTATGCCAATCAAACCTATATCCGAATCTGCAACTTCACCCTTCCCATTGACAATACAACCCATTACGGCTACGCGGATTGGCTTGGTAATGTCAGTGCATCGACGTTCCAGTTCATTTGCAACGGCTATAATATCAATTCCACGTCTGGCGCAAGTTGGGCAAGATATGATATCTAATCCACGGCTGCGGAGTTTTAATGCCTTTAATATATCCCAGCCGACTTTGACTTCTTCTACGGGGTCTTCGGACAAAGAAACACGAATGGTATCACCAATTCCCTGTAATAATAAATGTCCAATTCCTATGGCATTTTTTACTGAGCCTGCGCGCATTGTTCCGGCCTCTGTTATTCCAACATGCAGAGGGTATTCGATAAGTTTTGCGATTTTTTCATATGCCTCTATAGTCATCAATGTATTTGATGATTTTAATGAGAGCTTAATTTCATAAAAATTATGATTTTCCAGCATTTTTATTTGATTGATTGCACTTACAACCATAGCATCAGCGCATGGTTCTCCATATTTATTAAGTAAGTCTTGTTCTAATGAACCGGCATTGATTCCAATGCGAATAGGGCATTTGTTTGCTTTGCAAGCATCCACAATTTTAGCAATACCCGCTTCAGACCCAATATTACCCGGATTTATACGAACGCAAGCTGCACCTGCGTCTGCCGAAAGCACTCCCATTCCTTGATCATAATGAATATCGGCGACTAACGGTACAGGAGATTTTTTTACCACTGTTTCAAACCCACGTATGGCTTTTTCGTTCGGAACAGAAATGCGAACTATATCAGCACCTGTATTTGCTAGTTCCATAACTTGAGCTAACGTTGACTCCGCATTTGAAGTATCGGTATTGGTCATGGATTGAATACTTATAGGCGCACCTCCCCCAACTGCTACATTACCGACAAAAATTTGTTTTGTTACTTTTGACATAAAAAACATACCTCTTGTAGAAAGTATATATTATATATTAAGAAATATACAAGTAGATCCGTGCAAGCCTTTGTCGCCGTATTTTAAAACACACCTTGAAAAGCGCCCTGTTCAATGTTATATTTATTGTAGAGGGTAGCGATGAATCCCGATGAGGTTATCTACAGAGGAAAGTATGTTTGGCATCGTCTAAAAAACGAGAAAAACAAAAAAGAACATGAAGGGCTTAGCTTTGAGGAAGCCATCGGTGTATTTGACGATCCATTTTCTGTGGAGGAATACGATATTGACAATTCCATCACAGAAGATCGCTATAATTTGACGGGAAACATTGGCGGAAAATGGATCGTAGTTACGGTTACTTCAACTCCGCGCGGCGAATTGATACGGATTATTTCCGCACGGAAGGCAGATTCTTTTGAGAAGGAGGCTTATTATGACAACATCAGAAAAACCGTTGGATAAGACGAGCGAGATTGTCAAAAACGGGCGTGTGTTCAGACCAGTTTACAAGCATCTTCTGGACAATATGCCAAAGGACTTAGTGCAGGAAATGGCACGTCGCCGCTTGGAAGAACTCGATTCTATAGCGGATGGTGCAACGGAACCCAAATTACAAACCTTGACAATAAGTTAGAGATTCCAAAGCTTCCGTAGCTTTATAGGTAATTGCAAAACTTCAGTTTTTGCAATTGTTTCTTTAAAAAAGGCAATTTTGTAGCCCTTTGGGCGAAAAATTGCAGAGCCTCTGCAAAACTAACCGAGTTTTGCAAGAAGCTCAATATACTTGCTCAACAATAGGAGACATCAAAAATGGCAGAAAACATGGATTTTACAATTGAGACGCTGGGCAAGACATCGGTACATTCGCCGATTAAAATGTCCAAAACGCTTGGAGATAATATCGCAAACTTTGTAATTGATGACAAGTTTGTACGGCTGAGTTCTTTTATTCTTCCCGGCAAGCAGCCTGATGTCGAAAGAACACAAGTGCTGGAGCGTGCCGGCCCAAGGGAATACATTTATTTTACGCCTGCCCATGTGCACGCCGGAATCGTAACTTGCGGGGGACTTTGCCCCGGCATTAACGATGTTATCCGATCAATCGTGCGCTGTTTGTGGACACGATACGGCGTTACTCGAATATCGGGGATTCGTTACGGATACAGAGGGTTTCTGCCCGAAGATCAATTTCCAATAAGACAGCTCGATCTTGATGTTGTAGATGACATTCATAAAATTGGCGGTACGTTTTTGGGCAGTGCTCGGGGCGGCGGCAAAGAAGTCGAAAAAATTGTTGATACAATACAGAAACTCAACCTTAATATGCTTTTTACAATTGGCGGTGACGGCACGCAGCACGGCGCTTTGGCAATTGCCGAAGAAATCAGCCGAAGACAGCTCAAAATTGCGATAGTCGGAATTCCTAAAACTGTTGATAATGATTTTGCGCTACTGGATCGTTCTTTTGGTTTTAGCACAGCAGTAGCCAAAGCTGTGGAAGTTGTTTCGGCGGCGCACATGGAAGCAGTCTCGGCGATTAACGGGATCGGTCTTGTAAAAGTTATGGGCAGAGATTCCGGTTTTATTGCGGCGCATACGGCGCTTGCAAGCCATGAAGTTAATTTTGTTTTAATCCCCGAAGTACCTTTTGATCTCGAAGGCAGCAATGGTTTTTTATACCACCTTGAAGAACGGTTAAAAAAACGCAGGCATGCCGTAATTGTTGTTGCCGAAGGAGCCATGCAAGATCAGCTTGTCAAAGATAAAAAAACTGATGCTGGCGGCAATGTCATATTGGCGGATGTCGGAACTTACATTCGCTCGAAGATTGTCGAACACTTTGGAAAAACAGAAAAAGAAATCACTTTAAAGTATATCGATCCCAGTTATGCGATACGTTCCGCTCCGGCGAACCCAGACGATTCCGTTTATTGCACACGCCTTGGAAGTGCCGCCGTACACGCCGCAATGGCTGGAAAAACAAAATTGATCATTGGTCTTGTGAATAACAGGTTTGTTCACCTGCCAATCAACACGGTAATTTCTCATCGCAACAAGGTCAACCCGGAAAGCAGTTTGTGGCGTGATACGTTAGACGCAACGCATCAACCTTCGTTAATGGTGAATTAATTTAATGCGAAATAAACTAACCGATGAACTTGCAGTCTGCGGAATGAATGCGGTTCTTGCAATTGGAGAATACAACCCTGAAACGATTAACCGCCTCTTTTTGCGGGAGGATCGTCTGCAATCATTTACCGGAGTCTGCAAACAGCTTGCCGAACGCAAACGCCCCTACAAAATCTGCGAAGATGATGAACTCGAGCGAATCTGCAAGAGTATTCGCCATCAAGGCGTCGTGGCAATGATCGAGGAGCCGGTAATCGAATACCTGACAATGGAAGACCTTGATTTGTGGGCAGCCGAAGGAAAGGCGGGCATTATTCTTCATGACATCGGCAACGATCACAATTTGGGCGCAATCGCAAGGGCGGCGGCTTTTTTTGATGTAAGTTTTATCATTTTAAACGAAAAAGGCATAATCTGCACCGATGATCACAGAGATGATTACAAACAGGAATTGCGTTTAACAACCAGCGCCTACCGAATAGCCGAAGGTGGCTTTGAACATTTGACAGTGCGAAAAATCAGCAATACAGCCGCTTTTCTCAAAGATGCGTCAAAAAAACTTGTTACAATTGGCACAGATACAATGGCAAGGCGGCGTATCAGCGACCTAAAAAATGTTGTCAAAAGTTCTCGTCTTGCCGCCGCTTCCTCGTCCGTTGCCGCTGACGATCAAACCGACGGCAAGGCAAAACGCCCCGGCATTGCGCTCGTTCTTGGAAACGAAGAACGAGGCCTCCCGGAGAACGTAAAGGAGCAATGTTCGTGTTTGCTGCGTATCCCCGGCACAGGCAATATCCAAAGCCTCAATGTATCGCAGGCAGCGGCGCTTTTTTTGCATACTATTTTTGAGGTGTAAGAGGCACTTGCAAAACTTCAGTTTTGAAAGTGCAACTTTATTAAAATGCATGTTTCGTAACCCAAAGGGTGAGAAACTGCAAAGCCTCGGCAAAACTGACCGAGTTTTGCAAGAGGCTCGTAAGACTCATTTTTTCTTTCAACCCCCTTGCATATCTTTGCAAATCCTGCTATGTTTTGCTTTATATAAGCATTTATTAGCGAACAAAGGAGCTTTTTAACATGACTAATGACATTAGCAGAATGCGTAATATCGGCATTAGCGCTCACATCGATTCAGGCAAAACCACTTTATCAGAGCGTATTCTGTTTTACAGCAAAAAAATTCACGCCATTCACGAAGTCCGGGGCAAGGACGGCGTTGGCGCAACGATGGATCACATGGAACTTGAAAGAGAGCGGGGAATTACGATTCAATCTGCCGCAACTCAGGTAACATGGAAAGATTACACTGTCAACGTAATTGATACTCCCGGGCACGTTGACTTTACAATCGAAGTTGAAAGATCGCTGCGAGTACTTGACGGGGCGATTCTCGTTCTTTGTGCGGTGGGCGGGGTACAGTCCCAGTCTATCACTGTTGACCGCCAGCTTAAACGCTACAATGTTCCCCGAATCGCTTTTGTAAACAAGTGTGATCGTACGGGAGCAAATCCTTTTAAGGTGCGAATGCAGTTGCGGGAAAAGCTGGGGCTCAATGCTATGTTGATTCAAATCCCCATCGGGCTTGAGGATAAACTTGAAGGTGTTGTCGATCTGATTGCCATGAAAGCTGTTTATTTTGACGGCCCTCAGGGCGAGTCGCTTCGTTATGCGCAAATACCGACGCACATGGAAGCTGACGCAAAAAAATATCGAGAAGAGCTATTGGAAGAATTGTCAACGTTCTCCGATGATCTTATGGAAAAATTGCTTCAAGAAGAAGAAATTCCTGAAGGCATGATCCATGCGGCGATTCGCAGCGGGACTCTCTCTGAGAAGCTGGTTCCTGTGATGATGGGTTCGGCTTACAAATTTAAAGGTATTCAGCCTTTGTTGGATGCTGTTACGCATTATCTTCCCGATCCGTCTGAGGTTAAAAACTTCGCCCTTGATCTAAATAATAATGAAGAAAAAAAAGAGCTTAATTCCGATGTAAAAAATCCGACGGTTGCGCTTGGTTTCAAACTCGAAGATGGACAATACGGTCAGCTCACTTATGTGCGTGTTTATCAGGGTAAGATAAAAAAAGGCGAAGATCTTATAAACACTCGTTCACGGAAAAAATTTAAGGTTGGCAGGCTGGTGCGAATGCACGCAGACAGCATGGAAGATATAAACGAAGGTTTGCCGGGCGACATTGTTGCTCTTTTTGGAATTGAGTGCGCAAGCGGCGATACATTCTGCGGCGGCGAATTAAACTACGCAATGACATCGATGTTTGTTCCGGCTCCAGTTATCTCGCTTGCGGTCGTGCCAAAGGACAAAAAAAGTGCCGACCAAATGGGAAAGGCGTTAAATCGATTTACAAAAGAAGACCCAACTTTCCAAACCTTTGTCGATTCTGAATCAAATCAGACGATCATCAAAGGCATGGGAGAGCTTCATCTTGAAGTGTATATCGAACGTATGCGCCGTGAGTATAAATGCGAAGTTGATACTGGTATGCCGCAAGTTGCGTACCGTGAGACAATCACCCAAAAAGCAGAGTTCAATTATACGCACAAAAAACAAACCGGCGGCGCTGGTCAGTTCGGCCGTGTTGCTGGTTACATGGAACCATTTGCAGACGGCGATTACGAATTTGTCGATATGATAAAAGGCGGCACAATCCCAACAGAGTATATTCCAAGCTGTGACAAAGGATTTAAAGAAGCAGTCAAAAAAGGAAGCATAATCGGCTTCCCGATTGTCAATATTCGCTGTTTGATAAATGACGGACAGAGCCACCCTGTTGACTCATCGGACATTGCGTTTCAATCGGCGGCAATCGGTGCTTTCCGTGAAGCGTACAATAAAGCAAAACCGTGTATACTTGAACCTATCATGAAAGTAGCCGTAGAAGGTCCAACGGAATTCCAGGGAAACATTTTTGGTTCGATTAACCAAAGACGTGGTATGATTTTATCATCGGTAGAAGACGGCCATTTTTCCCGTGTAGAAGCCGAAGTTCCGTTAAGCGAAATGTTTGGGTATTCCACAACATTACGTTCGCTTACACAAGGAAAAGCGGAATTTACGATGGAGTTTGAAAGATACTCAAAAGTTCCTCAGAGTGTGTCTGAGGCGCTTGTTAAAGAAGCAGCCGAAAAAAACAAGAAACAATAAATATTAAAAGGAGAGATTGATATGGCTTTAACTGAATTGATAAACAGAAGCCCGATTCGTATTTTTGAAAAATCCATTAACGGGGAATTAAATCAAGGAGAAATCGGAGTTATCGCATCGCCTAAGGGAGTAGGAAAAACATCAGTATTGGTACAACTTGCTCTGGACAAATTGTTTCAGGAAAAAAAAGTTATCCATGTATCATTTGCTCAACATACTCAATATATGATGTCCTGGTACGAAGATATTTTTAACGAATTTATAACTAAAAAGAATATTCAGAATGCGGCAAATATTATAAACGATCTTGTTAAAAATCGTGTGCAAATGAATTTTAATCAGGGCGGTGTTACAAAAGAACAAATTCTAAAAAGTCTGCGCGCGATGATAGTTGACGGCGGTTTTGAGGCAGACGTGATTATCATTGATGGTTTTGATTTCTCTCAAACCAGCAGGGAATGTATTGCCGGCGTTAAAACATTTGCCAAAGATTTAGGGCTAAGCGTATGGTATAGCTGTTCCTTAAAAGATGATGATTCTCAATACGACAAAAATAACATTCCCGTTGTTATTGGTCCTTTTGTTGATTTAATTGATGTGGTAGTTGCTCTTCAGCCTAAATCCGATCATGTTGAACTTTCAATTTCAAAAGACAGGGAACCGGCTGTGTCAAAATCCATGGCAATGAAACTCGATCCCAAAACTTTGTTGATTTTAGAAGCGTAATTTTATAATATAAATTAAACAATACTATCAATAATAATTATTAAGGAGAGCCTCACATGGCACAGCACCAGTTCCAAACCGAAGTAAGTCGGCTTTTGCACCTTATTATTCATTCGCTTTATTCCAATCGGGAGATTTTTTTACGAGAGCTTGTTTCCAATGCCTCCGACGCTTTGGACAAGCTCAAATACCTGACAGTGGCGGACGAAGCTTACAAGTCC
>Ga0123355_10018155_pt1 | contig 11143 bp, 11 predicted proteins | sample TergutEmb28metaG_3_FD_89872 | JGI IMG/M metagenome (GOLD analysis project Ga0123355, IMG submission 89872) | Embiratermes neotenicus P1 segment gut microbial communities from Petit-Saut dam, French Guiana - Emb289 P1 | ecosystem: Host-associated > Arthropoda: Insects > Digestive system > Gut ...
GTTAGAAGTTTTAGCGCGCTTATTACCCTATTTGTGGCGCTTAATGTACTCCGGCACTTAAAAAATGGTGAACCCCCGTTTTCTCAAATCGTCATCCGGTGGTACAGGTATTTTACTACGGCTCTTCTTCTGTTTTTTTTGGTAAACAGGGCTAATGTCATCACATTTGTTGTGGCTGGGCTTATCCCATGCGCCATTATTTATGTGTTTGATTATGGCCACACTTTGCAAGAAGAAAGCGACACGACGCTGTAGGGGGGCATATGGCAATTATATTACGGCTTGACAGAATGATGGCGGACAGGAAAATATCCCTCAACGAACTTGCGGCAAGGGTTGGCATTTCAAATGTAAACTTGTCGAATATCAAAACCGGGAAAATCAGCGCGATTCGGTTTTCGACTCTTGATGCGATATGTGATGTGCTGGATTGTCAGCCGGGGGATATACTTGAATATAAACGGATAACAGATGAATAACGTCCCGGCATCACGCTTTTTTCACAACCACAACAACACGGCTTATTCCCTGGGAAATATCCACAGATTCTATAGCTTCAACCACACCGCCAAGCTTGGCTAATACGGGCTTGGCTTCTTCTATTTCGCCTGGTGCATCCGGGCCTTTCATCGCCAAAAACAGCCCGCCGGGCTTAACCAGTGGCAAAGCATATGCTGCCAGCTTGTCAAGCCTGGCTACCGCCCGCGCCATAGCAAGGTCATAATATGCGCCATTTTGCTTAGCGAAATCCTCCGCGCGGGCATGGATGCATTCCACATCGTTAAAGCCCAACTCTTCCATGGCCGAACGCAAAAAAAGGATTCGTTTTAACAGCGAATCCAACAATGTAATATTTGTGTTGGGGCGGGCAATTTTCAGGGGCACCCCCGGGAAACCCGCACCTGTGCCAATGTCTATACAGTTTATGTTTTCGGATTTATCTATCCATGGCAGCAATGTCAAGCTGTCTATGAAGTGCTTGACGGCAAAATCCTCATTGTTTGTGATAGCGGTCAGGTTCATAGGGGCCGTCAACACCAGTTGCTGGTACCGGGCCATCTGCGATAGCTGCTTGTCCGACAGGCTGTATCCCTTGTGGGTCAGCCATTTTATTATTATATCCTTGCGCATTCTTCTTGCTCCACACAATATATTTTCCATAGGCCGTATTGGTCGGGCTCCCTTACCATGCGCAAATGAAGCAGCCGCCGGAGGCCGCGTTTTGAATCTTCTATATATACAGACCGGGTCATGCTGTTTTTTGTGTCATTGATATATGCCGCCATTGGTATCTGTCTGTAGGATGCGTCATCCCCAAGTACTTCCCGCAAGGCTTCAAGGTCTAGACTTTGGGCACATATTTTGCTTACAAAGGCCCATGCGTTGTCGGGGTTAGCCTGTACTGCTTCTAAAAAGCGGGCGGCTATGCTTGTGTCGTTCATGTATGGGATAGATACGCCTACTTTGGGCGCCAAGGGCTGCTTGTACGTAAATACTGGGAAATGCAATTTAGATTCCTCCTAAGGGGTTGCTTGCTTGCTATTTGGCAACCCATTCGCTAATCTCATGTATTTCCTGAGATTATGTACTGCCTTGGGATTTTTGGCAACTAACAATTTCATTACCAGCCCGGCTTTTATTTTGTGATATTAGGAAAGAGGAATCTTTTTTATAATATATGCGTTGCGATAGGAAATGTGTTGACAAATAAATCTCTATCCTGATATAGTGTACTTATCCAATAAGTACACTCCAATACGAAGGGGGAGCCACCTTGGATATAATAATAAGCAGCAACACCAGTAAGCCCATTTATGAACAGATAACAATGCAAATAAAGGGCATGATAATGAGCGGAGAACTGCCCACAGGTACACCGCTGCCGTCCATGCGCGCACTGGCAAAATCAACCCGCGTAAGCGTTATAACCGTGCAAAAAGCTTACGAAGATTTGCAGCGTGACGGCTTTATCGACACCACTGTAGGCCGCGGCAGCTTCGTGGCGGCGCAAAACAAGGATTTTATTCAAGAAGAGCAGCAGCGCAGGGCAGAGGAACATCTGCAAGAAGCTGTAGAAATTGGAAGAACGCATGGGATTTCGGTTGAAAAACTTGTTGAGTTATTAAAACTGTTCTATCAAGAATCCCCATAGTGCATGTAAAGGAGATGGTTACAAGTGAACGCAATTTTAGAAGTGCAAGGCTTGACAAAGCAATATCGCAAGTCGGATTTTCGCTTAAACAATGTGAATTTTTCTATACCCAAAGGGTCGATTGTGGGCTTTGTAGGCGAAAATGGCGCAGGCAAAACCACAACTATCGGTTGCATACTTAATACATTGGTCAAAGACAGCGGGATGGTCAAAATATTCGGCAAGGAAATGACGGACGAAGCCACAGATATCCGTGATGATATCGGCGTTGTTTATGACAAGAACGCATTCCCGACACACCTGACGCCGATAAAAGTAGCCGTCATTATGCGGCATCTCTACTCAAATTGGGACGATGATTTATTCAAAGAATATCTCGCTACATTTAAACTGCCCGAAAAGAAAAGGATAAAAACCTTTTCCCGAGGCATGACAATGAAACTGGCCGTTGCAGTGGCTCTTTCTCACCGCCCAAAGCTTCTTATTCTGGATGAAGCCACGGCAGGGCTTGACCCCGTTGTACGTGATGATATTTTGGATGTATTCTTAGATTTTGTTCAAGACGAAAACAATTCGATTCTTTTATCATCGCACATCACATCGGATCTTGAAAAAGTTGCAGATTATATCATGTTTATCCATGGCGGCAGTATTATTTTCAACGAAAAGAAAGACGATTTAAAATATAATTACGGCATTATGCGCTGTAAGGCGGCACAGTTTGCCCAAATTGATAAGGAAGATATTCTTGCGTACAGAAAGCACGATTACCAAACCGATGTACTGATAGCCGATAAAAAAGCCGCCGAAAAGAAATATCGGGATGTTGTAATTGACAATGTCACCATAGAAGAAATTATGCTTATGTTTGTAAAGGGGGAGAAGTGATGAGCACAACTAACACAAGACGCCCGTTAAAGGGGTTGCTGCTATACTTTTGGTATTCAACCGGCGGAAAGTTAATACTCCTATTTTTACAAACAATAGCATGGGGTATCGCCTTTTTGGTTTTTGGAGACAATGCTTTTGGTCCATGGCTTTACGCGCTTTTTGGTATAAATGCAGTAATGGGTGTGTCCCTTGTTATTGTAATGGGTATGGGGAATAAGGAGATAGATTGGGAGCGGTTCCAACTTTCTATGCCGGTGAGAAGGCGCAACATGGCCAGCTCGCAATTTTTAAGCGTGGGGCTCGCACCCTTTATGGGGCTCCCGATATTTGCTATTTTTTCTGCGTTAAGTTTGTTGTTGCATGATGGTGGATATCTCTTTTGGCACGAAGGAGGAAGTCTTGCGATAACCCCGATATTTATAAGCATCGCCCCATATTTATCAATGCCGTATATTATGGCAGGATTGATTTTCCCAATATATATGATACCTGCGGTAGAAAAAATACATGACGGTTTGTTCCCAGTGATAATGGTTGTTTCAATTGCAATCCCTCAGCTTATGGTTGCCGGGGCAAGCAGGTTGGAATGGTCACTGGTTGTGGCTTCATCCTTAACGCTTGCTGTAGCGCTTTTTATTTTCATAGTTTCGTATTTTATTACAAGGAAGATATACGAGAAAGTAGATTTTTAGGGGTATTCAAGCCGGTATTCAAGCCCGCCCCACGCCCGTTCCAAATCCCTTGACAATTCCAAAAAATCCACTTATAATCCCGCCTGGTTAGAGGCTCTGGGCCATCTTTGCCTGAACTCTAACTGTCAAGGTTTTTGCTGATGTAGCTCAATTGGCAGAGCAGCTGATTTGTAATCAGCAGGTTTCCGGTTCAAGTCCGGATATCAGCTTGCTAAAAAGCCCGCAAAGTCAAGGTTTTTGACTAGCGGGTTTTTCTGTTTATCTGCTAATTTATGACTTTGGGTACTAATGATTCAAAAATAACTGTTACAAAAGGGCAGGGGCAGTCTAGCCTAAGAGTGTAAGTTATGCGACTTCCAATTCTGCCTGCAACCGCCTTACTGTGGATTCATCAAGGCCGGTATCTTCTACAACGGCACTTACTGATATGCCGCGCATTAGTAGCTTTTTGGCAATCTCCATCTTTTCATCTTTTCGAGCATCCACGACAAGCATAGTTCCTAAATCTGTCATCCTCAACACCTCCAAGAGTTTATCAGTTTCGTTATTGTCCAAATACCTACTAGCAAAAGCAAACGCAGCCGCTATACAGGCATTGCGTTTGGCCGGATCTGGGATAGCCTGTGCCAACTTGATTGAGTTAACAGGTAGGTATCATCCTCTAACAGGAATACAATATCTGCTGCCCCGCCACCGACCTCTACAACCGGAAGCTCAGGGTTGATTAGCTCCTTAATCGGCGCGGTTTTAATGCCGTAAAACTCCAATGTGGCATTGCGGAACAGGCCGCTTGCGTATTTCTGGATTATGTCGTTTACATGCTTGGTGATTTTCGCGTCCAGGTTACCCACCTTCCTTTTTACGATAAATTTGATGCACTTCGTGCATTGTATCAAAATTATCAAAAAAAGGGGGTAATGACGCTAAGATCAATACAATAACACGCTTCAAATTACCTTTTATTATGGATGCGAAATCTACACATTTGTACAGCTACATGCTACAATTACCCATATATAATTAAGTGTAAAACTTATATAAAGGGGTGTTCGTTTGAATCTTGTTTGCGTATCTGCATCAAATATTTTGCACCAAAACTCTATGAATAGCACATCTTATAAAATTTGTGAGGTTGTAATAAGTGAAGTGAGCAAAGAATTTAAAGGGACGAATGGAAAAATCATTGAGTTAAAGGAAAAGCTCATACATCCCTGTATCGGCTGCGGCAAATGTTATAGTTCTCACAGATGCGTATTGGATGATGATTTTAATTCTATATATGGCGAACTAATTAAAGCAGAAGCTATCATCATTGTATCGCCGCATTATGCACCTATTCCAGCAAAATTGGCTGCTTTGCTAGAGAAGATGGAACAGATAACATTCCTGCATTGGGGCAAGGATAACTCCTATAAATCAGAAATGTACGGAAAACTTACGGGAGTAATCTCTCATGGCGGTGGTGGAACATGGGCACTTAAGAGTTACAAAGCAATGGTTAATGATACAATCGCCAATGCTTTAGATACAATACAGCTTAAAATAGTACCGTTAAATGAAGAGTGGAAAACAGGAATATCATTGCCTGTAGAAAAGGTGTCATTTACCAAAGAAAGTATTTTTCCTCTTCAGGAGTATGATTGGGATTCCATTAAAATGGAAATTTCTGAGTATGTTAAGCGGATTATAGAGTTGTATCAAAGCTAACGTCATTACGGGGGTGTCTTGCTAAGTAAAAGCAAGACACCCCCGTTTTTGTGTAAAAGAGATTAAAGCCCTTTATCTAAGCAAAACTTCAATCCCATCAATTTCAACTGAAACAACAGTGTCCAACGCCAGCGGATTATCCCCCATATCAAAGATGAATGTACCCATATTGGAATCCCCTCCGCCAAAAGTCATGGCTTGGCTTGGGCGTACTATACCTGCGGTTGTATGGACAAGAATTTCCGGTGGGTTTGTACCGGCAGCGGCTTCGGTATCAAGCAGCATTTGTATAAGAAAGGGGGTTACACGCACTTCCGTGATTGTTGCAAAGCCGTACTCTACTGCAAGGTTGCTTGCAATAAGTTTTGTGTCGTTTATATCAACTTCAAACGCGGTGCTCCATTCCACATCCAGCGTATTGCCTGAATTGGCAGCTTCAAGTGCGCCGCGCATTTTGTAGATTGCAAGATTGTCTGTGTCTACATCAAAGAGTATCATCTCAAGATAGCGTATTGGCGCGGGGCAATCATGCCATGCCCCCGCTACAATGGGGCTGCCATATGGGTCTGTGGAAAAACCAAAGGACATAGTTGTTACATCTGCATCGGGGTAAGCATACAGCATGAAGCTTGGCATCGCGCCTGTGTTTGGCAAGTAAATTTGTACATGCAAGCGGTTTTCAATTATGCCTATGCTTGAGACTACAAATGATTCGCCGTCGATATCAATTTCAATATCGTGCAGGTGTGGCTGCAAAACAGGGAAGCCATCGGCTTCAAGCTGTTGGTTGACAAGATCAAAATACGCTTGGCTTTCAAGGCCTGGGCCGCCGCCGGCCCATGGGATGCTCATGCCGGGGCTAAAAATTGCATGTGGTTGGGTTGTTGCCGATGTGAAATCTATATCAAGATTGTGCAAGTTAGGCCTGTGGTATGTGTATTCCATATCGTAGGTTATCCCCAGCAGGTTGTACATCAGCTCCATCCCTGCAACGGATTCGGTAAATATCTCCCGGGTACGGAGGGTAACGATACCGCAATCTGTACGGTGGATTATTTCGGGTGCTTGGCTCAAGTTGCCAATGTGTGACTGTCCGATTGGCAAAGTGGTGTGGCTTACCTGGAAGTTGCCATCAAAGCGGTTGCTGATTAGATCTTCCAACGTGATATATACATCTACCACATTGTCAAAAACACCAACAGCCACAAGCTCGGCTCTTATGCCTTGCTCGGCCAGGTTGTTTACGGTATTTAATATCGTGCCATCACATGCTAATGCTTCGCCGTTGTTATTTTCAGTACTGTTTACATTAGCAAATTGCTCCCCATTTGCATCAGGTTCGCTTACAATTTCTACTGGGTGTAGTACGGCAGCGCGTTCTGTGCCAACTATTTCGCGCAATCTATCAAAGCCGCCCAGGTATGCCCCTGCTGCCAGTGCCGTGGTCGAAAGTGCAAGGGTTGCGGCAATAACAGCGGCAACTCTTTTTAAGGGCCGCGTAAATCTTGGTTTATTCAATTGTGCTTCCTCCTTTTTTTGCAATTCATGCTTTACGCTTCTTATAAGCGCGATATCTGGTGCATCTGTGCTTTTTAGGGCACTTTGGAGAAGAGCGTCTACATTTTTGGTTTTATTCGTATCCATTCTTAACCAATCCTTCCTCAATAAGTTTACGTGCCTTGTGCAGCCTGCTTTTAACTGTGCCAGCTGGCAGTTTCATTGCGGCAGCGATATCTGCCACACTAAGCTCCGCGGTGTAGTATAAATTCGTTGGAATCCTGTACTTTTCTGGCAAGCCTGCAACCAAGTCACGTACTAAGCGGGTTTCTTCCTGGCCTGCAAAATCTTCTTCGATGTCTGTATTGGCTGCGGCTTTTTCATCCGATGGAAGAATGGGCGATGTTGGTGCAAGCCTGTTGCGGCGTGCGTGTTTTCGCTTCCAACTCTTCCAGATATACAGTGCCGTTGAAAATAGAAACCCCTGGGCGTTATCGCCTGCCTTGGGCAGTTTTTCAATTGCGGCAAGATACGTCTCTTGAAATAAATCATCGGCATCCTCTTTTGAAAATGCAAGACTGCGGCAGAATTTATACACTTTGTGGCCATATATATCCACCAGTTGGTGCGCCGATGGTGTGTGAGCTTGTACAAACTGCGGGGTTTGGCTGGTTCTAATTGCGCGTATTAGTTCCAAAGCTGCCTCCTTTCATGGCTTCGCAAATATTTGCTCTCCGCTATGTAATAGTCGCGAACATGCACTTGGTTCAATAAGTATTTATCACCTGGTTTTTTTTTGCTATAATCGTGGCAAAATCAAAGACTATATGAAATACGGATGCATATAAAGCAGGAAGGGACAAACCATGACCAACAAACTAGCAGAAATACGTACACAAATAGAGGCTGCACTGCAAGCGGCAACAGACCTGGCAATGCTTGAAGACGTGCGGGTACGCTATTTAGGGCGCAAGGGTGAAATTACAGAGCTGCTTAAATCCTTGGGGCAGCTCCCTCCGGAAGAGCGCCGCCAAGCCGGGCAAGCCGCCAATGAACTTAGAGATTGGGCGACCCAAGCCATAGACGCTGCCAAGTCAGATTTGTCGGCCAGTCAGCAGGCAACGGCACTGGCAACCGAATCTATAGATGTCACGTTGCCGGGGCGCAAGCGTAAGCTTGGGCGTATTCATCCGATTAATGCCACTTATGCGATACTTGAAGATTTGTTTATGAGTTTGGGCTTTGATATAGTGGAAGGGTCCCATGTCGAAACAGTTTATCATAATTTTGATGCGCTCAATTCCCCACACAACCACCCCACCAGGGATGAAGCCGATACATTCTATTTTTCCGAGAATTTGCTGCTACGCACTCACACATCCCCCATGCAGGTGCGCACTATGGAAAGCCAGCAACCCCCAATTAGAATTGTTGTCCCAGGCATGACATTCCGCCGGGATGAAATAGACGCAACCCATACACCTGCCTTCCATCAAATGGAGGGGCTGGTTGTAGACAAGGGCATAAATTTCGGCGATTTGAAAGGGATGCTAGAGCTTATTGTGAAGCGGGTTTTTGGCCCGGATTCGCAGATACGGCTGCGCCCCAGTTATTTCCCGTTTACGGAACCCAGCGCCGAAGTGGATATCACCTGCTATGCATGCGGCGCTAAAGCCGAGCTTGTTGCCAGCTGCCGCCTTTGCAAGGCCAGCGGCTGGGTAGAGCTATGGGGTTGCGGGATGGTGCACCCAAATGTGCTTCGCATGTCCGGCATTGACCCAGATATTTATAGCGGATATGCCTTTGGGCTTGGCGTAGACAGGATAACTTCCGCGCTGTATGGTATTACCGACCCACGGCTTTATTTTGAGAATGATATGCAGTTTTTAGGGCAGTTTTGATCCGGCTTGCATTGCAGATAATGAATCTCAATTGATAATAAATCTCAGCTTTGATGATAGTGGCAAACCTGAACTACAGATGTCATACGCTCAGTACAAATTAACCCCTGGAAGGTGTAAAAATGAACATCCCCTTATCCTGGCTAAGAGCCATAACCCCGATAGAAGACTCCGCACAAGCATTCGCAGAAAAAATAACCAACATCGGCCTGGCAGTGGAAGGCATAACCCAACCGGACGCTGAACTTACCGGCATAGTGGTTGGCAAGATAAACGCCTTGGAAAGGCACCCGGATGCCGATAGGCTGTGGGTGACCCAAACCGATATCGGGAGCGAGGTGCTGCAGATAGTCACCGGTGCAGACAACTTGCAAGTAGGCGATTATGTACCGGTGGCGATAAACGGTTCAACCTTAGCCGGCGGCCTTAAAATCAAAAAAACTAAGATGCGTGGGTTAGAGTCCAATGGGATGCTGGTTTCCGTTGAGGAGCTGGGCTACACCAAAGACGACTACCCCGAAGCGCCGGAAGACGGCATATATGTATTCGCCGAGCCTCACCCACTTGGCGCAGACGCCAAACCCTTCCTGGGCTTGGACGAAGATGTAATAGAGTTCGATATCCTCTCCAACCGCCCGGACACCAATGCGGTGATGGGCGTGGCAAAGGAAGCCGCCGCGCTATATGGCCAGCCACTAGCAACACCGGACATTGTGTTAAAAGAAGAATCCACAGGTTGCGCCTCTGATTATGTAACGGTGGATATCCGCGACCCAGAGCGTTGCCCACGATATATTGCCAGGGTTGTAACAGACGTGCGCGTTGGCCCCTCACCAAAATGGATGCGCCGCAGGCTGGCTATGGCGGGGATTAGGCCAATCAACAATATTGTGGATATCACCAACTATGTAATGCTGGAATACGGCCAGCCATTGCATGCCTTTGATATCGGCGCAGTTGCAAAAAAAGACGGCAAGCATGGGGTGGTTGTACGCACGGCTACGCCAGGTGAAAAATTTACGACTCTGGACGGCGTAGAGCGGGAACTTTCCGCCACAACGCTATTAATCGCCGACCATGAAAAACCCATAGGCATTGCCGGGATAATGGGCGGCGAAAATTCACGCATAACCGATGATACAACCACGATTTTATTTGAATCCGCAAATTTTGACTCCGCGAATATCCGCCTAAGCGCCCGCCATTTGGGTATGCGCACCGATGCCTCCGCTCGTTATGAAAAAGGACTTGACCCTAATCTGGCGCTGACTAGCGTTAACCGGGCAATGGAACTGATGGAACTCTTAGAATGTGGCAAAGTGGTGCCCGGTATGGCAGATGCATATCCAAACCCGCGCACCGCGCAAAGTTTCAGCTTTGATCCATGGAAAATTAATCAATTGCTGGGGCTGTCTGCGGAAGAACTACCGGTTTGCGATATTTGTGCGTATTTAGGCCGGGTTGGTATTGAAACCAGTGATCAATATACTGCCACGATTCCAACCATCCGCGCAGACATCACCGCCGTGGCTGATTTAGCTGAAGAAGTAGGCCGCTTCTACGGCCTTAACCGGATACCGTCGCGATATGTACAAAATGTAGATGGCAATCAGGCCAAAACGATAAACTTCGGGCCACCAAACCGCTTTATCTCAGCGGTAAGGCAATCCGCAGCATCATTGGGTTATTACGAGGCCAAGACCTTCCCATTTGACAGTGTAAAAGTTTTCGACAAGTTGCTGTTGCCTGCAGACCACCAAGACCGTACACACCTGGCCATCAAAAATCCACTTGGTGAAGATATGGGCATAATGCGTACCCTAACCCTAAACGGCTTGCTTGAAAGCCTCGGTCGCAATTTTAATAATAGCAATGAGTCTGCATATTTATTCGAAATTTCCAAGACATATCATACCAATACCGATGACCCGGACGGGTTGCCCCGCGAGCCATTCTTCATAACATTGGCCGCCTACGGCCCGGATATGGATTTTTTATCTATCAAGGGCGATGTTGAGGAATTGCTGGGTAATCTAAATATCACCAATATCGGCTTTGTGCGCCATCAATACCCATATACTCACCCGGGCCGCACAGCGCAGATACAGGCCATAGCCGCCACTGGGAGAGCCGCAAAACAATCCGATGCCCCGGTTAAGCCCGTCATTGACAATAATCCCATCATTGACAATAATCCCGTCATTGACAAGAAGTCCGTCATTGCGAGCGAAGCGAAGCAATCCCCCCCCCCCATAGGCTACCTAGCAGAGCTACACCCCCAAGTTTGCGAAAACTATCAAATA
>Ga0123355_10018156_pt1 | contig 11143 bp, 3 predicted proteins | sample TergutEmb28metaG_3_FD_89872 | JGI IMG/M metagenome (GOLD analysis project Ga0123355, IMG submission 89872) | Embiratermes neotenicus P1 segment gut microbial communities from Petit-Saut dam, French Guiana - Emb289 P1 | ecosystem: Host-associated > Arthropoda: Insects > Digestive system > Gut ...
CAAGTCGAAACATGTAGCTATATTTTTATTCATAATAAATAAATATTATATGTTGTGTTTGACGGAAAATATTTTCTTATTTGACTAAGTTCGATACACAACGGGATGATTGCATTCAGATTAGAGAGTAGGTCTAGTGTACGTGTTGGGCGAGGCAAGACTATTGGCATAGCTGTACGTTTACGGTCACTATTTATTTATTGTACCATAAATATTTTTAAAACGGTTAAATCGCTTTTGATCAATATTTGATCACATCAGTACTGTCCTTAAGACGATCTGTTGTCATTGTTGTAATATTGACAATAAATATTGACCGTGTAAAGGCCCTTAATATGAACTAGTAAACTGGTCTGAAACTCCTTGAAACACCTTGTTGTTGCCGTCAGACGTCTGTTTACTCATCCAGTATACAAATACTACGTCAAGGGATTTGCTTGTGGGACGGACTGGGTGCCTTGCTTTGTTAAGTAGTCATGATCTCGTGTTAACTTCGTATGGAGAAAGAGTACGTGATATAGACACTCTGCTTCCTAAGTTAAAGTCTTTTTAAAACGATGTTCTCTTGTAAATAAAGGCGACATATTGGATTGAAACAGACCGAAACTTCCCGTTATTGCTTTACTCATTGTGTACAATTACCTTTATGTTTCAGCTTCATAGGTTGTGTGCGCTAGCACTGTATTGAATTGGGGTATAAACAGGAATGGTACGTATCACAAGATGCGTTCGTTGCCACATTGAAAGTATTACCCCATAGTGCGCTTTGGCACTCTCGGGATAACATCATGAATCTCGGGTGAGAGGTAAATCGTCCACGATTTTAACCCTCTGCCTCCATTACGCTAATCTGTAGTGGTACCGCGTTCCACAGAGTTAGTTGGCGCCGTGCAGTCGCTGTTACCCATAACCCAAAGTTGATTCTGCCGATTCTGATCTGTCGTACATGGATGGATAAGGCCGTAGGGTCGGTCAATTTTTGTGTTTATGTGATGACATTTATGGGTGTTACCTTCCCGTTGCGGGTGGATATATATATATATATATATATATCTAATTGTTTTGCGTTATGGGAATTAACCTTCGGGATGCCTGTATGGTGGTTATGAAGAGGCGCCATGGGTGTTGGGTTTGGAATATTACCTGTATTTTAATGGAGTGGATGCTATCAAGTTAGCCATTAGCTGTCCGTACCTCAACGATAGGTTAATGGCCCAGACCCTGTCTGTCCGTGGTAATGGTTGTGATGCGTTGTAAGAAACAGATCGATTAGCTGTCTCCTAGTCGTATTCTTGTGGACGGGAAGTGTAATATAATTCAGGTATCATCTGCGACATTCGCAATTTTGATTTGTTGGCATCACGGCTGGCTGTGATGGTGTTGCTTCACGTACCGGCCGCTTTGCCCTCTGCAAAGGATGCTGTGTTCTCGTGGAGCAGGATGTTGGGTGGGCTCAGCTGCTGGTCCGGATGCTGTGGAGAAGGGAAGAGTTCTGTTCGTTTACCGGGAATCGAACCATGAAGATGGGTGTCATTCGTCATATAATACCCCAGTTTGCCAGCACTTCCATCAAAAGGTCACAGCTTACTTTGACAGGTCTGTTTCCCTACATGTTTCGATTCGTCATGGAACCTCATCAAGGGTAGTCTGGATCGGAACATGACGCTTAGCAAGTTATGCAAGAAACTTGTTTTTTGTCCTTTAATTTGATACAAAACACTCGGTAGGTGTTAACAGGAAGTATGTACAGCTTACGTTCTTCGCTCAAAGTAAGGTGACATTATTCAAATTCTACACCCAAGGAGAGCGTTTCCGGGACCCATTGTGTAGGACAAGGGTTCTCAAACATCTACGTTGTCGTACGAATTTTAACAGTTTGTGTACCAACAGTACGTTTTGTATTTAAATAGAAAAGCGTTTAAATACTCTGGGTAATTGCAGAAGTTTCTTTTTGAAAGAGTGAAGTACTTTTTTTTTTTTTTTTCGTGTTCATAGCTGGGTACGATTAAAATGAGGCGTAAACTAGCGCATGCAAAATATTAAAGAGCGAGTAATTTACGCTTTTTCGTATAACAACAAAGATTGAAAAAGCTAAAATGCTATTTAAAAAAAGTTTACAGTGCCCCGCTAAGTTTGTTTTACGCATTATTATTGGAGTTTCAAAACCAGATGTAGCTTAAAAAACTGAACCTGGAAAAACTGGCGGACGACCTAATTTTGCCAGCAGTACTCCATATTAGTAAGTGCATGTCGCCTGTGTTTTATTTAGTTTTTAAAATTTCTCTCAGTATATTCCGACTTGTAATCAAAGTCATGTACCAGTAAATAATGGCATGGTGTCATAAACCAAGGTATAAAACAGTGTTTCTCAAACTGGTTTCCGCGAAGCCCCAGGGTTCCACCAAGGGGTATCAGGGGTTCCGTGGGACGAAAAGCGTAATGGTGGTAGAGGTTTATTGGTGGTCCGAAATTTGTATGTACAGTACGAATTAAAATTCGTGTTGCGACATTCGACACTACTCATTCCGTCACTGAGTGCACGCAGACAGTCGCTATTTCAGTTCAGAAGTTGCCTGATTCTTTAGTCAAGTCAGTAAGAAGAGCTCACCATGGACAGAGTCGATGTGTCAGGCGAAATGATCAGGTTGTCGATCAGTTTGAGGTTAGCCGTTTTTTACACGTAATGTAATGTACGTAGGAAAAAATGCTGTTATTTAATTTTATATTTGACGTACTGTGGACAGTTAGGGGTTCCTCAGCAGGTTTTGTAGCCTCTTTAGGGTTCCATGAGCCAAAATAGTTGGAGAAGCATGGGTATGAGAGATTCCGACAGCGCCTGGTCGCCTTGGCGGTGTGAAATCTCTGTCGTGAATGACTGCCATGTGTTTCGGCCGGTAGTGTTTACTATGCTGACAGCCATTCCGCCTCATTTCTTCATTGTGTGATGTTTTGCACACCGTTCGTATCCTTAAGTGAAAAGACACGTGTGAGACTGTGTAAGTTGTTGTACATAGAACTACGAAAATGTCTGTCGAAGAGCACCATTAGTCTGTGTGTATCATTTGTCGTTTTGCCGTGTGTAAGTATACTGGCTGACATCTACAATTAGGCAGCTTTTAGGCGCTTTCGCAGAGTTGAGATAAGTGACTATTAGCTTCGCCTTGTCTGTCCATCAGTCTGTCCGCATGGAGCATCTCGGGGTTCCTGTGGACAGATTTTCGTGAGATTTGAGTATATTTAGAAAACCTGTAGAGAAGATTCAAGTTTCATTTAAATTGGACAAGAAGAACGGGTGTTTTACTTCAAGGCCAATATACATTTGTGATAATGTGTTGCTCAGTTCACCTTAGAATAAGACATGTTGCAGACAAAAGTTGGAGAGAAAATAAAAACACCCATTTTATTTTCAGTAACGTTTTTCGAAAATGTGCCGTTTATGAGATAATGTGACAAAAATATAGTAGAACCGGACAGGTCGCAGATAACAATATGGCGTATGAGCATTTCGCGCTGGATACCTAAGGCTACAAACGCATACTCAGAATATGTAATACTTGCGTGATTTTAGGCTTCCGCCTTCGCAATTCTCGTGAAATACTTATTGCTTTTCCACTGCAGCAATGGTTGCAAGATCACGCCTGTATGTTGCGTTACGCGTACATCGCCTGCTTGGCGAGTGGTGTAGGGGCCCACCTGTAACATGTTTCTCGAACCGCATTTAGGAAATCTCAGTTGCAGGCGGACCATTTTCAAGATTACTCAGATCGCCCGGAGCACGACAGGGTTACTTGATTGTTTCGTTTTGTTACCTCTCGTTAACCGGGCTGTGCATCCATCATTGTTGCGAGCGGGTTACTGTACGTCGCACCCTTCCGGCAACTCTAGGCCAGGGAATTATCACCATGATTGGCTGCGTTGATCTTTATGACTTTGTAGTGCTACAAAAACGTTTGTTCGGTTTATGTTACAATGCAGTAGGGTGCGTACCGTCGTCCCTTATACACCTTGTGCGCTACGGTATTGAGTAATTGTAATCCAGCACCACTGCTTAGTATGTTCTCATCATATTGAATGTTTATTCACATTTGTGCTCGTACCGTGGACTTCGGGATGTCCACATTCAGCATGTATCATTACTTTAATATAATTCGTGTTTCATACATTTTTATTGGTGATTTCGCACTGAGGGCGAGTCTTAGAAAATCGAAACATTTTGAAGTTTTAATTGTAAAATTATATATTGCAATATTGTGCATTTTGTTAGTTATTGTCTTATAAATGCATGGAAACGAAAACCATAAAGTATAAAAATACCATAAAAGAATATTCGATTGTGTATTGGAAGTTACATTAAGTTTCGCCGTCAGGAAGGAAGGAGTGATGGCAAACTCCCTGTTAGTAGACGTGGTATGCTGTACTGCGCGACGGGCCATGAAACTTCACTAAACAAGAATAGAAACTCCGATATTCAGAGTAGGCTGCACGTGGGGGGGTTCAGATAATGACGCTGCTAGCGGGCTTGTAAAAGCGAGCAGGTATGGAGTACCCAAGGGTTTACGCATCGTCATATAATAAGAGCCTTTAGGCGAAGATCCGTTTTCTGTGATGTGACGCTGTATCACTGGGTAGTCGGTTCCCGACGTTTCGAGGTAGCGTACCGGCTTCGTCCCTAAGGGTCGAAATATCCAGGTACGCGGCGCTACGCATTCCAGTAGAACGGCTTGCTAAGTTACGCCACTGTGCGAACATTTCAAAACGCGCGAAGACCGTATATTTTTCACGCCCGCTGTCGTTCTCATAATGTTCATTATCAGAAATAAAGTCCCGTTACACACAGTCAGTCGTAATGTAGTAGACACTGCCGAGTAACTATTTGTTAACTTGCATTTTGCGAGAGATCTTCGCTGTATGATACTGAGAAACGTTTAAATGCAGATCGGAGAACTGAGGTCTGTATCTTGTATTCGAAGGTTCATTACCGCATTCACAAGAGCCCGCCACCTGTCCCTGTTCTGAGCCAGATAATCCAGTCCATGACCCCCATCCCACGCCCTGAAGGTTCGTTTTAATATTATACCCCTACGCCTGGGTCTTCCAAGTAGTCTCTTTTCCTCAGGTTTCACCACCAATACCCTGTATACACTTCTCCTCTCCCCCATACGTGCTAATGCCCCGCCCATCTCATTCTCGATTTGGTAACCCGACTAATATTTGGTGAGTAGTACAGGTTATTAAGCTCCTCATTATGTAGTCGTCACCACTCCCCCCCCTTGTCCCTTTTGGGCCCAAGTATTCTCCTCAGCACCATGTTCTCAAACGCCAGCAGGCTTCGTTCCTCCCACAGTGTGAGCGACCAAGTTTCAAAACAACAGGCAAAATTGTAGTTCTTTGTATCTTAATCGTGATACATTTGTGGATAGTAAACTGGAAGACAGTAGATTTCTGCACCGAATGTTAGCAAGCATTTCCTGACCTCAGTCTGCCCTTAATTTCTTCCTAAATAGATTTTTGTTTTGTTAAGGTTCCCAAATATTTGAACTCTTCCACCCTTTCAAAAGAAGTATTTTCAGTATTTATACTGCGACTTCGTTCCGCATCCTTATCTCGAGACATGGCCATGTGCTTAGATTTATCAGCCTTTACTTCTAGTCTATTCTCCCTACTAGAAACTACTAAAGCGTCTGTGTTTTTCTTTATGATATGTACGCTGCCGCCCAGTATATTAACATCAGCATAAACTAGAAACTGATGTGCACCATGAATTCCAAGCCATCATGGTTTATCTGAACCCTCCTGTTTTGACTGGTAACAGCAATTAAATTGGCCTAACTTTCCGTACAGAAGGCTGTCCACGTTCCGAACGCACCGCCCACGAATATGAAGCATATTGTTTATAGTCTGGGTTCTAGGTAGATAGCTTTTGGACGTTCCAATCAAAGATTGAACAATCTATTAGATAAGTGGCTGGGTGCGCCCCATAGTTGATCTGGACGGGGTGACGACGAGAAAATATGCCTACTCTTGCACGGAGTATATATTTCTAGCTTCTGGGTGTTGGTGTCAGTGACCAGGAAGTTGCTGCGTAATTTATTTAATAATGTTGTTTCAAGTGTAGGTTATGTAGTGTACAGTGAGATGGTAGTGTGATTATAAATGGTGAGTAGGTAAGTATTTTTGTAAGGGGGCACTATTCTTGCTTTAAAGATAAAAGAACACGAGGGCAGTCGTAGGTCCAGTAACATCTGAACTTTTAACCCCGCGGTTGTAAGTAGAAAGCGGCCAACGCTCGCAGCTCTGATCGGTGGAAGGAACAGTGCAAGACGATTGCGTTTTGATGTGTACTCTTTTCAGAGGGACGTAACATATTGCTTTTTATTATCGGAAACTAGCATGAGACCTATACTTAATGCAAGGAAAGGTGTGATGCAACTTTTCGCACGATGTAGACTTTGCTGACTGTCGGTATTGTTAATGGCAGATGTTGTGAAGTATCAAAACACGGCGGCCCCCAGTTGCAGTCTCTTCGTGGCAAATGGTTATGATATGGATGTTATGACATGCAGTGGCTGATGTGGTTCCTGTGCAAGAATAGAACAAAGCTTCGTTTTTCTGTTCTTTGTGGCTAAGTAAAGATGCAGTAATGGCCGGGTGAAGATAGTCCGCTGCAATTAACGGAAACCATGCAGTGTTCGAAAGGGTTACTGGTAACTGCACTTCGAGTTGTAAATTAAGAACGTGCCAAAATAATAGGGGCTTCTCGAAATTGCACGTGTATAGCATTTTAAGATCAAAATAACGGCAAAATCAAAAATTCTGAAAAGAATGTAGTCTGAGGTTGCAGCAGCAGTGAGATTCCACCATGAAGATGTATGAAGCAGGTTTCACCGAAATGTTTGTATGACTACCAGGCTACACGCGGTCACATTCTGTATCATCAACATGCTTCTTTATTCCTCTGTGAATTTAATTTTTGCTGATTTACATTTACAGCATTTGTGTTAAACGGCAATCGTGAACAGTAACAGTATTCAGGCCCCATGCGACATAACGATATCTGTTGCCGTAAAAGAAGACATTTGGATTCGAAAATGTTATCACACTTTACTTACATTGGCGTTTTGCGTTCATACCAGTGGACACGTCGAGTATTAGGCGTGCGAACCTTTATGCAAACACTCGCCAAACGCCGTGACATACCACGTGAAGTTCGCGTTGCTCTTTAAATACTGGTCAGTGGGCGGAACACAACAAATATGGCCTCAACAATTTGTACGTCGAAGTCGAAACGAGCCGGAAATGTACGAGGAGGATGACGTCGCATGTCCAAGGACATTGCGATACCACGTGCAACGGGTGCTTTAAATGCGTATGAAATTGTGCTGCTGCTAATAAGAGCGTAGTAATAAAATGAAGTTTAACCTAACTCAGAATTAGATGACAGTGTGTGACTTCGTTCAACCTTTCATTGTGTCAGACGATGCAGTTTGTCTGCTTTCACTAAATTTCATGTTGGGGTGGGCCGCGGATGCAGTTCAAATGTGGTGGCGAGGAGAGCAGCACAAATATTCCTGCCCGTCATGGAATTGGAGCCCGGTCGCTTTTCCATTAATGTCACCAACTTGACTGAGCTGGCCCTGATGTCAGCAGCATGATACGGCACAGACTATGCCTCAAACGGAATTTCTGTCGATGTACTTTGACTAATTGTCCAGAAGACGCATACGGACGGACGCGCGCTGTGCCGCCCTCCCCATTCCGTACAGACTTGCGGAGAGCTCTACAATTGTAATGCAGGTGGGGAAGTGTATCTCCACTTCGAAGTGTTTCTGACCAGTTATATTGCGTATGTGACTCGTTTTACAGAGTTAATCAGCAGCAAGATGTATTGCAATTATAAATTCCTACCTAATCGGCACTAATGAATCATTACTAACGTTCCCTTGTGAGCATGGTACTGGCTCATACATTGGAAGAGAACCAGGACACTTTTTTTTCTTCATTTACGCCGTGTTTGTAACATTTTACATCTTTGCAGGCTTCTGATTAACGCCCGCATTGATCAGGTCGTACTGAAGCAACTGTCACGGCTATTGCCTTAACGTACGCATAATCGGTTTTATTCCGTACGTCCGTACCCCAAGAGAAGAATTTTGAGTGTATAAAATTTATTAACAAGACCAAGAGAGATACAGTTTGGTTTTATGAATGTAATTTTATTATATAGCGACCACCGACATGTTTCGGCCACTCATGTGGCCATCTTCAGGGTGGTAAGTGCAAGAATACAAATATATTTATAGTGTCGGGATCACCACACATTAAAATCATGTAGTGTGGGTTAAAATTCCGGTTGAAGGGTAAAACAGTGATGAGTATAAAATATTAGAAATTGCTGTCTGGAGTGTGTTTCTGTGCAGTGATGTACATAGCAGGTGTGGCCCATATTGGTGAACGATGGTGTAAGTTTGCACAGTGGGCTGTTTTGAACTGCATCTGCGCTGACATTAGCGACCCGATTTTCTTTCGGAAGGACTGGCCGGGTGTAGGTAGATACGAAGGCCACTACCAGCAGACAGCCGAGTGCGATGTTGGATGGATATGGCGTGCGTGTGAATTTCTGTTATCTTTACGAGGGACTTGCCGGTACCCGTATGCTGGGATATAAAAAAGCCAATAACGAAGATGCTTGTGTCATTTCATTGCAGTTCTGAAGTCGGTTAATGGGGTTTGATGTTGCTCCTTTGAAAACAAGCTACCTATTAAAACCACATGCTCTACAGTTGACGGTAAAGTCAGTGATATATCCAAACCTAATATCGCTAGGGCTTTTTATTTCCCCATGCTGTGTGATGGAACCATATGTGGTTGTGTAATTAGCGTGTGCGATGACATGTTCATGAATTGTCAGTATGTAAACAATCGAGGGACTTGTTACTTGGTAGGTATTTTACGAACATTCACCTGCAGAGACAAAGGGAAATTGCGAAAACATGATGTCTTAATACAGAGCCGTATGTACCCAGGGGAATATTTGAAATGTTTTACTCCGGAATGCATGTATAGTTTTGCTAACCGAATTTCGGGAGCATGCGTATTGAGACGGGCAAATTGCAATTGAGTATCTGGCCTCTAGACTTAGCACCTGGATCAGCAGTGAAACGTGTGACCTTTCTCCCTTTGGCCTTGTGGAATGGCGACGTCATTGCATTTTTTCATCAGACAGTTTAATAGTGAAGCAAAGCGGAAGGGCGGGACGTTGTCGGATGAGTTGACATTGAAGTTAATTTCGCGCCTCCGCGGGCACTGGTTCTGAAAACTAATACGTACAGTAGAACAGGAGCGATCAGAGAAAGTGGTTTTCACACTCAGGTCCGCGAACCCACATGGATTATATTTACTAATGCCAGCCTCATTGAAATAACATCCCTAGGTATGATTTGTCGCAGGTAACCCATTGATCAGCCCTGTATGCATCATTGCCTATGAGAGGTACTGTGAAATCACATTTTCACTCAATATGCATGCCATGAACTTGGGAATTTCTTGAAATGAAGCTTGATAGAAGAAGCAGTGCCAGAACGTAAAATTTTTTTTTTTTTTTTTTTTTTTTTTAAATCAGCAAAGTAGAGGCTGCAGTGCTGGGCGAACCCTAGGTTCGGTTAACGCTCGACTGCCTCGAAACGAAAGGTTGTTTGCGGCGGTTACCTCGGCCTGGCGTACGTGTCTATGTCAAGAAGGTATGGTACGTGGGGACAGAACGGCGAGAGAAATTCAGTTCTTTCTTGCAAGCGTATGTTATATGAATATGATATATTTAATGACGATTTAAGTAATTGAGGTTATATAATGGCGATGAACAGGATGGCAGTAATGAATTAGCAAGGACGTGGCAGGATGTCGATATCAGATTTGAGATTTATATATTCGCCTCAATGGACAAACACTCAGAGTGAGGAAGTTCGCTTTCCGGACAGAGATTTGGACTCTCCATCTTCTTTGAAGGTACCACAGGTGTTGCCCATTCGACCCGCAACATTTTGTCATATGGTGGACGTGAGAAATTACAGAGGCTGGAAGTTACAGATCTGGTGACCTTGACATCCGCCAGACATGTGGTTTTACATACAGTTTCTTGAGATGAAATCGCGTTTGGCATATGACAGTCTTCCTTAGCATTTGTATTATTTTAAGAATGAGATGAGTTCTCTCAGGAAAGGGGCCTCGCGCGGGTTCGATGTACAAACTTGGATTCCCCAGAGAGACAGATACGTAATTCTTATCGTCATTACCACCCTTGTATGCCACGATGAAACATCTTTGCGTGGGTTTAGGCTGGCAGAAAGTGGGGGGTGGGGAGTGGGAAGCGTAGACAACGTGTGGATATTGTCTTCCGTTTCCCCGATGTGTCATCGTTGTGTAGGATGATGTTCCGGCACAGAGATAACTTCGCGGGTGCTTCCATCCACTGGTACGGAGGTTGGCTTGGAACAACGTCTCGCCGCCTTTTGAACTCTATGTACCAAGTGACTGTTCTGCACTGGTTCTTCGGATTTTTTTCTCTGCCCAAAGGTCTAGCAGCGTGATGTTATTTACATTGAACGCAAATAGTTTTTCCGCTGTGTATTTTATTTATCTTCGTATACAGTACAGATTTTCTTAATTTTTTCCAACAGTCAATTTCAGCATTGAATGCAGGCTCATTTAAAAATGTGTGTGTATGTATGTATGTATCGCCGCCTATTTTCTGTCACATTACCTCGCATTTTGTTCTGTTCCAGGTGAGTGTACGGTCCTACCCACCGGGACATAACGCTTGTCTTGTTCCGCAAGGCTGGCCTGTGCTAGAGGTAAAGATATAATTGTAAAATAGTTAACTGTGTAAGTACTGTAAGCCATGACTTACTCGCCACCTCATCATATCCGTTATTGCTGTAACCCGTTCTCAGGAACGTTCTCGTTGGCGCATCTCGACTTAACTGGTTATGCTGACTGATAAGTTCCGTCATTGTCACGGTTCTGTCCATAGTACCTTGAAATATGGCACATCCGCTTTTTTTTTTTTTGGGGGGGGGGGGGTTTTTTTTTTTTTTTTGTTTGCTCTTTTTTTCTTTTTAAACTTTAATTTTTTTTTGCTTTTTTCTAC
>Ga0123355_10018157_pt1 | contig 11143 bp, 5 predicted proteins | sample TergutEmb28metaG_3_FD_89872 | JGI IMG/M metagenome (GOLD analysis project Ga0123355, IMG submission 89872) | Embiratermes neotenicus P1 segment gut microbial communities from Petit-Saut dam, French Guiana - Emb289 P1 | ecosystem: Host-associated > Arthropoda: Insects > Digestive system > Gut ...
AAACAAAGTGACGTTGAACAACGGACAGCGCGGCAATGTCGAGCTATGCATTGTTCAACGCCCCTTTATATAATTAAAAGGAGGCAAGCTTATGCAGTGGGAAAAAAACGCGCTCGGTGATATTTTACAATCGCTGAACTCGGATACGCAAAAGGGATTGAACGGTGAAGAGGTGCTCGCACGGCAGGGAAAATACGGATTGAATGAATTTGAGGAAGAGAAAAAGGAAAATCTTTTCCAAAAAATTCTTCATCACTTAAAGGAAATCCCGACTGTGATATTGATGATAGCCGCAGTTATTGCCACAGTTGCGACATTTTTGAACTATCGCCAATATGGATATCAGTATGATTTTAGCAGTGCAAGCGATATCGCGAAAGTGGTTGTAATTCTCTCAATCGTTATAATTAACGTTGTTTTGGGGCTTTATCAAGAGGGCAAGGCGGAAAAAGCGCTGGAAGCTCTAAAGAAAATGAACAGCTTTAAGACCACCGTTATACGGGATGGCACAAAGCAAATTGTTGAGGCGAATCAACTTGTTCCCGGTGATATTATTGAGCTTAACGCAGGGGATGTTATAACCGCTGACGCGCGGCTTATCGACGCGTCTTCACTGCAGGTTGAGGAAGCGGCGTTGACCGGCGAGAGCGTACCTGTTGAAAAGGACCAAAACGCAGCAATTACCGATGACGTACCGCTTGGCGACCGAATTAACATGGTATATTCGGGTTGTTTGGTTACAGGCGGACGGGCAACGGCAATTGTTGTCGCCACAGCAATGGAAACTGAAATGGGCAAAATCGCGCACTCGTTAAATACTACGCAAAAAATGGAAACTCCGTTGCAGCTGCGTCTAAAACAGCTCGCGAAACGCATCTCAGTTATCGCGTTGCTTGCCGGGGTTGTTATGTTTGCGGTCGGCGTTTTCGTTCATGGTCATGAAATAATTAATATGTTACTATTGGCGGTTGCGCTTGGGGTTGCAGCGGTTCCCGAAACATTGCCTATTATCGTAACTATGATTCTCTCGTATGGCGTGTTTAACATGGTGTCGAAAAAAGCCATTATACGAAAAATTCCCGCAATCGAAACAATTGGAAACACTTCTGTAATTTGCTCTGACAAAACAGGGACGCTGACCCAAAATAAAATGAAAATTCAACAAGTATGGCATATTGACAACGACCCGATTCACGCAACAGATGAGTTTAACGACAACCAAAAGAAACTTATCGGGATGATGGCTTCGTGTAGTAACGCCACTATTGAAGTTAGCGATGAATATGAAGATGGCAAAAACTTCGAATCAGAAACCGCGATTGGTGACCCTACCGAAATTGCAATTGTTCGAATGTTGCACGACTTAGGATTAGACAGAGTGAAAGCAGAACGCGAATTTCCGCGTATCTACGAATTGCCGTTTGATTCAGGGCGCAAACGCATGACTACTGTTCACCACACTGAAGAAGGTTATATCGCAATTACAAAAGGCGCGTTCGACCGTATTCCTGTGGATTGGAGTAAAACCCCGGAATTACATAAAAAAGCAACAGAAATTCATGATTCTTTTGCTGAAAAAGCTTTGCGTGTTATCGCAGTTTCCGTTAAGAAATTCGGAAGTGAAAAGCCTACTGATTTAAGCCTTGAAAACTTAGAACGCGACCAAGAGTTCCGCGGAATCGTTGGAATGATTGACCCCCCAAGACCCGAAAGTATGGAAGCGGTTAAACGCGCGAAAGAGGCGGGAATTAAAACTGTTATGATTACCGGCGACCACGTTGAGACCGCTAAAGCAATTGCAAAAGAAATCGGAATCATGCAAGAGGGCGACAAAGCACTTACCGGCATTGAACTTGCCGAAATGAGCGATGTGGATTTAGCGTCAATTGTTCGCGGAGTTTCGGTTTACGCGCGTGTTAGCCCCGAAGATAAGCTTCGAATTGTAAAAGCGTGGAACGAACATGACGCGGTTGTTACTATGACGGGCGACGGTGTTAACGACGCGCCGGCGCTTAAAGCGGCGGATGTAGGCGCGGCAATGGGAATTACCGGAACTGAAGTTTCCAAAAGCGCGGCGGATATGATTATAACCGATGACAACTTCGCAACCATAGTTGACGCGATTTCGGAAGGGCGAACTTCTTACGATAATATTCGTAAGACAATTCAGTTCCTACTTGGTGTAAATTTTGCCGAAATTTTCGTTTTGTTGGCAGGGATGTTGGTGCTTGGAGCACAAACTATTACAGCGTTGCAAATTCTTATGATTAACGTTGTTGCGGACGGTATTCCCGGATTCTTCCTCGCATTTGAAATGCCGGAGCCGGGCGTTATGAAACGCAGGCCGCTTCCAAAAGGCTCGGGAGTGTTTGCGCAAAATGTTGGATTGTTTATTGCCGTTCGTGCAGTTACATTTTCAATATTAACTATGGCGGCATTTATGATTGGTTCATTTGTGCAAATTATACCGGCAATGCCCGGCGACACGCTTTATATCGCATGGAACGGCACATGGACTATTCAAGCGTTGATGGACGGCGGTAATTTCGCAATAGGTTCAACAATGGCGTTTCTTGTTCTGAGTTGGGCTTCGACAATCGACACCTTCAACACACGAACGCAGCAATCCATATTTAAAGCCGGATTTTTGTCCAACAAAGGCGTATTTTTCGCAGTTATCGGAGTATTAGCGTTTTCAGTTTTGTTGGCGTTGTGGACTCCTTTAGCGCAAATATTTGATGTTGTGCCGCTTAGCGGATGGCATTGGCTGATTATGGCAGGTCTTGCGCTTATGCAGCTGTTCGCGGTTGAGATACTAAAACTTGTTATTCGCCGCCGCGAAGCTAAACGCAACACAACGGCTTAGCATAAAAACCCGCACATCTCCGCTATAAAGTAAAACCGTATTATCCCTCGATGTACGGTTGCCATTGTAGGGGCGCACAATGCGCACCCCTACATAAATCGCGATTACAGTACGTAAAGGGATGATTCCAAAGTAAAATATTCCATTCATAGATAACACAAACCCCCGACCATTTGGTCGGGGGTTTGTGTTATACATATAAAATTTAATACCTCACACGATACGAAATTTAAACGGAAATATTCCTTAACGTACCGTTTTAGTTGTAGGAGGGCGGATGCCCACATCCGACCGCATAAAAAACACTGTGTTTTTGGGGCGATGTGGGCATCGCCCCCTACAAAAGTTTTGTTGACAGTACGTCAGGGGATATTTCCAAATTTAAATTATATTTCGGAAATATCCACTAATGCGCGGCACCACAATTCAACGCATTGTGCCGCGCCCAAAATTTTTCGCTTACTAATCCGAGATTATCAAAATTGTATCCGCTCGAAAACTTCCCGTAATATTAGAGCCGTGAACAATTATTCTCTGTCCGACTTGAATGTCACCAAATCGGCGCAAGCCCGTTGTTCCGGCACGTGTGATGTTTGCGTTGTTCATAACAAGCACTGCTTGCGTTGAAACTTGGTTTGTCGCGCTGTCACGAACTTCCAAACTTATATAGCTGAAATGCGCGTCAACCGCGCGAACAATTCCCTCTACCACATTAACCTCCACGGCAGCGGTTGTTTCAATTGAAATAATAGTTCGGCTTTCAGCCTCGAACCTAATTCGCGCTCCCGGATGCAAATCGCGAAGCGCGCCATCCTCCATTCCGTCAATAGTAATGACGACATTGTTGGAAACATAAAACGTTAAATATTCACCGCCGACTTGCACGGTAATTGTCGGAGTTCTCGAAATTACAACTTCCTCAATAACGCCTTCCATGCGCACATCAACGCTTCTCGCCTCAACTCGAGTAACTCTGTTATGCTCTAACGTTAAAGTTACGGTATCGCCTATTGCCAGGTTTGCAACACTCGACGGCGCATTGTTGCGTGTAACACCGATGTTGCGATTTTGCGCCAGCGCGAAAGCGCGAACATCACCATTTGTAAGAGTTATTTCCAATCCGTCAGCGTCGGCACGAGTTAACGTTCCGCTTGCCGCGCCTGCAGGAGAATACGCGCGAATCTCATTGACAATTCCTTGCTGAGGATTTATCGCCAAATATACCAAATAGCCCGCCCTAATATCACCCGGGAGCGCTGCGCCTCCGTTTAAAGTTACCCGTGTGCTTGCCGCCAACAAATATTGGCGCGGTTGCCCTTGAGCATCAATATTCTGCACAGTTATTTCAATAACTCCCGCTCTTGTTCCCAAGCTCGAAAAAACATATTCACGTTCAACGTTGTTTATAATTGGCGGCTCATCACCATTGTTGCCGTTATCATCAAGCAAGACAGTTGAAACATCAATTATCCGCGCGTTTTGATTGATGTATGTAATTTGCACCGAGTTACCGATTTCAACTTGCGCCAAGCTTGCTAAAACACCGTCTATGTAAATAACCGAGTTGTCTAAAATTTCTGAATAATGAGTTGAATCATCAGCAAGTGTAACGCTTATTTCGTCATTTTCAATATCAATTGAGTAAACATCGCCAACAACGCTCGCGCGTTCCATCACCGGAAGAAGATTTGAAAGCATTGTCGCCATTTGCGCGCGCGTGACATAAGATACCGGGTCAAAAATTGGCGTGCCGGACGGCGCGACACCAACACCTTGCATAAGTCCGTTTTCAAAAACGAATTGAGTGAACCCGCGTGCCGCCGGCGGAATTAAGGCAACATCGTTAAATGTTGAAACTACTACCACCTGTCTGCGAACCTCAAGCTCACCGCCCATAAGTTTTGTCAAAAGAATCGCCGCGCGATACCGAGGAAGCGGTTGGTCAGACACATACATTTCAAGTTCGTTCGCGAAAATCACGTCATTATATAGAAGAAAAGCCACATATCTTTCTGCAAATGTATCAAACGGTGCCAAAACCTCGGCATATTTCTCCGCCGCCCAATCGGCAACAGCTTCATTGCTATCGTCATCAACTCCCAAAACACGAGAAAGCAAGATTAAGCTTTGAAGATGAGTAACCTCATCCTCCGGGCGGAAAGTTCCGTCCGGGAAACCGAGAATATATCCCGCCTCGGTCATTGACATAACGTTGTCGTACGCCCAGTGTTCATCATTTATGTCAGGAAAGCTTGCAAAAACGGGAATAGAAGTTATCAAAATTGCGAATCCTAACATCGTTATTAAAAATTTTTTCATAAAACAGCACCTCATATCTTTCATAATATATACATCATAATATCATGATTTGCATGATATCATAGTCGCCATGATGTTCGCCAAAGGCGAAAAATCGCACGGCACATAGCGTTCAGTATATAATAAACGATTTGTTCATTATATAATATTATCATCATTCTACCACAATATGTTGTGGATTTCAACATATTTTTTATTTTTATTGCAAAAATGAGACGTTAAAACAAATGAAATGAAAAATTCCACTCCCATAATCGGAAAATATTACCATCGTTTCCAAAATATGAATGTTTACTTTGAAAAGATGTGCGTACAATATGTGATGTAAATAATTTGTAAATCTATTAAAAGAAATGTTGAATAATAGAAATTTAGGGGTTGTTTAACATTTCGTAAAATTAAGGAGGAATATAGTTATGTCAAGAAAAGTAGTATCCTCAGCCTTATGCTTATGTTTAGTTATAGGGTTGAGCTTGCCAACATTTGCAAACAGCAATGGAGCAAGAGATAGCGCGGTTGACTCTGCTCCCGCGACAAGCAGACTCAATGTAATCAACGAACCTGCTGCACCAACCGCGACAGTGGAGGTCACAGAACCTGATTTAGAAACATTTGCGGACATGGCTGCGAATCCGTCGATGATAAATAACGCATTTGACGGCATGGCAGCGGATAGAGGCGCTCTTACAGCTCCAACTGCGCCGACAGCTTCAACAGCTCCATTTGAAGCTTCGGCAATCGGAGTAGACCCGAATCCATCGTTTATAGGAACGCAGACGCAAACCGCGTATCGCCAAAATGCGTATCGCGCAGGCGCTCCGCTTACCGGCAGATTAAATCCTGCATACGGCGAGGTAAACCCGATAAGCGGACGAGCTTACAACCAAAGAGCTCAAAACCTCCCGCATAATGCTTCGTATATGGGACAACCGCACGGAATAAATTATATGGGAATTTCTCCAAATTATGCAGGGATTGCTCCAATGAACGCTGCGCCTCAAAATTTTGGAGTTAGAAGAATTGCAGACGGTGACGGACTTACAAGATATGATGATAACGGATTAAATAATGGCATTAATAACGGCGCAGTTAATAACGGAAACACAGGCGGCGCAACCAACATTAACACAGGAAACGCGCCAAACACAACTGCGCCGGGAAGCGGAATTATGAACATCTCCGACAACATTGGCGGCTCGGTTGTGGGACACATTCCGGGGCAGGTTTATCACCACGGCTGGCAAGTTCATAGCGACGTTCGAGGCACTAGATTTGAAGAAGCGGCTGAAGTTCTGGGCGCACTTGGAATCATGGTAGGCGACGAAGGCGGATTCCGCCCGAACGATACAATCATTCGCTCGGAAGCTTCCAAAATCGCGGTTTATATGTTAGGATTGACCAATATTGCAGGCGGAACAACAACAAGATTCCCTGACGTTCCTGCCGGACACTGGGCGTCAGGCGTTATCAATGTTGCGGACACACAAGGAATGGTAATCGGATATGAAGACAGAACTTTCCGCCCTGACAATAACATCACATTTGCGGAAGCAGTTACAATAATAGTTAGAACGTTAGGATTCGAACCGGCGGCTGAAGCTGCAGGCGGATTCCCGACAGGATATTTGGTTATCGCGTCACAACAAGGTTTGTTGCGCGGAGTGCAGGGCGCATCTAATGAGCCCGCTCGGCGCGGCGATGTTGCTCAGCTTGTTTACAACGCCCTTAACGCAAACATGATGACGCAAACAGGATTCGGGACAAACGTTACCTACGAAGTTGTCAACCGAACCATATTAGAATCAAGGCTGGACACAGAAAGAGGAGTAGGGCAAATCTCCGCTAACTCTGAAACACGGATTACCGGACCTGCTTCTTTAAGAGTAGGAGAAGTTGAGATTGACGACGAGATCTTCAACGTAGGAAACACTCCTGCGGAAAATTTGTTAGGATTCACGGTTGTTTATTACGCAAGAATTAGCAGAAACACAGATGAGCGAACACTTCTTATCGTTCGCCCTGAGGCAAACCGAAATCACACAATTTCAGTTAATTCAAGCTATATCGCAAGCGTTACGGGAACAATTGGCGAACGATTGACATTCTCGTATTGGGTTAACCGCGCGACAGACCGAGACCCAAGGCGCGCGACAATCGCTGCGAACGCAACATTGATTCTTAACGGAAGATATGAGCCGCTCGCTAATATAACAATTTTGCATCCGACGTCAGGTAATGTAACTCTTCTTGACACAACCGGCTCAGGCGAATATGATATTGTGTTCGTAAATCAATTCAGAAACGTTGTTGTTGAAGACGTGTCAACAACAACAGGGCGAGTTACGGATAAATACGGGAATCCAAGCTTGGTGTTTGACACAACTGATACGAATTCGCGTTTCTCAATTATTCGTGACGGACGGTTGATTAACATCAGCGATTTGAGAGAATGGGATGTTCTATCTGTTACAACAAGCCGCGACCGCGAGTTGATTCGCGCATTCGTTTCAACCGCAAGCGTTGAAGGAACAGTTACCGAAACATCTACGGTTGGAGGCGTTACAAGATTTACAATCAACGGACGTGAATTCGAGTTGGCGGAAAATCTTCTTGATATTGACTATGACATCCGGCTTCAAACAAGCGGAGTGTTCTTCTTAGATATCGAAGGCAGAATCGCGGCAGTTGATACTCGAGCGAGAGTTGGAGAACATTATGTGTATCTTGTTGATATGGGCGAAGTTGGAACTTTCGAGCGCCGCGCGCAATTTAAGATTTTCACAGCAACAGGAGACACGTTGATATTAAACGGCGCAACGAGAATGCGATTAAATGATAACTACAGCCTAACGGCAGAGCAAATCCTCTCAAGACCTGAATTGTCAGGCGGAATGGGAACCATAAGACAGCTTGTAACGGTTGAGCAAAACGCTCGCGGAGAGCTTACGGGAATTACAACGGCGCACAATCCCAACGCGACTGCAACCGTTATGGCGCCAACGCCGGTTAGAGACAGATTTACTCTTAATTATCACGGGAATTTAACCTTCACTTCCTCAAATAATCGTCTGGGTCCGGTTCGGGTTGACGCTAACACAGTTGTGTTCGACATTCCGGCTGGCGCGGGTACAGACACGACATTGTTCTCGGTTCGAGGAATGAATATGTTCAGCAACAACTCAAGCTACGACGTTTATATTTACGATTTGACCGAAGACTTTATTGCGAGAGCGATTGTTGTTACAAGCACAACAGGAATTACGGCAGCAGACGCTCCGATTGCGGTTGTTGATAGGATTACAAGAACTCACAACCCTGAAATGGCACAAACCGACAGGCTGCACGCATTCCAAAATGGACAAGCAATTGACTTCCTCGCGGCGGACACAAACGTTCTTAGAAAAGGCGCTGTGCCGCTTGAGCAAGGTGATATTATTCAGTTCCGCACTAACGCTCGCGGTGAAATTGATGGAATTACCGTGCTGTTTGACGTAAGAAGCGCATATCCTGACGCGATTCATAGGGATACCATGGAAATCAAGCAGGTCGGCGAGTTGACGCTTGCGTTCGGCCGAGTTACACGAAGATTCCCGGGAAGTGTAAACGTTTCAATAAATGACGTTATTTATAACTTCTCAACAAATAACGTACACGTTTACGAGTTCGATTCAACACGTACAACAAATCGTGTAAGAGTTGTGACCGCAGGCGACATTCCGATTTATGAAGCACCTGATCCGGATGTAGGATTCGCGGGTAACCAGTGGTATTTGTTCGTTAAACAATACCGCGGAGTTACGGAAGAAATGGTAATAATCAGATAGCTATTACTCAGCTTTTATAGAGCAGAATAGAAACGTAAAAATACAAAACGCCCGGCATCCCCCGCCGGGTGTTTTGTATTATAATCTTCCTTCAATTGCACCATATGTCAATCTTGTCAAGAGGTGACTTTATGTTTTTTTAAGAATTAGAGATTTAAGACATTATCATGATTTAAGTCAAGAAAAATTCGCCAATTTATTGCATATTGTTAATGATTTGTTAGATCCTGATAAATGAGGTTGACTATATCATTCACGTTCATTTCTTGGTATATTTTCTTTTCGCAAATGTTATTTAAGAAATCTTTTTCCCGCCACCATTTTTTCATTTCAAGTTCTCCGAAGTCGTATATTTTCGGTCTTTGTTTGTGCCGTTCTAAAGTTTCTTCAAATGACAAGTCGAAATAATATGAAAATATTTTGTCTGCAAATATTTTTTCTATTTGATTAAATAAACTTTCGTAAACATCCGCATTTAATATCCCTTCCAAAATAGTGAATTCACAGTTTTGGCTACCATATATGACGAGATTTTTAATCAAATCAACGGCTATGCCCGGTTCACCTTTCACCCAAAGCATTTCTCTTCGCACAAAATCTTGTGAAATCAACAAAGTGCCGCGCCCAAGTTTCTCTTGCATATGTTTAGCTATGGTTGATTTGCCGCTTCCGGAATTGCCTCTTAGTATAATGATTTTATGCATACTATATCCTTTCAAGCAGGCAAAATACAAATTTCCTACTCTTGTGTGTCGTCTGCGGCAACATTTTCCGTTGATTCAACTTCCGCGTCTTCCTCCGGCGGAACCAAAGCACAACCAACAACTTTCACATCTTCGCCCAACCGCATAAGCCTCACGCCTTTGGCAACTCGACCGATAGTGTTTATGCTGCTTACCGCCATGCGAATGATAACGCCTTCGTTAGTTATAATCAAAATATCCTCGCCGTCCGACACAACCTTCATGCCAACGATATTACCTGTCACTGCGGAAATTCTATAGGTTTTTGTTCCCATTCCGCCGCGGCCTTGCAAGCGATATTGCTCTAACTCGGTGCGTTTGCCGTAACCGTTTTCGGTTACGATAAGTAAATTCCGCTCATCCTCAGCGGCAACAATGTTGGTATCCACAACATAATCGTCCGTGCCAAGCCTAATCGCGCGAACTCCGCGTGATACACGCCCGACGGTTCTCACATCATTCTCGTTAAATCGAATAAGCTTTCCTTTATACGTACAAACAAAGATGTCACACGTTCCGTCAGTCAAGTTCACGGTGATAAGCTCGTCGTTATCGTCAAGGCGAATGGCGTTTTTGCCGCCGCGGCGAGTGATTGCGTATTCCTGCAAATCGGTTTTCTTGATTATTCCGTTCTTGGTTGACATAAGCAAGTTGCAACCTTCAGTAAACTCGCGAACAGGAATCATCGCCGAAACTTTCTCTCCCGGGTCAAGTTCCAGCAGATTGACGATTGCGGTTCCTTTCGCTTGCCGTCCCGCCTCGGGAATTTGATAACCTTTAAGAGTATAAACCCGCCCTTTATTAGTGAAAAACAGAATGTTCGCATGTGTTGAGGAGATAAACATCGTTTCAACGAAATCTTCCTCCCGCGTTTGCAAGCCCGCAACCCCGCGCCCACCACGCCGTTGAGCGCGGTATGTATCGGTTGTCAGCCGCTTGATGTAACCGAAATGCGTAAGAGTGATAACCATATCTTCCTCTTCAATCAGGTCTTCAATATCAATCTCGTCCATAACAGGCTGAATGCTCGTGCGGCGGTCATCGCCGAATTTATCACGAATTTGGGTAAGCTCATCTTTGATAATGTCGAGCACCATTTGGTCGCTCTCCAAAATTGAGGTTAGGTATTTAATAAGCTCCATAAGCTCGTTAAACTCGTTGTCAATTTTCTCCCGCTCCAAACCTTGCAGCCGCGCAAGCCGCATATCCAAAATCGCTTGCGATTGAACATCTGAGAAATCGAATCTATCTATTAACCGCTGTTTCGCGTCGTTATAACTACTGCGAATTATGGAAATAATTTCGTCGATATGGTCAAGCGCGATTCGCAAGCCCTCCAACAGGTGAGCCCGCGCTTCAGCTTTTTTCTTATCGAACACCGTTCGGCGAAC
>Ga0123355_10018158_pt1 | contig 11142 bp, 3 predicted proteins | sample TergutEmb28metaG_3_FD_89872 | JGI IMG/M metagenome (GOLD analysis project Ga0123355, IMG submission 89872) | Embiratermes neotenicus P1 segment gut microbial communities from Petit-Saut dam, French Guiana - Emb289 P1 | ecosystem: Host-associated > Arthropoda: Insects > Digestive system > Gut ...
GAAGTCTGTTCAGAAAGGCTGTCCAAGCGACAGCTGAAGTCTGTTCAGAAAGGCTGTCCAAGCGATAGCCGAACTCTACTCAGAAAGGCTGTCCTCAACTCCCTACTGCAATTAGCTGCTCTACCATCCACCCCAATGCAATCTTTAAAAGGAGTGACAAAATTACAGATGACAGTGTTTAGCGTAATAAGCCTCCATTTTACCCTTGAATAAGCAGATAGGAGTCTGTGAAGGTACGAGATCCGTGTGTGCTGCAGAAACAAATCTTCTGCATTTCTGGTCGCTTCCCCGATAAAAATAATTGCCTTCCGGTATGTAATGCTGTGTAGTTTTGTATAAACTGTCCGACTTTGTGTGGAAACTTCCGCCTCTGTTTGATAGGGTAGATTTATAGTTCAAGTAAAAGTTCTTCTCAGTGAACGGTAGTTGCATGTTCCTCCGACATACCTGTAACTTCCTTCCAGAATACTCGGTGTCACTTCCAGAATACGACAATCCTCGTGCTAACGGAAGAATAAAAAACCAACTAGACGCCACTTATTATATTATTGTATTTTTTGTTATAGGCTCAACATGTTTCGGGCACTACTATGCCCATCATCATGAGCTCGCGACTATGATGTTGATTACCACATTGGTCGTTTCGTTCTTGGTTTGTTGTATGTTGGAGGTTAGGTGCGGTTAGGCTGGAGTAGTGTCCGGATTGCAGGCTAAAGCACGAGTCGTGCTTTAGCCTGCAACCTAGTTGGTTTTTTATTCTTCAGTTATCACAATGGTGCACGTTCCAATAAACATCAAATCCTCGTGCTCTTTATCTCATTCTGCATAGAGATTCCTGCACTATAAAACCAAGGCTCAGGCCGGCGCCCAAGTCGCTGGGACACAAATTCCGGTCCCAGACAAGTGAACAATGACGCCTAAGGGCCTACCTACAAAAGCCATCACGATTCAAAAGAAGAGGGATGGAGGTGCTACCCCCCAGTAATGTATATCCCTCATAAACTTCCCACTTGCTCTCTGTTGGACGGAATTCGTCTTGATATAAGGGAAGACAGGACAGGTGTTTTCCATTCTTCGCTGCCACACTAGTGACGGCAAACAAGACCCTTCCATCGCCACTATTACAAGACGCAGAGGCGGACGTGTGGCGTGATTAAACCTTTTGAACCCCGTCTATCTGCGGAACCGGGTTGTGGCCTACTGAATACCTGTATCCTTCCCGTCAAACTTGACGATTTTTGGCACAGGGCATTAAGTTAGACGGTATAGTGTTAGACTAGTTCAAAACTTAATATAGTTCACCTCAGCAGTTTCATAATGTCTCATTCCACACTAATTATTTCTGCATTCCACGTATTCATGGTCTTTAAGAATTAAATAAATTATGAACAGTGAAGATATAATCCGAATGGGGTACCTTGAGACAGAAGAAGAGAAATTAGAATATTAAAAAAAGAAGAATTAAATCGAGAAGAAAAGTAATTAATTCAGGTTAATGATTGCATGAGTTGAGATCCTCACGATGGTGGGTACTAAGATTATGGGTATTCTGGGAAGTGATGAAGTGGCATTTGATAGGAACCAACTGCCTCCATCTTGAGACTAAAGACAGCAAAACGTAAGGCCGAGTCAAAGCTAAACTAACAAAACCAAAATAGAAACAAAAGAGAAAAACAACAACAACAAAAGAGAAACAGAAAAGAAAAAAAGACACAAATCAGGAACAGAAGAGAAACATAATAAAAGAAGATAAGAAATAGAACAGAAACAGAATATAAACAAAAGAGAAAGAGAACAGAACAAAACAGAAGAAAGGTAAATGGTAATTGTAAATGTCACCCTAGAAGAGGCCACGAAGGCCCAGAGGGGGAGTAGAAATATAACTCTACTTTTTCTTTAACCTCCGCGTTAGATGGTCAACGCCACGCACCGGCCGCTTTACCCCCGAGAAAGACCCGGTACCCATTGTGTAGGAGGCTGGGTGGGCCTAGGAGAGGATCTGGACATGTGCGGAAAATCACGCCCCCACCGGGATTCGATCCACGGACCGTCCAGTCCGTAGCGAGTCCCTGCACCGACTACGCTATCCCGGCTCCAAAACAGAACAGAACAAAAAAGCAGAAAAAAAGTGAAACTAATGTCCACACACGTGGCCGACAACACGCGAACGTTTTCTCAGATGTTATTTTGTCCTGTGGACAGCTGCAGTGAAGTGAATAAATAATCATGGCGCTTCAAGGGAAATGAAGATGATCCGGACATGTGCATGGCTGCGGCTGGCTTTACATTCCTAGCATCAAAAAAAGAAAAACAAAAACAAGAGGCTTTTCTGTGTAAGCCCAAGATCGAGTAAACGGAAAATTAACCTACAGTCTGTTCCGTAAACGAGGTGTTAAATCCATGTCCTCAGCACACTGCGAAGGGTCCAAACAACGCTGAGACCAGCCTGCAGGCAGTGAAACTAGTAACATAACAGAAACCTTTTGTATTTGCCGACCGGCGATGGGACTCGGTAGAATTGCAGAAAATACAATCAATTTGCAGAAATGTTTCATAGATGTTGCAGATTTGTTGCAGATTTGTCGCAAAACACTGAGTTTCTGTTTTGGTTGTGATTTGTCAGTTTAGTATGGACCCGGCCTAACAGGAAACAAGATAAGAAATAGCAGATCTTTCTGAAATGTTGGTAACGGTCCACTATACTTAACACTGTAAAGTTAAAGTCTGGGGAAATATTTTCTTAAAATCCGAAATCTCGCCTATTGCTGTCTCATCATTGTTCAGTACTAGCCTAATATTCACATCCTACGTTATATTAGCCCACTGACGTCAGTGAAATATCTAACAGCGATTTCTGGTTAGAAACGACTGTGCAAAGAGTGAAGTTGTCCCTGTGCGTGCCATGTACGGACGCGGGGTCGTGTGGATGTATTGCTCCATTTATTCGCAACCTCCGCCCTAGATGGAAGCGTGCGGCCAGCTACACGCTACGGCTGCTTTGCCGACGATACAAACTGGAGACGAGTCTGTGTGCTCCCGAAAACCGGTCTCAGGAGATAAGTCTTTTGTTCATGTTGGGAATCGAAGAGCGATTTCTGGATTGTCCAGCTTGTAGCCTAGTCACTATACCAACTATGCTGCACAGGCTGTGTTGTAGAGGCCAGTTGAAATGTGATGGCACACGCACAGAAACCAGATTTCGTCTTTCAGCGAAACAGACGAGTCCATTTAAATCGGTGGGTACATCAGTTCAGTCGACTACTGGCAGCCGAGGTGTGCGCATCAACGGTAGTAATGCTGGATACACCATGTTCCGAGGTATTGTGAAGGGTACTGGCTACCCACTCCTTTCGACAGTTTCCCTTTCACTTCCCCTCCCGTGCGTCACCGTCTGCCATCACATTTCAACTGGACCCTTCCTCTAAAAAGACCGCGACTGTTTTAAGCACTGCCCATCGTCCTGCATCTGTAATCAATTAACTTTCTCTGAACACCTAACCTCCAACATCATTACGTGCTATTACATACTCGTATTTCTGCCTTCTATCTTCACCAGTTTTTCTTGTGTCAGTGTTCTATGTCATGTTCTGTCTTCCCATGTTCATCTCCTCTTCGTCGCCTTTCTCTTTCTTCCCCTCTTCCCTTTTACTTTCTCTTGTTTGTTCTTCATCTTCAATTTCCATAATTTGACTAGCCTCATGTTTTTGCCAATTTTCAACACTTTTCTCCCTTTTTCTTCCTAACACTATATTCCCTTTTAACTTTTAATTTCCACCATGTGATACCTCTTCGTCTGTAAATTATTCCTTTTTGGGTAATTCCCAGGCGTCTGAGTTCTAATTGCCGATGTTTCGGAACTCACTATCGGTTCCATCTTCATAGGCAGGTGAATGAAGTATGTGTCTGTGTATTTATTTTCCCTTTCAGTAATATCTCGAATTCGACACTCCGTCCCCTGAATTCAGAGAGCCGAAACATTGCGAGTGGAATCCCGTTTCTAATCTGCTGTAAATTAAGCACAGTCTCCAGAGGAAGCTACTTCACTCTGGAATAAGTCAGTCCGAAAGAGCATTCAGTACTCGTATATCGACGTTATATAAAGGTGAGTGGTTAATGCCACCCTCAGATTTAAAGGAAAATAAAATAGGCTAGAATAGCTCCAGAAACGCTCCGAATTAAAAGGCACTAATAAAAATTCATACACCTGCTGATAATTGAAAATTAGTCGCTTTTACATCTGCAGCTAATCACAGAGTTGTCTTTTCATATATTAATTTATATATCGGGGGCTAGAAATCTACCTGCAGTCTCAGCTATAGACGTAACGTGAATTACATAGTTACAATGAACCCTAACAATGGAGATTCATTGGTTTGACCCAGGGGTTAATGAAGCAAGTTTGAAAATCCATCATAGAAGCACCTGAGCACAGAGAAGGGTATAGTGTATTATATGTTCTGTTCGAAAGGACTGAAGCCTTAGACGAAATTGGCTGCAGTCTGGCAGCTAGGCATGGAATCTGTCTTGCCAATTAGCGGTGTGAATGAAACATTAAAAACTCTAAATTCATAATTATTTCAAGGAGTACATAAAATTTGTAACGTGCCTGACATATTTCATTAATCCCTTTGCTTTTTTAACAGTAGGCGTGTTCTTATAAAAAATGAACCCCAGAAGTTGTTTGCGAAACAGAGGTGTTTGACGCCAAGACGTGGAGAATGGAGCAATGAAGGAATGGTAATGCCAGGGGAAAACGAACAATTCTACTCGAGGGGGGGGAAAAAAAAAAAAAAGGACAAGAGAGAACGAAATATTAGTAACATTAAACCAGCAGTGCTCCATATGGGAACTTATAATTACTGCTGTCGAAGGCTAACTTCCGTCAGCTTACGGTGGCTGGTTAGGGGTTGGATGAGCGGGATTTGTCTCCCGGCAGCGACAGTATTTTCTTCTTCACCACGACCAGACGGATCAAGGGGCTTCCACAACAGTACTGTGTTCCCTTTCTTCAGAGTTAAGGCATACGGAACCTAAAGCTGACCACTCATCTCCGTCTAATGTCCAGCGAAATTCGCAGTCATATAGTTAGTACTCCTGTTTTTACTCCGTTAACCCCGACTTTAAATAGAGACTGAGGTTTTTTTTATTTTTTATTTTTTTATTTTTATTTTTTTTTATAAATTTTGGGTGTAGTGGTACAAGGGAGACCGTGGCTTATAGCTTCTGATTGTGTACGAAGTGATCACACTTTTTGGAGGTCAATCCAAACCCTTTTTAGCGAAGCACGTTACTTCAGTATACTTGTATCTCTGGGGACGGCGGTGGCACAGTGGTTAAGGTGCTGTGCTACAAGTCGCAAGGTCGCTGGTTCGATTCCAGATGGTGCCATGGGAATTTTTCATTGAAATAATCCTTCCGATCGCACTATGGCCTTGAGGTCGACTCAGCCTTTAACAGAAATGAGTACCAGGAGCATTTTCCTGGGAGCAACGGCGGCCGGTGCGTAGGGCTGACAGCTTTACCACCATCCTGTGCCGTTGTCGTGTAATCTGGGAACCGTAACTTCCTGGAACCCTCTGGGCCACTCTAGGCCTGTAAGGGGACTGACTTACTTGTATCTCTAATGTGTGCAGAAGTTATAGGTATTACATACAGTGCAAGGTTATTCATAAGCCCGTGAAACATGTTAGAAAACTGGCTGATGCCACAGGTGAATGAAGACAGTAATGATTACATCTTTCAACAAGGCGGCTCTCCTGCTCACTACAAAGACGTGCGAGGGTATCTGAGTCGAAACTTGCCACAAAGGTGGATAGGACACACAAGAAAAGAAGATGACGCGTTAATGCGGTGGCCACCCCGGTCCCCGCATTTAAACCCGTGCGACTTTTTCTTCTGGGGGTTTGTGAAGGACACTGTCTTTGTGCCTCCACTCACCGCTAATCTCCAGATTTTCGCAACCTTATCACCGCTGCTGTGGCTCTGGTCGACCGTGATATGCCGACACGCGTGTGGAACGAGATGGACTATCGCATAGATGTCTGCCGTATTACCAAAGGTGGACACAATGAGCATCTGTGAAATATGTAACAAAACTTGGAGAGTTTCTCTCTCTATCGGCGTAAGAACTACCATGATCCGCTGAGTAAGTTATTTGTTGCGAATTTTTAAAATATTTCACGGACTTATGAATAACCCTGTATTACACAGAAAGAGGATTTTTTTTTTTCCGGAAATTTGATTCTTAAATCCAATTAAATATTTCGAATAGGATTTCTTGTGTTGTAAATTTTATTATTACCAACTATGAATATTTAGAACTTAGCCTGGCATCGACAGAGTTCTGATGTTGGTTAATGATGGTACTCAGGGCAGTGCCACATTATATTCGTCTTTAAAAATATTTGTTCAAAAAATTGAGAAATTGGTAAAGTGTACTAAATTTTACCCTTCTTATCAGCCTATCATGAGTTTTCTGTTTTTGTAATTATGAAAGAAAAACAAAGTAAAACTTTCTCTCCATGAATGCTCGGGCATGAAAACGGGAAATTCCTCCACCTGAGTCTCTATTAATTTGTCAAGAAAATTTCTTACCGAATACGTCGACTTAGCAGTGAGACTGTAGGCTCGTATTTTTTGGGCCCTGCTTTCAAATTTCGGTAAAAGAATCTGTTTTTATGACTGAAGACATTCCGTATCTTTCTTCAATCCCCTCAGTCAAATACCGCTACTATACACGAAACGGTACATAACTGCTTCCTCTCGGATATTTTTCAAACCACAACTTGCAAATCACCATATCACCGTTTTTACTTTCTGCTCCACTCAGTTCGATCACGCCTGTAACACCGAATGCTAAAGCAGGGTGCACATATTTTCTAAAAATCTATGAACCACCTCAAAATTCTAGCTACCAGAATGTGAACACGAAAAAAGCTCAATATTGAGGACCCAAAAATATTAAAGCCTACCGAACAAAAGTTATTTACTTCGGCAATCTGAAACCATGGATTTGCGAAACCCTGTGCTACCGCCATGTTAGACTCTGTAAAAGACGTAAAAACACTTGGTCCAATTATGGAGTTCAGTTTCACTATACTTTATATTCTCGAATCTAATCCGCACCCTTTTTACAGTTTCAGAGGGCTAAAAAATCAGATGCGGATTAGAATCGCGTGCGGATTATATTCGCGGTCGTGAGATGGATTTTGGAAAAATGACAGAGCCGCTGCACGTGTCGTAAGAACAATACAATACAATAATTTATTATTTTATTTATTATTTATAATATATTATATAATATTTATAATTTATTATTTATCAGACTCGCCGTCATCACTCATAACTGAATCGTTATCCGTCACCCAGTCACTATCATCAGCTGCGGTGCGTTTGTACCGCTGGCAGTTAAATGGCCACTTCACACTCGGCGCGTTAGCCGGATAACGGTTAAAGCATTGGTAACATCCAATATTATTCAATCAGTCTGCCTTGTATGCAAGGGGCGGTTGAAGGACAGGTGCGGATTAGAACCGCCAACTAACTTTTTTTTCGTTTAAGAAATGGGCAAAAACTAGTGCGGATTATATTCGAGAATATACGGTACTTACTTTTTGAGGTTTCTTATATTCACCTTAAATTTTTACATTATTTTTCTCAAGTTGAATGTTTTTCGGCCTTCCATGCATGGCACTTAAGGGACCAGAGTAAATGTTTTTCATGCATGATGCGAAACCGCTATAAATTCCCACATTCTTTACGCGATCCAAGATAGAAAGCCTGAAGGCGTTAATAGAAAATAAACGTCATTCACTGTACTTTAGATGCTCGTATTACCTCCGTTTCTCTTCGCATCGCGTCTCGGCAATCATTCAATTAGTGTATCTTGCTGTAGAAACATGGCAGTCTTCCTCCATTAGTAAATCAGGGCGATTAATGAAGTCAGCGGGGAAATATTTCCTATAAAGGAAACGAAATTTTTTGTCACATCTATGTCAATAATCTCCTAGTCAGACAATTCATTAACCTTTTTAAGATTATTTTCTAATAGAAATTGTCAGCCTTCCCTTTCAATACGGCTCATAATTCAGTACTTACTTGGCGCTTTAACAACCTTATTGAAAAGGAAATTTGTTTGTTTTTATTAGAAATTAAGTACATGATTCGCAAGACAGACTGACATCAGCACGGTTATAAAAACCAATCAGTTTATGCTGTAAGTGCTGCATTATGGAATTGTTTATTCTGTAGGGATTTCAACTAACACAGTAAGAACTTACTCTCTTGAAAGCAATGGTGTCCAGACTCTTGTGTGAGGACTCCTTATGTGGACATAACGCAGCAGGCTTATTCTCCGCCTTAGGCGCAAGTGCAATCAGGTTTACTTCTGCATCGGTAGGCTTACTGGAGAGGCTTCCCGACCACTAAGATATTTGCTGACGTCGACCCACAGCCTATTGCTTCTATTCATACTATCCGATTATTGTTTCCAAAAAAATGAATTACTGAGTCATTTGTTACATATCACAGTGCTGTTCAGATTAGTATTATTATTATTATCATCATCATTATTGTATTCACTAAACAGCTTAGTAACAAATTGCAAAGTCGAAAGACATATTAAAAATAAAACTAATAAATATTCGCAAATCGTAAGACTTGCCGTATGTTATCTCTGTTACTTTCCCTAGCTGTCAAATTCATAAACATTTTCCACAAAACGCTATTTGAACACAGTTTATAAGACTTTCCCTTGCCTGAGTAAGAACATTTGTAACTAATTATCATAAGGACATCGTAAGGGGGGAAATTACAATCTGTATACATTAAACGTCGATACCTGAGTTTTACAATCGATCATTCTCGACTTTCGATGCACAGTTGTTTTTCCCGCCTAAGGTCGTACCGTAAGGCAAAACATTCTTCATCAATTTTATGTTTATGTTTGCCACATCCTTACGAGTTTTATCTAGATTTTATTACTAATGTTTTATAAAAAAGATGTAAATATGTTTTAGTAACTTAGACCACTTACTTATTTCAGAACACTAAACCAGATGCTGTTAGTACAATTTGACCTCCTGATGATGAACACAGAGTTGCTCGAAACATGTAGAGGATTATAATAATAAACGTTTCATGTAACGTAATTGTGCAACAAGTTGGTCATTTACCCAGAGTCATTCTCAATTATAACAGTTGCTCGCTACTCAACCAGATTTTTCAGCTCATTTCGCACCTCACAGAGAACAAATAAGTCTTCAGCTACAAAACTGCTTGTGGGGTCTCTGCGCACAGTTCAAAGACATGCCAGTTCGTATAACGTACTGTTGTCTGTGTCTGATTGGAACCAAACGTGAATTTTATATGCAGATTTGAATAAAACTCCCCAGTACAAAACTTGACGAAAATCCTTCCAACGGAAATAAGGATGTGTCATGCAAACGGACGGACGGACGGACGGACGAACGGGCAGACAGACAAACAGAAAGACGCGACGAAACTATGAGGTGCTTTTCGCATGCGAACGCGACCAACAGGAAACAAATGAAACATAATTTAGTAATATATACATATATATATATATAATCACAAATTATTGTTTATTATGCAATAATCTTGACAGTAACAACCACAATAAAAAATATGAGTGTCGTCCGTTGTATAAATACTGTAAAGAACTTGACCATCCTGAGTTTGATTCCCAGCTAGGACAAGGAAGTTTTCTCTTCATCAAAAGATCCGGCCCTTCTCTGAGAACCAAGCGGTCTCTGAATGGGGAAAAGGTTTTATCCCTGGAGGTAAAGCGGACGGTGTGTGAAGCTGACCACTCTCTCTTATCCGGGGCCGAGCTTAAGAATGAGTTAAATACTGTTCGTGTCCAGGACAGAGACAACTTTATTTTGAGAAGCAGAGTATGCAGTTCTGGGAAAGTAACGTAGCCGCTGGTATTCGAAAGGGGCTACATAATGTAAAAGGTAATACCAACGACAGCAGAAGTCGCATAAAGCTGTTTGCCAGCGCACCGGCCCGAGACACTCCTTTCATTCACAGCGCAAAATAAATATGACAAGAAATGAAGGAAGGAAGAAAAATTACCGCAGAAAAATAAAGGAAGAGAAAGACACAGAAGGAAATGAAGGATCTAAATAAACATACCACATAAGATAACGCTAGAGCAGAAAAAACGGACAGCAACATTAATGGAAGGGGAATATGAAAGAAAGAAAGAAAAAGTGCAGGAAAGAGTGCAAGAGGAAAAGAAATAAACAAAACGGAATAAGAGGAAGAAATAAGCAGACGAGGAGAATGAATACGTTCACTCGGCAAGGATGTGAGGCAAGGTACCTCAATCGGTTTAGTGACTAGGGTGCCGTATAGGCAACCGAACAATCATGGTTCGAACACCGACAGTATCGAGATATTTGGCTCTTCTTCTAAGCGTTCATAACGGCTCTTAAAGTCTCACCCAGCCTCTTATTCAATGCTTTGTTAAATTCTTTCCACGTGGGTAATATGGTCGAGGCGTGAAGCTGACCAATCTCCCCATCTAGTAAAGAGGTCAACATTCAATAGAATTATACCTTCCCCCCCTCCCCAAATCTCTTCTAGGCCTGCACAGAAACAACTCTAACTCCAAAGGGGTTTTGTGATTAGGCAGTTCAGTTGGTCAGTAAGAATAGCGTCAATGAGGACTGCAGCAGTATTTTAAAATTCAGACCGGGTGGTCGTGGCGACCATCTTGATGTGTAAGCATATAGATTTGGGTTCACGCGCGTCTGTTGGCGCCAAACCGCTCGGTTGACGTTTTCCTTTGGCGACGCTACTGTAGGTGCTGGAGGGGCGCCTGTTAGTGTCTTCATGCAGTGGACTATCCCGACAGGACTTTTTCCACTCTATAAGAACTTTCAAATACAAGAAACGCCCATTTCAATGTGTCTCAGCTGCATGAATTTCTATCCGCCTGCTACATTAAATACTCTCTAATAGTTGAGTAAAGAGAGACCAACTTGATGTCATTTGTTTATTATTTCTTTACTTAATGCTCAACATGTTTCGGATGTTAATACATCCATCCTCAAGTTGGATCAAGTTGGTCTCTCTTTACTCAACTATTAGAGAGTATTTAATGTAGCAGGCGGA
>Ga0123355_10018159_pt1 | contig 11142 bp, 12 predicted proteins | sample TergutEmb28metaG_3_FD_89872 | JGI IMG/M metagenome (GOLD analysis project Ga0123355, IMG submission 89872) | Embiratermes neotenicus P1 segment gut microbial communities from Petit-Saut dam, French Guiana - Emb289 P1 | ecosystem: Host-associated > Arthropoda: Insects > Digestive system > Gut ...
ATATTATATTATATTATATTATATTATATTATATTATATTATATTATATTATATTATATTATATTATATTATATTATATTATATTATATTATATTATATTATATACTCCTTTATATTCAGCCTGAAGGTGACTCTTAGGAGCAGAAAAAAACCTTCTGTAAATTATTTAAAATGACAGCTAAATTTGTTTTAGGCTCTATTTATTATTACTTTATTTATTGCATCACATTCGTTGAAATAAATAAGACGTTCATATTAAGCAAGCTATTTTAAGGTGTACAAGAAGACGTGATGCACTTTCTGTGTATACACACTTTTTACAGGTAATATAGGCTACATGTTCGTAATCCGCTTTTCTCACAACTTACTCATTAAGTTTTACTACACGGATTCACTTCCAGGCATTAAAAAATCCAGGGGAACGACATGAAAATTCTCGTTTGGTTTTTCACAAAAATGTTTCTTTGTTCATCCAGTATTCGGTCTGGTAGCCTGGTACACCTTCCATCACTGAGGTGGAGACACGCCAGCGTTCTGAGCTCATTCATTTCGTCCCTGGCCAGTGCGCAGCACTAAACTGCTAACGAAAACCTGTAATGTGGTCACGTAGCGCCTGAGGCGGCCTGAAGGCAACTTACTGTTTCAACGGAATATGCGAAGTACGTGTACAGATACGTTTCAAATATGCTTGTAATTTCGCATCTCTCTCTGTTCAGCGGGTCACATACTTCAAATATCACGTGATTTGTATGCCCAAGTTATTTGGTAACCACTCTAACGCAAGCTAATCCTTGAGAATTTACCGTTTTATACTTTAAGTAACTCATTGCGAAAGATTAAGAAACAGAAGATATTAATGAGCAGCAGTAGAATGCTTGCCTGAAACGGTATTTCAGTGACAACGTATTCCGAAATAAATTCACGGAATGCCTTCAGTAGTACCATAGGTTAAATAATATTATTATTATCCGAGTTTAGTAATTTTGTTACTATAAATAGTGGCCCTCCCAGGACAGTTCTATTTTAAAAACTACATACGCAGTGAAGCTGTCTAAAAGTCAGCCCCAACTTGTACCTCTCAGAGAACACAGGCTGTCTCAACGTTAAAGGCTTTTTATTGAGCCTCAGCTCGCTCCTCGTAAGGAACAGAGTCTATCCTAATATTAAAATATTTTCTTCAGCCTCAGTTCGCACTCACAAGGGACACAATCTGTCTCACCTTTGAAAATTTTTCTACAACCTTTACTCCCTCCATACTGGCAACACATTATATATCAATATTAAAAGTTTTTCTTCAGCCTCATCTCACACCCCAAAGGGAACACAATCTGTCTGATTGTTAGGAGCTCTTTCCTCAGCCTCAGCTCACATATCAGATGGAACAAAATCTGTCTCTATGTTAAGAACTTTTTCCTCAGTCTCATCTCACACCTCACAGGGAACACAATCTGTCTCAATGTTAAAAGCTTTTTCCTCAACCTCAACTCACACCTCACAGGGAACACAATCTGTCTCATTGTTAAGAGCTTTTTCCTCAGCCTCAACTCACACCTCACAGGGAACACATTCTGTCTCAAACTTAAGAGTTTTTTTCCTCAGCCTCATCTCACACCTCACAGGAAACACAATCTGTCTCAATGTTAAAAGCTTTTTCCTCAACCTCAACTCACACCTCACACGGAACACAATCTGTTTCAATGTTGAAAGCTTTTTCCTCAACCTCGAATCACACCTCACAGGGAACACAATCTGTCTCAATGTTAAGTGTTTTTTCCTCAGCCTCATCTCACACCTCACAGGGAGCACAATCTGCCTCAATGTTAAAAGCTTTTTCCTCAACCTCGAATCACACCTCACAGGGAACACAATCTGTCTCAATGTTAAAAGCTTTTTCCTCAGTCTCATCTCACACCTCACAGGGAACACAATCTGTCTCAATGTTAAAAGCTTTTTCCTCAACCTCATCTCACACCTCACAGGGAACACAATCTGCCTCAATGTTAAAAGTTTTTTCCTCAACTTCGAAACACACCTCACAGGGAACACAATCTGTCTCAATGTTAAGTGTTTTTTCCTCAGCCTCATCTCACACCTCACAGGGAACACAATCTGTCTCATTGTTAAGAGGTTTTTACTCAGCCTCAGCTCACACCTCAGATGGAACACAATCTGTCTCAGTATTAAGAATTTTCTCTTCATCCTCAGCTGACACTCCACACGTAATACAATCTGTCTCAATGTTAAAATATTTTTCTTCAGCCTCATCTCACACTCCACGGGCTATACCATGTCTCCATATTAAAAACGTTTTCGTCAGCCTCATCTCACACCCAACAGGAAATAAATCTGTGTCAATGTTAAGAGATTTCTCTTCAGCCTCAGCTCGCATCCCACAGGTAATACAATCTGTCTCAATATTAAAAGCTTTTTCTTCGGCCTCATCTCACACTCCACATGTAATACAATGTCTCAATGTTAAAAGCTTTTTCTTCAGCCTCGTCTCACACCCCACGGGTAATACAATCTCTCTCAATATTACAAGATTTTTCTTCAGCTTCATCTCACACCCACAGGTAATACAATCTGTCTCATTGTTTAGAGATTTCTCTTCATCCTCAGCTCACACCTCACAAGGAACACAATCTGTCTCAATAATAAAGGCCAACAATGGCGACAAATTATGCTTGTGATTTCAAGTAAGTCTTCGGGTAATTTGCCTGTTGTTTTTGTTCGATTTTAAACAATCATAATGTCAACAAACTTAAGTAAATGTTCCAAGTATGAAATTTCGCGAAAATCCATCTGGTTGCAGGCGCTCTGTCCCATGCAGACAGAGAGGTAGGACGGAACTAGCAGTCACTTTTCGCAGTTGTTTCGTGAAATGGCCTAAACATTGAAAGAAGCCGGAAGGAAGCACTGAAGGCCCATGTACTGTATTTAAGACATGAGGAAGGCGCCATGACAAACACTGAAGTAAACACTTTTCCTAATGCGATCTTTATGGCTGCATATAGCACACCGTCCTTGCTGCTACAAACCTCGTAAAACCACAATTACATTCGTGCCCCTTTTTATGATTAACGTTTAATGTCCCTGATAAAATTAAAGTAAAGACATCTCTCTGAATTAAATTCAGTTACTCTAATTCAACCATTCCTACTTACAGTCGGGTTTTTTTGTTATGTCGCCATACATATGACATAATATTTGAATTTCATTTTGAAGCGATATGGCGTGGCCCAGTTGATGAAGGCACTGCGTTACAAGCCGGAAGCTCGCGAGTTCGATTCTCGATGGGGTCATTGACATAATCCTTCCAACCGCACTATGCCCCTGGGGTCGACTCAGTCTCTAACAGAAATTAATACCAGGAATATTTCCTGGTGGGTAAAGGTGGCCGGTGCGTAGTGCTGACAACCTTACCACCTTCATGTGCCAATTGTCTTGAAATCTGGGATCCTCAACCTACAGAAAATTTCTGGGTTTTTCCGGGCATGTAAAAGGATTTCTTTAGCTTCATTTCTTAAATTCCTCATTGTAGCTTTCAAAACTACGTGGTAAATGTATGTACCACTTGCTGCAGTATTCGAAAACTTTGCAGTTTATTTAGACAAAATACTCATGCCCCTCCTCTGATTGAGACAATAAACAGCAAATATTTCAATAAGCAACAGTAAAAAGTTAACCTTGGTAATGGGTAATAGTGTGTTTACTGCAAGGCAGGAACAGACTTTTTAATATACTGCGTACATAAATCGGGGGCATTAAAATTTTGGTATGTCCCATTGCACTGCTCCCAGTTGCCAGACAGCTTGTCTGCGACCAGACCCATGTCACATTGTGGAGGTAGGGAGAATGTCCTTGATGACGTCATATATTTGTAGGGGAAGGAATGCAGTGGCGGATTTTTTTCCTGCAGTTACCTAGAACTCCGCCTTTCAATAAACTCCTATATGTATCTATATTTTTTTTTTTTTTCAATGCCCCACATGTCCTTGTGGACTTCGTGGTTTTCCCTCCTAGGCATGGCAGAAGTTTAACCGACTTCTGAGGTTGGGACGCCCATGAGGCGCGGTTACGTTGTACCGATGATGTGAGTGGTGATATAGGAAGATGTAGTGCCAGGAGGGCCCTTAAACCTAAATTCTACAAACCTGCCCAGACCATGGTCACCGCGGGAATCCTCCCCTTCAGAGAAAATGCCCACAGTGGAGCCGGGAATCGAAACCGGGACCTCATGATTAGTAGGCAGAGACTCTGACCACTAGACCACGAGGCTGGTCGTATGTATCTATATAAAATATTGCAAACCCAAAATTGTTTCAATGACGTGGAAAAATCTGCAAGGAACAGTAAGGAAAACAAAACTCTGTAAGACGATGGGAAACAAATACGAATTAGACAAACAAAAATTGGAATAAAATATTTTGTAACCGCAAAAATCAGAATTAACTGTGAGGTTGTTTGAGGTCTTCACAACTCTGGAACATGGCGTCACGCCTTTGATCTGCGGTTTGCTGAAAATCTGTGCCTAGTGACAATGCCAAGAAAACCTGAGAGGAAAAGGGGGTATAACTCCATGTATTCTTGCCCTCAGCCTTAAATGTAGGCGAGTGAATAGTTTCTATGTTGAGGTGCTTCACGACCAAGACAAGATTACCTGGTAACCATAGAATATGAAGCTGTGTGTGTACCAAAGTCCGTCTAGATCCAAGGAAAAATAGAGGAAACTCTCCCCTGTCTTGAATATTTGAATGTAACCCGGATGTCCCGGTCGTCCAGGTCACTATACTGACTGAGCTAATCTGAATCCTCCTCCTATATTGAACCTCGGCAGGACGATGGAGATAACTAAGTAATCTCATACTCTTATCATGTTAGTTTGATGAAAAGCTCTTTGTTTGCATTGGGTACTGGGTTCCAGAATTTTTGTTAACGCGATGATGGAACAGCCCTCCATCCCTCTCTTGTGACTTGAATTCTGACCACAGAATCAGCGAAGTCTGATCTTATATACACTTTAGCCATCTCAAGAGCAGTTAAGTTTCTAGACTGTGGTACTCTGTGCTCACACACACACACACACACACACACACGGCGTATTCTTGTATATTGATAGCAATATTTCGGAGGACCTTCCTGATTCCTTCTGCACAGTCCAAGTCATTTCAACTCTCAAGGTGGAGGCAACTGCCACAATCTAGAAGGCACAGCTTGGATGTATTCTGTTCGATTCTCTGGCCAGAATTTCCTTTTGCGTCGTTGGCGCAGAATGGCGTACAAAATTTCGTAAGGCGGCACATAAAATTCCATACATTTAATACGTATGCAAGGAATATTAGACTGACTCCAGTGCACCAAGACAAATGTTATTTTGAAAGATGTAAAAATGAACATGAGTAATAATTCTGGATTCATGCAGAATTGTAGGTGCATGATGGTAAGAACTGACCGAAGACAATACGCCTTATTGCTGCTGACCCCAGTCATGAGTCGAATAGTCTCAATAGTAAAACTGTCCGTGTGCACGCCGTTAGGTGTTATTGGAGGTATAGACCCATTATTTCTTGACCTCGTCTCAAGACATGTGAGTGGTCAGCCTCACGGTTCGAACGCTTTACTGTCAGGGATAGAGGCTCCGATACCAACCTAATAGGATGCTAGGTGTACCCCAGAGTGGGTCTGAATTCGTTGAAAAAGAGATACACTTCCTATCCCAACTGGCAATCTAACGGCTATTCCTTATGGCAAGACCTTGACTGAACTACTGGGATTCGATGGTCTTAATATTGTCAGTCAATGCATCCACGTGGCGTTTAGCTAAAATTGGGTAAGCATTTTCTATGTACTCCAAGTATTTGTCTACCACTTAATTTGTCTTTCGAACATCTTAATTACCCAGAAGATTCATACTTTCATGCTGTTTTTGAGAAAATTTATCCAGTTTTTAATTATATTATACTTTTTTCAGACATTTTGAACGTTTTTTTCTTCCATTAGAATGAGAAATTATCTTGTCGCTTCTGTAGAAGTCGCTATAAAATTTCAATCGAAATATTAAAGACATCTTATTGAATGGAAAATATATATATATATATATATATATATATATACATATATTTCAGATTATAAGGATTGTCAGAAAAATTACTGGACATTTTACGTTTTTAGGTTCAATTTTTAACTGACAGATATTAAATAATTTTTGTAATCCACCACTGAAGTTCATTGACCCTGACACGCGCGACATCTTAGGACAGAAGTACTTATAACTCTGATTCCCGCCTAAACCCAGGCATAGGTCCGGTGACATTCGTTGAAGATGGACGTGTGCTAGTTAGCTGCCGGTCTGCAGGTTGCAACATAGCTTGCTGCAAGGGGGTAGATCCGAGGTCGGCTATAGTGAGTTGGATTTGTTGCTTATAAGCCGTTATATACGATATCACATTAATTAATTTAAATTGAAAGTAGTTAGGATCCAAAATAAGAACCATGGCTTGACAATAACTGTGACTTTGGCGCTTTTTTTTAAGTTTAGAACTGACATGACGTAATATCGTCGTCGTTGTGAAGGTCATCGAATTATATCTGCAGTTTTACAGTTGCACATTGCGAGTGGAACATTTTGCACTTCGGGCTTTGATTCGTAATTATAATCCTTATAAATGAAATCGAATATTAGTTTCAAAAGCATTTTTAACTTGAATCTGCATTTTTAACTTTTCTTATGTATCCATCCGCGAATGACTGCTACAGGTTACACACACTACGTGCTCAGTTATTGTAATGGCCGTCGTGTTGAATTACAGTAGGCAGAGGTAAACAGATTTCAACAGATAATTATAAATGGCTTGAAAAGAACAAATCAAATACTATAATTACCATGTTGCTGACTTGTATTCGGTAGGCAACCAGTTCGGTTCCTGGCAGGACTATTTTTTGTCATTACCCAGATTTATCATAGCTTCCTTCCAACACATTAAAGCCAACAGAGTGACAGGTTATGAAGGATAAATTGTATTCATTATTTATTATCATTTCATGTAGGTACTCATTATTTATTATCATTTCATATAGAATAATAGATTAGCCTTCTGTTTATGAACTGTTATTATGAGTAATATATTATTACTGTGTTGGTGCACTTATATCTTAGATTACCCATTCCGTTTCCTCTTAATGTGTCAGAAGCAGTACAGAGAAAGACAAATGCCCTGGATATATAATGTGGGAAATAGGATATAGTGCCTAGGTTAAGAATGAGTGCAGCTATACAACCACTCCCCCTCTATACCTTTATGGCATGGAGAGGATCAACTTTATATTCTGGAAGTCAGTTACTGGTAACATTAGTAATACATCATGTAGTAAATTACTATTTTGGTGCATTTTATCTTAGTTTAGTTATTCTTCTTCCACCACATGTGTCAGAAGCAATACACAGGAAGGTAAATGTACTGGATACATAATGTGGGAAATAAGATACAGTGCCAAGATTTGGAATGAGTGGAGGTACACAACTACTCCGCTATATACCTTCATGGTATGAACAGGATGAACTTGGTGTACTGGTAACACTAGTGATACATTATGTTGAAAATTAATATTTTGATGCATTTTATCTTAGTTTAGTTATTCTTCTTCCTCTACATAGGTCAGAAGCAATACACAGGAAGATAAATGTACTGGATACATAACGTGGGAAATAGGATATAGTGACAAGGTTTAGAATGAGTGGAGGTATATGCCTTCATGGCATGGACAGGGGAAACTCTTAAACATAGGAAATAGATTACTACTAGTATTAGTAATACATTTTGCTATGAATTACTGTGTAGGTATTTTGACACTAGTTTATTTATTCTGCTGTTACTGAGGAGTAATGAGAGAGATAAATATACTGGTTTTTAATATTGGAAACATGATACTGTCAGTATTGATATCATTATATAATATGGCCCATTGGGTTCGTGCTTTGTCACGTTAGGTTATCCATTCTGCTTCATCTTAGCATGTAACCAGTAGTTCATAAAAAAAAAAGTAAATAAATATTTTGGGTATATAATACAGCGAATTGATTACTGTTAGGATTCATGATAATTTACGTTGCGAATTTTGATTTGGTACTTTGACGTGTTTATCATTCTGCTTTATCTGAATATATAAATTGAGTGTTATCTGGTTAGTAATTTAAATCCAAATTGGTTACGTAACACAGTGACACAAATTTACATGGTTCAGTCACCAGTGATGTGGCTTGCTATCAATACAGAGATTCTAATAGTAAAGTTTATCTCACTGATTAATTTTGCATTTCCCCTTTACGTTCCGTGCGAACGACGTGATACTGTACCAACATGATACCACAGCACTACATTCCCCCCACCCATATCTTCCCCTCTCTCACATCTTTGCAACCCGACGCTCTCGATTTCATTGACGTCTTCATTCTTCTCTTACTATGTCGGTTTAGGCCCAGTTGGCCTGTTTGTTACCTTCAACATACAGTCTTTAACTTTAGGTCTTATTGTGCAGCCTGTAACAACCCGTTATTTTACTGCTGTCATCATAGTTCCTACGGTTTGTTTTTGTATAATGGCTATCCTTTGTCCCCATAACATGTTTCAGACGTTGCTTCCCATTACTGCCGCATGTCTGTCTGCTTAAAAGTACAGGAGTATTGTCGCGTCCTGAAGGGTGACCTTACGAAAATTTTATTTTGCTCTAATCGAAATTTCTTGATTCCGAAACACTTATGCCTGATATATGTACATTTTTTTGCAGTGTTTTTCAGGTTTCTATTTTAATCCCAGGATGCTAGCATGAATGGCTCACTTCAGCCCAAGTAATTCGACGAATGTAACTCCACTTATTCTTTTCTGTCGTTATACGTCGCAGGTTCAGCACCAGCTGTCCAGTTAGTAACCTTACAAAAGAGAACCTTAGTCTCTTCAAAACATTTTATGGTCCACATGAACTCATTTTCGAGTTATGTTTTGTTCAGCCCGTTGTGTACCGCTGTATGGAATAGATCTGTGAAACATGCGGTGTTGTGCCGCTTGAGAAGGTGTCTGCTGTATCTCATGAAACAGGTTCCAGTGAATACGTTTCGTGTGGTTGTACTGTGCGGCACTCTTTGTACCTAGTAAATACACCTAGTCATATTCTTAAGGTTCTGTCTTCGCATAATTACATTTATATCTTCTGAAGTATTCAGAAGGAAATTAAATTATGTTCACAGAAATGTTGTTTCGGACTTGCATTACAGTGAACAAACTGATTGATTTTATTTGATTAATAATTGATGCATTCGATACGGTGTCGTTAATTAGTGGCAGAAAAACAAACTAATTTTGTTTTGGAACTGTAGAATTCTTTGTTAGAAAATTCGTTCGTGCCCTCAAGTCATGTCAAGGCCGGTTAGACCGCAATTTTTCATAACTTTCTTAAAAGTTTTATGCAGGAAAAGAGAGGATACTCGCATTTGAAGGAGAAAGCTCTAGATCGCACTATGTGGAGAGCTCGATTTGGAAGAGGCTTTGGACCTGTCGTAAGACAGACTACTAAATGAATGAACATTGCTTCCTTAGTTTGACCACAGACACTTCTGATAGAAATGTTGTACGTTTGGTTCGTCGATACACCGTACCTTGAGGGAGTTTAAATACTTGTAACTTATGTGGAAAATGTTATGTAATTGATCACGGGATACGAATCTTCCTTGGCAAATAATTAATTTTGGAATTTATGTGCTTGTGGGTTAGACTGAGAAGAAAATGTCTCTGTGACACACTACGTATACACGTCAGAACACGAATCGCACTGCTCTGTAGATACCTGGGCCTTATAATATCAGTTTGTTGGCTCTAGACGTAGACATCGTTGTAAAATAAAAAAAATGTTCCTTTTTATTCAACTCATAAAATCAACCTTACATGCACTGGAATATATACACAAGAGATGCACTAAATCTCTTCCTACATGTTTCGGCACTGCATGGGTACCTTCATCAAAGAGTATTCACAGCAGTTAAAGTGGTGCTTTCGAAAAGGTCCGTTGTATGCAGCACAGTCACGTAGTAAAATTTAAACTAAAACACAGGAGAAAGCACCCATAAAAATGTTAAAATGTTTATCATTCACTATCTTTTGTGATGGTAAAGCAGTCCCTTTACAGGCCTGGACAGGCCCAGAGGGTTCCAGGAAGTTAAGGTATCCAGATTTCGTGCCAACGGGACAGGATGGTGGTAGGTTGTCAGCCTTAAGCACCGGCCGCCTTTACCCCCAGAAAATACTCCTGGTGCTCATTTCTGTTAGAGGCTGAGTCGATCCCAGGGCCATAGTGCGATCGGAGGGATTTTATGTCAATGAAAAATCCACTGACACCAGCTGGGTTCGAACCAGCACCTTCCGATTTGTAGCACAGCACCTTAACCACTGTGCTACCGCGGTCCCCATCTTTTGCGATGGTACCACAGCAAAAGCACACGATTTTTTCTTGAATGTTTCACTATTACTGCGTTTCGTTGGAAATTACGACCACAGTACTGTCAGGGTATTATCAGCCAGATAAAATACATTACACTGATACTGCGAAGTTGAGGTGTCAAGATAAATGACAATTGTACGTTGGCAACATGCATTTGAATGGCGCAAATCACCCATCTATTTTTGTCTCTGCTAACACACTAACGAACTACCAATTCTCTCTTGTGGTTGTGGGCCTCTTCTGGTTTCTGCATGGCCGGCGTATCTAACTAACACGATTTGAACATCCACATGCATCCATTGCCAACCGGTGTCAGTTAGTGAAGTTAAAAATTGTTTTCAATTCTAATTATTCAAATAGTACTAATTTTAGTTTCTGCTGAATTTGTGTTTCTATATATTCGATTTTCTTGTAAAAATTCCGTTTTTGAATGAAGCAAGCTTGCTATACTTTATCATTTCTCAAATTCTGCCCGTCGTATAAATTTTCCTAAACAGGATATCGCAGTCTATTATGGATAAGTAAACAAGACATTCGTTAATTAAATGTAATAAAGTTTGTCTTCTCCGAGCCATTGCTGTGAGTGCGAGTAGTTTTCTGGGGGGGGGGGGGGGGTTGGAAGCCCCCGGTTGGCCGGGGGCCTCCCATTCACGG
>Ga0123355_10018160_pt1 | contig 11142 bp, 11 predicted proteins | sample TergutEmb28metaG_3_FD_89872 | JGI IMG/M metagenome (GOLD analysis project Ga0123355, IMG submission 89872) | Embiratermes neotenicus P1 segment gut microbial communities from Petit-Saut dam, French Guiana - Emb289 P1 | ecosystem: Host-associated > Arthropoda: Insects > Digestive system > Gut ...
AGTTACTGTAATTTTGGCGCCATGCGTCGGAAATCCAAGATGTCTACAGCTCACAAATAAATGTAAACTAATTTCTAGTCCAGAACAAGTCCGTTATGATCGTTAAACTTCGCGAACAAATGTTTATGAACTTCTGAATAAGAATTTCAATTAAAACACCTTAAATACGCAAACGTATTGTAAATCATAAAGAACGCCACCACTGCTACGGACTTCCCAACTCATCCTTCGGCCTAAATAATGGTTATTTTAAATACAAATTCAACGAATTATCATTAAATGAAACGTATTTCGAAATCGGCTATATAACAAAACTTACTGTGACAAAATCTGGTCAGACAGACAATAATATTAGGTTGGCCCTTCAAAATCTTGGGCAGACAGGCGTGCGTCCACTTACGACAGGTGTCAACTACTCTATGTCGTCACTAGATCAGCAATCGCATAAGTTGGAGGGTTAATTCCGATTCACCCCGAAAGATGTCATTCTTGTCTATCAATAGGTCGTTATTTTTGCATTGGCGGCTTGTGAGAATAAGTATACATGTGATGAACGAAGATGGAAATAAGAAGACGTGACAAACCTACAATCTTGCATTCGGGAAGTACCTGGTCCGATTTTCGATCTAGTTATCGTCTCCGCTGATTAGCAGTCTTCGTGATTCCTTCCATATCTTTTCCACATCGCCATTAACGATCATCTGACTTTCGACCTTACACAACCCAAGATACTGACACCGCAGTAAAACAAAACACAACCCCATGAATTTCAAGACGTTTCATAAAAGGTCTACATTTTACAAGATCGGGTATTTCTTGTTCCTTCCGCCATAGCTACACGTTCACCCACTTTAATCTTTATTCATTGTCTTAATTAACAACGTTTGACAATTTTTAAGTTCAATTTTTCCACTTGCGTCTTACGTCCAAACAGCTGTGTCATTTGCGTGCGTTACATTAGATGCCATGTTTTAGAGCTACACAACACAGCTGCCAAATTAATTATTTGTTTATGCGTTTTTAAAATGCAAGGGTAAAAAACTCGACGTTTGATTTTTGAAATCCTACAGAAACTAAAGAAACTTATTCAGCTGAAAGGTGAATATGTAGCAGTGCCCGTCAGGGAAGCTTACGTGATTGTACAATTACAGTTGCACACATTTTCAGCTTCTGCGTTATATGGCGGTGACTGGTCAGCTTCACGCCCCGGCCGCTTTCATACAGGGCAAGGCAATAACAAAGACAGTCTAACAGATGAGCCGCCAGTGAATCACTGCACAGGGACAAAGTCGCAAAGTGAATCCACCAACGATGACACAGGACGTAGTCACGTGACAACCCCACCACAGTCGTTCTTTGCACACCTGCGTTAATACAGACTTCATATGTGGGAAAAATGCGCAGTATAGGGCCTGTCCAGATTTCCAATACGAGTTTTAATATTTAACCTAACAAAATTGTATATATATACTAGCGTCTTAGCCTGATCCGGCGGTCAGGTCATGCGGAAGGGTAGGACTACAGAATGCCTTCCTTTATTGCTGCCTCTCCCCCTCCAAGAAATCAAGATTCAATTATCCAGAATTGTCCTATGTATCAATATAAACATAATAATAATAATAATAATAATAATAATAATCTTACATTAGAAATACAGCTCGTGTGGAACGTAAAAACAAAAGCGATACGACTAAAAATAAGGGTGACTGGAACAATAGCTAAATCTGCAAAACACATCTGGAGAGCAAGAACAAGAACAAAACACACCTGGAGAGCAAGAACAAGAACAAGGAACTACAAAAAACAACCACATTGGGCACTGCACACGTACTTCGGAAACAACATGACGTGTATCATAAGTCGTAAATACAAAATAGCTGCAACATTATATAGTCTAGAAACATGGTTTGTTTCGGGTATGTAATTGGAAACGTCCTGCATAAACGTAATAAAGAATCTTCATGTTTGTACCGTGCAACAATGACGATTAAAATACTTTATTATCCAACAGATGCACAAATATATAATTCTTAGATACAATTGGAATTATTATAAAATATTTTAAGTACCTTATAATAATTCTAACTTTATCTACGAATTATATATTTGTGCAACTGTTGGATAATAAAGTATTTGAAGTGATAAGGAATAATAATAATAATAAAGGAAGCACAAAATAATATAAAATACTTACTTACTCCATGGAGCAGAGTCATCCTTTAGAAGCTAATCGGTTTTCAGCTAGTCAAGAAATTCCCTACCTTTAATGGAACCCGAAGGTTCATTACCGCATTCACAAGTGCCCACCACCTGTCCCTATCCTGAGCCAGCTCGTTCCAGTCCATACCCCCACATCCTACTTCATGAAGATCCATTTTAATATTTCATTCCAACCATGCCTGGGTCTCCCAAGTGGTCTCTTTCCCTCAGGTTTCCATAGCAAAACCCTGTATACGTCTTTCTTCTCACCCATACGCGCTACATACCCCACCCATCTTATTCTTCTCGATTTTATCACCCGAACAATATTCGGTAAGGAGTACACATTATAAAACTTTTCTTTGTGCAGTTTCCTACACTCCCCTTTTACCTCGTCCCTCTTATGCCCAAATATTTTCCTCAGCACCCTATTCTCTAACACCCTCCGCCTATGTTCTTCCCTCAATGTGAGCGACAAAGTTTCACACCCATACAAAACAACAGGAAAAGTTATATTTCTGTATATCTTAATCTTTAAATTTTTGGTTAGAAAACTGCAAGAAAAAAGGTTCTTCACCAAATGACAGCAAACATTCCCTGACCTCAATCTGCCCTTAATTTCTTCCTGAATAGAATTTTGATTTGTTAAGGTTGTTCCCACATATCTGAAATCTTTCACCCTTTCGAAGGAACTATTATAATAAATCTTGATGATGTGACTTCATCCTGCTTTCTGATCTCGAGACATGACCATGTACTTAGTTTTATCAGCATTTACTTCTAGTCCGATTTCCTTACGAGCCACTGCCAAAGCTTCTGCGTTTGCCTTTGTAGTATGTACGCTTCCTCCCACTATATAAACTTCAGCATAAACCAGAAGCTGATGTGTACCATTTAATTTCAAGCCATCCTGGTTTGCCTGAACCCTCTTAATGGCGTACGCCAAAGCAAAGTTGAAAAGCAATGACGATAAAGCGTCTCTTTCTTTCAAACCATTCCTAATAGGAAACATGTCAGACAAATTCTTGCCTACCCGCACTCTGCTATACGTTCCATTCAGACACATTTTTATTAACCTTACCATTCTCTAGGGGATACCAAACTGAATGAGAATATAGTACAAGACCTCCCTCCTAACTGAATCATAAGCTTTCTGGAAGTCTATAAAGAGCTAATGCTTCGTAATTATTTGACGAATGCAGAATATGTGATCAGTAGTTGATCTGTTGCGTCGAAATCCACGTTGATAATCCCCGATAATTTTCTCTGTATATGGAGTTAACCTTGGCAGCAGTATGTGGGATAAAATTTTGTACTTAGTTGGCAAAAGTGATATACATCTATAATTACAACAGTCTGTTTTATTGTCCTTCTTATAGGTAGGTACCATGATCAACTCCTTCCACTCCTCAGGCAATTCCTCCTTATTCCAAATAGAACTAATAAGTTTATGGATCTCATAACGAAATATTTTACCCCCTGCCTTAATCAATTCTGCTGGGATGTGAGCAATACGTGGTGATTTGAGACTTTTTAGCTCTTCAATAGCCAACTCAAACTCAAAGACGCTTGTGTCACGCACTAGTAGTTCTGCTTTGTGTATTTATGTCTGCCTAACATCACTAACCCCATGTACAGTACATTCAAAACCTAGGAGAAATAGTTCTTCCACCTAGCCAAAATACTGTGGGAGTTTGCAAACAAATCACAGCTCTCATCTTTAACTATATTATTTCTAGGCTCGTATCCCTTCTTAAAGTCATGGATGTCCCTATACAAGCCCCTAATATTTTTTATCTTACTGTTAGTTTCAAATTCCTCAATTTTAGACTTCAAATATGCCTTTTTTTTGTTCCTGAAGTGTCTGATAGCTTCACGTCTTACCTTGTTCAGATTATCTACATTGCTTTGGCTTGGGTCATGTACCCACAGTATATTAGCCTGCTTCCTTTGATCTAAGAAACCTAAACATTCTTCATCAAACCGTGGTTTATGCTGCTTCAATTCGTGCAGACCTGGAGTTTCTTTATCTTAGGTTTTGATATTATCTTCAACGTTCTCCTAAGCCCTGTTTATGTCCTCGTTATCACTAAGTTCTCCAAAACTGCAAACCTGTTTTAAATCTCAATCTGTTACTGTTTCCTAACCTCCTGCTCATTTAGCTTTCTGAGATTAAATCTTTCCCCATCAAACTTCTGTGCTTCTTGTTTACTTATTGCCAATTTTCCCCTAACTTTTGCAACCACCACTTGGTGATCGGTACCAAAGTCAGCTCCCCTGAAATTTCGTATACATCTAGTACACTCGAATGCCATCTCTTGTCTATCAATATGTGATCAGTCTGGTTGTGAGTCTTCCCATCAGGAGATGTCCAGGTGAACTTATGAATGTTTCGGTGCGGGAACATTGTGCTCTTAACAAATAGATTTTTTTTTGTGTGGCAAAGTTTACAATTCTAACAACATTATCATTACTATCCTGATGTAGACTCTCATTCAAATTGTCGGCTTGAAAATATTCTCTCTCCTTAATCTTGCATTAAAATCCCTTTATAAAATTTTCACACGGTATTTAGGAAAATGATAAAATAAACTGCTCTAAATCCTCATAAAAACTGTCTTTTAAATCCTCACTTTTCTCCTCACTTGGTGCATGCACATTCAGAACAATGACGTTACACCAGCGACCTCTCAGAACTACATATGACACCCTATCGCTAATAAACTCTCCTCTCTTAACTGCCGATATTATTCTGTGGTGTACAAAAAATCCTGTTTCCAATTGATGATTTTCGTTTATTTTTCCATAGAAAAAATATAATCCCCTTCTCTTACCGAGCCCCATCTGTCCCACCTAACGCGACGTACACCCTCTAAATCCAGTTTTTATCTTGCTAATTCTTTGGATGGTGCTGTAGCTGAACCCGTCATATACACGCTCCTAACATTACCAAATCTCATATCTCTTTTCCGTTGCTTATGTCGTACCACAATATCAGTCCAGGTCCGAGGCTTTCTTTGTAAACTTTCCGTGACAGGATACGTTTTATGGCGAGGAGTTGTTAGCACCTCGCCCAACCCCCAAGCTGGAGGACCATCCCTTGTCGGCTGTCCGCGACTGCTTATTCAATATACCCTCCATATTTGAGGCCGTTCCTCCATCCGCAACCTGAGGACGCGCTATGCCGTGATGACAGGAAGCCATTTATCACGGAAACCAAAATTTAAAAAAATATATATTTATTTTAATTGATCCATCTTCCGTGCGTCGATCAGATCCACATTATATACAAAACAAACAAAATTCTCTCAATATTTATGACGTATTTTATTCAAAATATTCTCACCAACATGTTTCGGCCGCTATTGTCGCCTTCTTCAGGGTGATGTTATTATTACAAGAATACAAAGGTACAAATGTGGTCAGCTGTGTCGCCGTCACTCCTTAACAATTAAATTGATTATAATTTCAGTTAAAATTATATAAGTAATATAAACATAGGTTAAAACGGGAAACGATTAAAGTCTTGGGATTTAAAATTGTTTAGTCTGTGTGGAGTGTGAGTTTTAATGCAGCGTGTAGTTGATGTGTAGACGGTGTGGTATATTGGTTGGAACTGCTGGTAGGTGATGTGTAGACGGTGTGGTATATTGGTTGGAAGTACAGCCTTCATCTTCTGGGTTATGAGTGAATTCACAGCCTCATAACCCTAAAAATTATGGTGGTATGATCGAAACTTCGGGAAGAAATTACCCAACTACACGGCGAAACAACCCAGAAGACTTGCTTCCTCATACGAGGACGTCTGTCATTCACTAACTCGAACAGTTCTGCGTCATTTCCCTAGGTTATGCGGAAAGCTTCCTGCATGACCTCACGCATATCTTTCATTGTAGTTTTTCTCTCTCGCTTGTTACACAAGTGGCCGTACATTTGGCTGAGCTATGGATCGCATGACACGGAGGAAACTGAAGGATTTTAAACAGAAGCTGCTGGGAAACATTGTTTTCTCTGTCTCTCTTCATTTCTCTGTGAATCCACGTTTCAGCAGGCGAGGTATGGCAGGAAAAATTCCGCAAGCCTAACCATTTAACTGATGGCTCTATACAAAGTGTATATAACACGAAGTAATAATTCCAGAAAAAAAAATATACAAGTTTTCTCTTTTTAAAATAGAGAAAGTAATTTATTTATTCCATTTCAGTGGTATGGCAATGCAATACTAACCATAGCGAAAACTTCGCCATTGAATCAGTGCCCAACTGTTTCTAAGAAATGCGTATCGTGTAATTCAGAATGTGCATCTGAGACAGACTTTCGACACTATATGCCCTCATGTCGGATCAACTAAGTGCTAGCAGAATATGATCTAAATATTTAACAATTTTCTCCAAGCTGACGTCAGTCACGTGCTCCTAATTGCGGGAAATGCAGCACAGTTCGCTTGAACACCCTCCCACGTGTCTGCTTCGTGGTAGTCTAACTCAGCATTGTTTCAGTGACCCACTTTTATGTGACGGTTACATCGCTTAAAAAAAAGAAAGAAAGGAATTTTCAGGTATCGACATCTTCGTTGAAGTTTTTCGTATGATAGAAGCAGGTAGAAACGGCCCAGACCCATGTGTATAAAATGTAGACCGTGAAAGAATGAGTGCACACGTAATAAAAATATGTAGCGCTGGTTGGTAGACGGAAGGCCGGCCAGCCAATGGCCGGGCTTCTCCATACCACCACCAGAGGCCAGGTTGCGCCAACATGACGTAAATTGCGTCCCCCATAATATGCCGCAGCTAGCCTTATACCTGTGCATTGTACAAATGTTAGGATGAGGCAGCTGGACGCTAACAGCCAGATGGGATATTGCTTGTGGTGAAGTGATACGAACAGTGTTTGTGCAGATGTGTGATTGTAAGCAAGAAGAGCTTCGTAATTGCGAGTGAATACAATAAGGTGAGGGTACCATATGTAAGACAATAAAGGCACACACGAGTTCAAGTTCGAGGATGACCAGTGAAGAGGGAGAGGGGGGCTATGGAGATTCCAATGACAGTGCAAGCGTGTAACCAGAAAATATAAAGATAACGTGAGGTCGCTAACCGAAAGCTGTTTCCAGGTTGTACTGAATTGGAACAAACTGAAAGGAATTGTAAAATCTTCCTCAGAATTCGTTATTTTTAGCAGTGAACAATGGCAACGTAAGTCAGAATTTTTAGGCATGAGTAATGCAGGAGTGACAAAAGTGTTATGAATAACAACAGCATTCAGCGTAACTCTGCATCGGATAGTACTAAAGCAAGTGCGTGTTTTCCTTCGTATTATCCTGTTTTGTGTCCACACCGTTACAGACATTACTACCCAGATATAGCAGTTAAGCCCATTATAATTGCTTTACACTTAGTTCCGGAAGTAGTAGTGCGTTTACCGACACTGAAATACTTGCAAGCTACTTGACGACAAACATTTCACTTCCTTGATTAGTGTTTGAGGTCAGGCGACTGGTTCTCTCTCCATTCACACGTTGTACTCAATGGAAAGCCAGTCGACCAGGAGCATGGCCACTGCGATGCAATAATACATTTTAACAAAGAGAAATTTGTGATAACATCAGGTAACTTTCGTAGTTATTACGGATGGGATTGCTTCTTAGGCCTACGTATCAGTTTCGTAATCTTCAACAGCATTCATAAGTATCAATTACACCGTAGTTTAGGAAATGCCGGCCCTATAAAATTGGCACATGTATCATTGTCTACATGGTACACTGCTGTATTTAAACAGATGGGTTGCCATTGAACTGACCAGAGAGAAATATTTGGTGTCCCAAATATGATTCATAACAATTAACAATGGAACAGCTAGAGATATTACTTTAAAAGTCTGTATGGGCACATGCATATATAATGCACTTATTAACACGCTTCTCCAAAAATCCACGCTTTTCATGGGTCAAATTTCGATAAGAAATACCCACCAATCCATACTATCGTACGTATAAAAGTTCTGTACAAAGTGTGTCGCAACATTCAATAAATTCAGGAGTATCAAATGTAGTCTATATATAGTACGAGGTTACAAGAAGTTACGTATAAGCATTACTCTGGCCGCAGTGTTACTCCAGTTATGAATGCATTCATATAAATCAGGCGTGTTTGTCTCATGTGTATTGTACCCGGCCTTCTAGTGATCCTCCTTTATCACAGGGAATATCGTGGGGGTGGGATGGAGACAACAGGAAAGATACATCAAATCGAATTTACAGAAAACAACTTCGTTTATTGTAGTCGAGTCACTTGATGTTCCACCAGAGCACACAAATTTACATCCTGCCCGTCGCGTGGATAACGTTTTCTTGCCTTTCTTTAATCAACGTTGCCAAAATTCAGTCAGGCCGGCGTCGCCTGACTTCAGAGTCGAAGCTGATTGGCTAAAATGCGCCGCGCCACAAACGGAAGTTACTCTGTTGGCCAGCCGATATCCATTGTCACACGATTCCCGCACACTTGCAACAATGGTAGCTAAGCGGAGAGCCAAAGGCAGGGATTCACAGAGTGAACAGAACGGACGTTTCTTGGCGATGCGAAACTTTACAAAAAAAATGTATGAGTTTTAAATCTCAGGGAAGCTTGTTCCCGGATTCGAACCTGGAACGGGCAGATTCAGTGTCGTAATCTGAAGTTTTACTCTAATTTCAAATGAGTGGATGTCATGGCGTAGGCCTAAATGACAACCTAGCGAGACGCATGTCATTGGCGTATCTAGTAACAGCCAATATTTTAAGAACAGTGTTATGAAATAAACATATCTGGACGGAGTTATATTATAAGTTAATCGCATTTTGAAAATAAGATCTGACAATGTAATGATTTGTGTTCGAATTCACGAGATGGTGGTTATTCTAATGAAGTTGAGTTCCCGTCGAGTTTATTTTCATACTCATGTTCCGGTGGCAAAGAAGCATTAAAAGCGCCTAAAGATAGTGTTTGAAAATTCACAGATGTATTTTAAACAGAGAATTTCCTTACATCTTACCGAAAAGGCATCCAAGAGAGGGAGAGGGATCTGATTGTTAAGGTACAGGTTTTCGAGAGGTTATGTGGCTAATCTTATGTGAAAAGGAGAACACTCTAATACGTTTTTAAATTTTAGGGTGAGGTTTGTTCTCTGAAACAAAATAAAGGTGTAATATATATATATATATATATATATATATATACATATATATATATCATACGACTAACCGGTTGTGTATTATAGGTCATCATAAGTGAGGTGATACGTAAGAGACAGAAAGAGAGAGAGAGGATTACAAAATAAAAATGGAATAAAAACGACAATTCTTGAGAGTTCTTCGTCACTTGAGCCATAATTGCGTTTTCTTTACGTTTTATTTTATAAATAAAATGTAAATATCCGGTATTGAATTAGGTTACCGGAAATGTATGGGTTCCTGGCAAATTCTAAGGCCTTACTACAAGTACCCCACCAGACAACTAAAACTGGAGGATTTTGAAAAAAAAAAAAAAAGGTTTTCTATTCTCCATTCACAGAAAAAAGATGTAGCTTATACGTCCCCGTATGAATTCCTATTCACCAGACCAGCGAAGAGGGTAGATTAACCCTCGATTAAATTATCCAAAAAATGTGTTCTTGCTCATATGTCGAAGTTCGAGAAGGTGGAGAATATAATTATGTTAATATCAGCCGTTGTGTGGTTGCATTTCCGCATGGTCGGGCTTGAAGGCCAATACGCTACTAACGGACACCACGGAGCAGAGTCCTTCATGAGCACTACCAGATCCTCATCTGCTCAATAAATTACCCGCATTTTGTGGAAACCGAAGATTGAATTCTTTTTCACAAGAGTCCGCCTTTTGCTCCATCTTGAGCCACATGAATCTAGTCCACACTATTCCATCGTATTTATTGAGGATTCGTTCTAATATGCCTAGGACTTACAAGTGTCGTCTTTCCACCAGGATTCCTCACCAAAACCCTGTATGCCTGTAGCTTTATCCTCCACGTGCCACAAGTCCCGCCCATCTCATCTTCCTTCTTTGATTATCCAAAAATAAATACATATAATTGAGTTCCTTATAAGATTTGTCACTACATTATATATATATTTTATATATATATATATATATAGTCCTACAATGTACACATATCCCACACTAGTTTTTTTGAAAATCAGTCAGCCGGTTAAAAATTCATATTGTTATAGGCACAGACGGACAGACGACATTTTGACCTCGTGACTTTTCTTTCAATACGAGGAAGGAAAATTGACTAAAATTAACACGAATAACTACGTTTAATTTATATTTCTGGTGTCCTCTGTGTAGACCTGTCAGTTAAGTTTCGTTTAAGGATACAAATAAAATGGAAGTACATTGACTAATTTTGGCGTAGGAAGACATTAATTTACTTGTTTGAAAGCCAAGTCCTTATCCAAAGGAATGCAGGACAGTCCCGCATTGGTTCAAGCACGGCTCCATCTTCTTAGAAAACTGTCGTCAGCATCAGCTTGGAGATAAGAGTGACAACGATAGTAGGCGAGTCGCAATACGTGCGTCACACGTGGTCCCACATAACGCCTGAAATGTCTTGCTTCGGATTTCACGTAGGCAGCTCGACTGGTCCTAATATTGGAATATTGTGGATACTGTCCATGAAAAGTTAGGTTTTATTTGACCGAATGGAACCAGAAATGTGTTCAGGGATTTCAACATGCAAAAGGACAGAAAATGTACGATATAGCAGTAAGACGACCGTATTATTCACTTCTTGTAACGGGTTTTTCTTTTCTTCCGATGCCCCCATATGTCCTTGTGGACTTCGTGGTCTTCCCTCCTGGGCATGGCAGAAGTGTAACCGACTTCTGAGGTTGGGACGCCCATGAGGCGCGGTTACGTTGTCCCGATGATGTGAGTGGTGATAGAGGAG
>Ga0123355_10018161_pt1 | contig 11142 bp, 10 predicted proteins | sample TergutEmb28metaG_3_FD_89872 | JGI IMG/M metagenome (GOLD analysis project Ga0123355, IMG submission 89872) | Embiratermes neotenicus P1 segment gut microbial communities from Petit-Saut dam, French Guiana - Emb289 P1 | ecosystem: Host-associated > Arthropoda: Insects > Digestive system > Gut ...
AATCGGCCATACGGATTTAGCCGATGTGCTGGCAGAGTTTGTTGCAAAATGTAAAAAATAATGAAAAAAAGGCAAAATACTTGACGGCGTGGTGTATCAAGCATATTATACTCCCGTTGATTATCATGAAAGGAGGATGGTTAGAAGATGGTTATGTCCGTACCGTTTATAATCTTGACTGTTGTGTTCGCTGTAATATGCGGGGCACTTATAGGTGCAATTTTGCTGCAAAAAAAGCGTGACGCCGGTGGTGTAGGCAGTATTGCTGGCATGGGCAATGTTGCAGAAACGTATTGGGATAAAAATAAAGGCCGCTCTATGGAGGGCTCATTAGAAAAATGGACCAAGATAGGCGGCGTTGTGCTGGCAGTTCTTGCAGTTGTGCTTTGTCTGGTTTAAGCATTAATAATCAAGCGCCCCTTTAAATGTGCAAAACATTTAAAGGGGCGTTTTTTGTGTGGTTCGCTGACAATATGACACTACGTTGTCAAATTCTTTTTTTATAATCACAATGTGAGAGCAGCTGGAGATTAGATCATTATTTCCGGCTGTTTGTTAAAACATGAGAAAAAAGGATGATTTTTATGATAAAGCCGCTTAGAGATTTTGCTAAACATTTGAAAGAATTAATCCTGGATATACCTGCGGATTATGCAATCAGCCCTATATATAAGAGAATCGCTGATGAAGAAAGCATACGAAACGGTGTACTTGCGTTCAAGGATTTTTTATGCCAATTTTTCGATTATATAATTGAGAACGCTGATTTACATGACAAGCCAAAACCAAATGCCAATAGGGTATGGGGTGGCATAAATTTTACAATGGATTATCCATTTCTAAGAGATATGTCGGCAGTGCTGATGAATATTGGTATTTATGGGGAGTTAAACACAGGCGGTGATGCGTTGATATTAAGTGGCGATGAGCTGCTTGGTGTTCTTAAAAATGCCAAGGTCTCAAAAGCGGCTGTATATCTGCGGTATTTAACCGACTGTGGTATTGAATTCCTTGGTACTGATTTGGATACAGAGAAACCGAATTTATCTAATGTCCCGATATTGGAAGTATCATATCCTGATAGTCCTTCTATGCTAATTGGGTTGAAAATTATGGCAAACACGCAGTTAGAAAAAAATAAAAAGCGATTCAAATCAGGAACATGGGCATGTGTCAACACAATAGATAATGTCTTTCTGCGGTGCGACTACAACGCGCTGGGAGACGAGAGCATGGAACAAACTTCTTTGATTAAGGATATTATCAAGCCTTTCCCACCTGAAACACAGACAATTGTGTTAAATTTGCATCAGCGTTTACTCGATTCCGGCTTTAAATGTGATATATCAACCGGAAGAAACAGCGCAATAGGATTCTACTTACTATACGCGTATAAAACAAAACCCAAAAGAGTCGTGCAGGCAAGCTGGATAATTGGAATAACCCCCAATAATAGTGGAATTAAGATTGACGCTAAAAACGCAAGCAGATATTCAAATATCATTGAGAAATTTCCGCATGATTTATTGGAGTTAATTAGAAATGGAACTGGATGTATCCATAATCCAGCCTCTCATGAAAATCAGATGAAAAACACCGGATATAAATTTATTGTTAACGGAATAGAGCATACAAAGTGTTCGGTTATAACTTGTTCAAACAATGATTTTTGGATACCGCTAACAGGTTTGACGAATGCAAAAATTCTCTCTATTGAGGATTGGGTTAACAAAGAGCTCTCATACTGTAACAATACAGCTAGACGATCACATTGAGTGAATTGCAAAATAATGTATGCCTCAAACAATGTGGAGTCAAGGAATATCGACCCCTCCGATTCCTATGTCCCGCAAAATGTTTGATAGCTGCAAGCAGTTGGTTTAGGTGGCTGCGAATATATCATATGCTCCTCATAGGGTCTGTACAAAGCCTTCAATAAACTGTTCATGGGTGAAATATCTCCATGATTGGCTGCGGCCAGGGCTTCTTCTACATGATGATTTCTTGGTATAACGGCTGGGTTATGCCTTTGCATGATATCAAAAATATCTTGTTGGTTTTGAGCCTGCCGGCTTAATCTGGCCTGCCATTTTGCCTGCCAGGTCGTGAAATCAGATATGCTAGATAGCGGTGATGTTTTTGCTGGATATGATAGTGTGCGAAAAGTGCTTGTATAATCCAATTTATAGGTTTTCATCAACTCCAGCAGTTTGGTGACAAGCTCAATATCATCATGTTCTTCATTCATTATCCCCAGCTTGGCCCGCATACCAGATAGCCAACTTTTGTTATAAATTTCCCAGTAATAATCAATCTCTGTTTTGGCCAGCTCTATGGCCTCGTCTTGCTCTTCATGAAGCAGGGGCAATAATGCTTCAGCAAACCGGGATAGATTCCAAGCCCCTATTTTAGGCTGATTTTTATATGAATAGCGCCCTGCTGTATCAATAGAGCTGAAGACGGTATCAGGGTCATATGAATCCATAAAAGCGCATGGCCCATAATCGATGGTTTCACCGGATATCGCCATATTGTCGGTATTCATAACACCATGAATAAACCCGGCCAGTTGCCAGCTGGCTATCAAAGATGCTTGTCGCTTGGCAACTTCCCTTAGAAGCATAATATATTTATTGGTGTTTTCTAGTTTGGGAAAATGACGCCAAATGCTGTAGTCAGCAATAATACGTGTATCATCCGGTGTACCTACAGCATGTACATAATCGAAAGTCCCCACTCGTATATGGCTTGACGCTACTCTTGTCAGGACAGCCCCCGGCAGAATCTTTTCTCTGTAAACATCTTTACCGGTAAGGACAACAGCTAATGAACGTGTTGTTGGTATGCCTAAATAATGCATAGCTTCGCTGATAATATACTCTCTTAGCATAGGCAAGAGGGCTGCATATCCATCTCCATTGCGGGAGAAAGGCGTAGGGCCAGAACCTTTTAGCTGGATATCAACCCTATTTCCATTTGGCGTTATTTGCTCGCCAAGCAAAACAGCCCGCCCATCTCCTAACACAGTAAAGTGCCCGAATTGATACCCCGCATACGCCTGGGATATTGACTTTGCCCCATGTGGCAATGCAGAGCCGGCGAATAGTTCTGGTTTGCTTGATAAAGTATGTGAATCCAACCCCAATGACTGCGCCAAGTTCTGATTGAATATAACCATTTTAGGAGCAGGAGCTGTTGCTGGATTTTGATTGCGATAAAAAATGGGAGGAAGCTGCGAATAAGTATGTTCAAAATTCCATCCATCATTTTTCATAATAATCTCCATTTCAACTGATTAAAATTATACAATAAAGGCAAGCAAGAAAGCGCCAACGAAAAACTGTGGAAAATTGACCGCAAAGGCGGCATTGGCAGAGTTGAATACAGCTTCTAAATTCGAAATCAGTTCCGCCTTTTCGCACTCTGCGGGTGCTGGCTCGTCCAGGCTTCGCTTGCCATGCCATATTTGGTTAGTATGGATAATATAGAAGTAATAATACATAACTCCTGCGGTATCGCGTCTAGGATTTTTATATGGCAGTAAAGATAAAACCATAGCATATGATAATTTCACACCATTTGCCAACGCTGGTATGCTATAATTTCTTCATTGGGGAATTCAAAAATTCCGCAGGGTGCTCTTGCGTTGACATAGATATTAATAGTCCGAAAGGGGATGATTGGTTTATATGAAAAACAAAACTGATGTTATTTTAATACGGAGAGTGACTGTGACATAACTCTCCGTAAATTTTTAAGGAGAGCATTTATGACAAAGATTTTCGGTTTTGATACAAGCCATATCGAAAAGGCAAGGGAGCTTGCGCTTGCCTGCTATAGCGAGGAACGATCTGTTGTTACGCCTCTGCCGAAAGTAGACTCAATCCCTGATGAAGCATTTAAGGATTTTGCAGCTAACGGGCTTGGTGTGACTATGTTCGATGGCGACAGAATGTTGGGTTTCTTATGCAGTGAGGGTTTTTGGGATAATGCTTTTGATTCAACTGCAAAGGGTATTTTTGTTCCGATTCATGCACATGGGGCAGTATCCGAAAAAAGAAACAGTATTTACAAAAGGTTGTATCAAGCGGCTGCTGAAATATGGGTTGGCAAAGGCATAACATATCATGCCATAAGCCTATATGCTCACGATTCTCAAGGGATAGATGCATTTTTTACTTGCGGCTTCGGGTTACGTTGCATTGATACCATCCGGCCTCTTGCTAACTTTAAATATCCTGTTTGTGAAGGGATAGTATTTAAAGAACTTACCAACCCGGATGCTATCAAGGAAATAAGGCACATGAAAACCGCACTTAGTCTCCACTTGGGTGAAAGTCCATGCTTCATGCGTTCATCATCATCAGACCGCGAAAATTGGATTGAGCGTACCGAATCCCGTGATTCTAGGCTGTTTGCAGCAACTTATAACGGGTTATTAGTGGCTTACATCGACACGAGGGATGACGGCGAAACCTTTGCATCACATGATAAAAGTATGCAAAACATATGTGGCGCGTTTTGCCTGCCAGAATATCGTGGTAAAGGGATAATGCAGGGGCTGTTGAATCATGTGATTACACAGTTAAAAGATGATGATGTGACCAGCCTAGGCGTTGACTTTGAAAGTTTCAATTTAGCAGCAAGCGGCTTTTGGTTAAAACATTTCACTGCATACGCATATTCTGTTACAAGAAGAATTGATGAATGTGCTTTAATGAGTTAGTTTTACTGTTTTTTAGAAAAACGGATACTTGCTATTTTCGAAGTATCCGTTTTTCTATTATTTAGCCCCTGATAAATTAACGGTAGAGTGTTGGAAAGAGAGAGATGGATAATGCCCAAAATAATCATCATCCGGGGTAATTCGGGAAGCGGAAAAACCACTACAGCAAAAGAACTACAGAAAACATTAGGTTATGGAACAATGTTAATTTCTAAAGATGTAATACGGCGTGAAATTATGTATGTAAAAGGCCCAAATAAAAAGGCCGCAGATTTAATGGAAGCAATGGTTGCTTTCGCATCTAAAAATTGCGAAACAGCTATTCTTGAAGGCATATTAAGTTCAGAGGTTTATGAAAAATTGTTTGACGAAATCAGTCGCATTTACGCCAATAATATTCATGCGTATTATTTTGACTTAACATTTGAGGAAACATTGAAGCGGCATTTGCAAAGACCATATGCAAATGATATCTGCGAAACAGAAATGCGTAAATGGTGGTCGGAAAAAGATTATTTGCCGAATATACCCGAAAAGCTTCTAAGTGAGGGGATGAGTAAGACATATATCGTTAATTTAATCCTAAGTGATTTGGAAAATAATTGCCATGACTAAAATGTACATAGCTAAGATGAACCTATCAACTCCTCCTGTGATGCAGGAGTTTTTTCTATTCAATTGGTGGTTGAGTTTACTGGGAATTCAAGCAATAGGTTATTGTTATCGTGCTTATAATCGCGCATAATATAGCAGGAATATACGATATAAGCACACATATCAGGTTATTTTTGGCGTGGTGAAATACATAATGAGGGGGCAGCTATGCGCGAAGTTTTGGCCGGCAACATATCAAGATGCAGAAAAAATATGAGTCTAACCCAAGAAGCTTTGGCAGAACAGCTAGGAATAACGTTCCAGGCAGTAAGTAAATGGGAAACTGGACAAACAGTTCCTGATACGGTAACCCTTCCAAGGCTGGCACAGGCCCTTGGGGTGAGTGTGGATAAGCTACTGGGATATTCAGCTTTTGGGGGCGAAGTGTCCCACTACGAGAACGATTACAAGAAAGAGGAGTACTTCTGGGGTGTCAAGCCATCAGTTATGTGCCTTAAGATATTGGAGCTGATGCCGCCGGATAAGCCCATAAAGATCTTGGATATAGGCTGCGGCGAGGGAAAGGATGCTGTGTTTCTGGCCCGATGCGGCTATGAAGTAAGCGCCTTTGATATATCAGAGGCTGGACTTGAAAAAACCAAGCGGCTAGCGGATAAAGCCAGGGTTCATGTGCGTACATTTCGGGCAAACCTGTGCGACTATCGGTTAGATGAGAAATATGATGTTTTATTCTCCAGCGGAACACTACATTATATTGTGCCAACCTTGCGGGACGAGGTGATGGAGAATTACAAGGCTCATGTCAGCAACGATGGCCTAGTGGCACTTCATGTTTTTGTGGAAAAGCCCTTTATCGGGCTGCCGCCGGATGACAATCTTAAACATTTTCATCCATGGAAGTCTGGGCAGCTTTTTACGTATTTTTATGACTGGGTGATTGACCACTGTAGTGAGTATATTTTTGATTGCAATTCTACCGGGATACCGCATAAACACGCAGCCAATAGGCTGTTTGCAAGAAACGCGAGGGATGCGTGATGATATTATAATCAGTGAACCCTGGTGTGATTCGATATATGTATGCTTAGAGGCATATTGCTGTTTTCGAATTAATTTGTTATATCACAAGGGGAGTAGATAACCGATGCCACATATTAAAATGATTGTTACCGACTTAGATGGCACACTACTAAGGACAGACAAAACAGTTTCGCAGCATACAATCGAAACCCTAAAGCGCTGTAGAGAATCGGGGATAAAAATCGTATACGCTACAGCACGAGGTGGCTCGGCAGAGCGCATTGCACCTTCGGGCCTGTTTGATGGCAAAATAACGATGAACGGTGCTGTAGGCAAAATAGCGGTGAACGGCGCTGTAGGCAAAATAAGCATGAATGAGGCTGCCGATAAAATCGAAGTGGCCGGAAAAGCCAGGGCAGCTGAAGAAAACTGCGATATTATTATTTACAGCCGTCTGATCCCATATAAAACCGCAAGGCCACTGCTGGTAGCTTGCGCCAAGCAAGGTATTAGGATTACATCAGAAATCGGTGGGATGCATTATTCCAACTTCCCCGTATCAGACTTTTGGCCACGACTGACCAATTTCCAGATAGTAGACTTTGAGCGGCATGCAATGGACGCCGAGAAAATTTACTCGCCAGCCCCAACACACCAAGAACGGCAAGTAATAGAGCAACTGCTCCCCAGCGGCTTATACTCAGTTTCTACTGCAGATATAACCGGGGCACTGTTGCAAATTATGCATGAAGAGGCTACAAAGGCTAAAGCAGTTGCGGCACTGGCAAAGCATTGGGGCATTGCCGCTTCTGAGATAGTGGCCTTCGGCGATGAGTTAAACGATATTGACATGCTGATGTATGCAGGCATTGGCGTGGCAATGGGCAATGCCCTTGAAAGCGTAAAAGCCGTAAGCAATTACATTTGCACAAGCAATGATGAAGATGGCATAGCTGGTTGGATTGAGGCAAATGTTGTATAGCAATTCGTTTACACGTTTACCCTGGCGGATACCCGACTTTGGTTGGCCCCCAAATATGTGATATACTATAGTCGCATATTTGAGAGTGGAGGCAGCCAGTGCGAGACTATAAATTGGAGACCAAAAACAGAGTAAAATTCATCCAAGCTATACTTTCTGCCGCTAAATCTGACGGCATAATCTTCGCCAACAGCGGAGGCAAAGACGCCGCCTTGGTTGGCATTCTATGCAAAATGGCCTGCGACAACACTCTAGGCCTATCTCTTCCATGCGCAGTAAGCCGCAATTACGAATCTGATATAGATGATGCAATTTTGTTTTCAAAGCAATATAACATTGCCCATAAAACCATAAGCCTGACTCAGGTCCAAAATGAACTGACCCAGGCCATTGATGCAATTGCCCCCTTAAAAGATACAGCCAGGTCAAACATAGCCATTGCCCCGCGGCTGCGCATGATAACCCTATACACAATTGCAAGCAACGAAAATCGCCTGGTAGCCGGCACAAGTAACCGCAGCGAGCGATATACCGGCTACTTCACAAAATGGGGGGACGCCGCCTGTGATTTTAACCCCATTGGGGATTTGACTGCCACGGAGGTACTTGAGTACCTGCGCTACTTAGGCGCACCTGCAAGCATAATAAACAAGGCCCCCTCTGCAGGCCTGGTAGAAGGCCAGACAGATGAAGCCGAGATGGGCGTGACCTATGCTAGCTTGGACAATTTTATTGTGACGGGCCAGGCCCCTGAGGGCGACGCGGCTATTATCAACAGGTTGCACAATGCCAGCCATCATAAACGCAGACCCCCGGCAATATACGGTGATAGCTATGTCTAAAAAGGGTATATTGCTGATTGGGGCTATTATTTTTGGTCTGGCAATGGTGGTGCAGCTTGTCTTTAACCTTACCAGTGTGGGGGCGGACGAGATGCGCCTGGTTAACACCAATATTGGTGTGTCTTATGCTATTGATTCCAGCCCGTCTTTCCACAGCAACAGTGGAAGGTTTTTTTATCTTTCCACCCGCACAGGTGTGCGAGGCATCAACGACCGAGGCGAAAGCAGGTGGAACGAGTCTGTCAGCCTAACCCGGCCCCATATGGCCACCCGTGGAGACATAGCTGCTGTGGGGGACACAGACAGAGGTCGCGCAATTTATGTATACAATACCGATGGGCTGCTTTATTTTGAAACCTTGGACAACCCAATGCTAGGTTTTTTTGTCAATGCTACCGGGTATTTGTCTGTTATTGTTGAGACTGTTGCCGGCTTTGAGGTCATGGTTTTTAACCAGCTTCGCCGTTTCGAGCCTTTGTTTAGAAAGCAAATTGCCCAAAATGACAGGCCAATGCAAATTCCCGTTGCTACAGATGTTTCAGAAGACGGCAGGTTTGTTGCTATAGCATATTTAGACTTATACCGGCATCTTACCACAGCAGTAGAAATCTGGCTTGTGGATCAATCAGAGGCCCCTTGGGGTACTGACGGTTTGCTTGCTCAAAAGATATTTGCTGACGAAGCCCTAATTTCCATGCGCTTTATGGCAGATAATCATGTGCTTGTTATCACTGAAAGCCAGGTTGCCCTTATACAGGTTGGCGGCAATGCTCATCTGGAGGAAGTTTGGGCCCAGCCTCTACATAACCGCTTGGATCAACTGGCCTTTTGTGGTAATGAACGCTTTGCTTATGTATCAGGTGCGGCTACAAGCCCGGACGGCCGCAACGCTGACCCTGTTGGGACCGTTAATATCTTTGATTTATCGGGCCTTACTGGGCGCTTCTACCTAGGGCGTAGGGCCACACATCTTAGTATGGGCAATAATGCTGTTATTGTTGGAGCTGACAGATATTTTCATGCGGTCAACTCTCGCGGGGCCAGGCTGTGGCATCATATTGCCTTGCATGACGTGCGGGATATGGTTTTTTTAAATGATACAGACACGGTGCTTATTGCCGGGCCAACACGGGCGTATGTATGGAGACGGCAGCGGGTGCGAGAGGGGCAGCGGCTTGGAGAAGATTAGAAAGATTTTGGTTACAGCATTCGATCCATTTGGCGGCGAAAGCGTTAACCCGGCATTGGCGGCGGTTATGCAGTTACCCGATGAGATGGATGGAATATCTATAATAAAAAAAGAACTCCCCACTGCTTTTGGGCGCGGCGGGGATATTTTGCGTTCGATATTGGATGAAGAAAAGCCAGATGCTGTAATATCCGTAGGCCAAGCCGGTGGCCGGGCTGGTATCACCATAGAGCGGGTTGCAATCAATATAGACGATGCCAGAATCCCCGACAATGACGGCATAAAGCGGGAAGATACCCCTATTGAGCCAACTGGCCCGGCGGCGTATTTTTCCACCCTTCCTATCAAGGCCATTGTGGGAGCTTTGCAGGACGCGGGCATACCTGCAGCAGTTTCTGACTCTGCAGGGACATTTGTGTGTAATCATGTTATGTATACGGCGCTGCATTATGCAGCGCTAAAGCAGCCAGGCCTGAAGGCTGGGTTTGTACATATTCCGTATTTGCCTGGACAAGTGGTGGATAAACCTGCTGTGGCTTCTATGTCTGTGGAGACGGTTGTTGCAGGGCTTAAGATGGCAATTGCGGTTGTGGGGGCCGGGATTTAGGCTGCAAAACTGTCTATAAAACAACATGCAAAAACCTGCGCAACACCAGTAAGCAAGCGGGCTAAAAAGGCCTGACCAAAGTATCAAAAATTAAGGCTGTGTTCATAGTCAACCCGGAACTTGTCATACCTAGACTTACTTCCCTGCCTCCCGGATAGAAAGAGAAATCCGCTTCTTAGCAATATCTACAGAAAGCACTTTGACCTTCACAACCTCGCCAACCTGGACGGCTTCCAGTGGGTGCTTGATAAATCTGTCACATATCTGCGAAATATGAACCAGCCCATCCTGGTGTACCCCAATATCCACAAAAGCCCCAAAGTCAATGACATTGCGGACAGTGCCATCCAGTATCATGCCCTCGGCCAGGTCTTTGATATCCAGGACATCGCTGCGCAGCAGGGTAGGGGGCAGATCTTCCCTTGGGTCGCGGCCTGGCTTGTCCAGCTCTTTGATGATGTCACTTAGGGTGGGCACGCCTACTGATAACTTTGCTGCTATTTCTTTTATTTCCCCTGGTGATTTGCTGGAGGATTTTTTTGTGTTGGCGGAGACTTTTTTGGGGTTATCTGTAGCGGTGGCTTCGGCAGCTAACTTTGATAGGCCTGCCAATCCGGATAGGGTTGTTTTTTGTGGCTTTGCCATTGTTTTTGTGTTGGCGGAAGACGCCGATACCAGTGCTGCATCGGCAGAAGATTGTGATGTTCCGGTAGCTGATTGCGGTGCATTGCCCGTGGATTTCCCGGTGCGTTCATATGCCAAGTATGCCTTTGCCACTTCATAGGACTCGGGATGAACTCCGGTATTATCCAGCGGATCATCACCGCCTGGGATGCGTAAAAAGCCTGCACATTGCTCAAAGGCCTTAGGCCCAAGACTTTTGACCTTAAGTAGGTCGTTGCGACTCTTGAACTTGCCTTTCTCTTCGCGGTAAGCCAGGATGTTCTTGGCCACGCTGCCGCTTATTCCTGATACATATGATAGCAAGCTGGGAGAGGCTGTGTTTAAGTCCACACCTACAGTGTTTACGCAGTCTTCTACAACCCCGGTTAGGGTGTCGCCAAGGCGTTTTTGGTTCATATCATGCTGGTACTGGCCAACCCCCATGCTTTTTGGGTCTATTTTGACAAGCTCTGCCAAGGGGTCCTGCAAGCGCCGCCC
>Ga0123355_10018162_pt1 | contig 11142 bp, 4 predicted proteins | sample TergutEmb28metaG_3_FD_89872 | JGI IMG/M metagenome (GOLD analysis project Ga0123355, IMG submission 89872) | Embiratermes neotenicus P1 segment gut microbial communities from Petit-Saut dam, French Guiana - Emb289 P1 | ecosystem: Host-associated > Arthropoda: Insects > Digestive system > Gut ...
ACCGCACTCACAAGCGTCCGCCACCTGTCTCTATCCTGGGCCAGCCCAATCCAGTCCATATACACACATCCCACCTCCTGGAGATCCATCCTAATATTATCCACCCATCTACGCCTAGGTCTCTTCAGTGGTCTCCTTCCCTCCGGTTTCCCACCAAGACCCTATACGCCCCCCTCTCCTCACCCATACGCGCCACATGCCCAGCCCATCTCATTTCTGATCTACAAATTAAAAACGGAAAGTTGTGATCTGTGCTGTTTATAAATAAGCTGCTAAGCGACCAGGCTTGGAAAGGGATTTGCGGTGTTATTTGAGGTATTAGGTTGTGTGAACTGGTTTGGAATACCGCAAAAGTTTTGAACTTTCTTTGGTTTTTGTCTTTTTTAGCTAAATACGGAAGAAGCTCTTTGAAGAACTAGACTAGGTAGCATTATCACATACTGAACTTGTCACTACATGAAGTCGTTTTAACTTTGATGACCTGGAAGTACAATTATAGATGTATATTATCGTATTCTGTCCGACCTTGAATTTTACTTCGCAAAAGAGGGAGCGCTATTTCGTTTGTTCTGAATGTCCATTTGCAATATTAGTAACTTTCTTATTCTTATTATAAAACCAATCAGATGCACTAAATTCTCAAATTTATTTTTGGAATCAAACTACGTGTTTCGGACAGTTCCTCTGTCTATCATAAGGATTTTTTCACTGTATACACAAAAATGGTACGTCATACAGGCAAGCTGTAACTGTAACCTGTATGACATATGCCATTGCTGTGTATACAGTGAAAAACTTCTGACGATGGACAGAGAAATTCTCCGAAACATGTAGAATTTTATTCCAAACGTAATTTTGAGTAATTAGTTCATCTAGTTGCTTTTATTATAAGAATTTATCACGATGCACGGTCACCTGAACCTCAAATTAGTAACTTTGTTCCAACTAAAATTACGGATTCCTGTAAGTATGATTATAATGAAATCCATAAATTAAAGGTTGTTTTAGTGAGAGTAAACAAAAAAAGAATTTCAGTTGCGCCATCAGCTGCAACAAAACAGCATATAATTTGGTTCATTGATGCGAATTTTTTAATAATTAAAACGTTAGAATGAAAGTACTAAGTGAAATGCTGGTGTGAAACCTTAAGAAACTGTGTGCTATCACTATCTGTGTGTGTAAAGTGTTTCTGTTGTATTAACAACATGTTCTCGAACCCGTGTCGCTGTCCACCAAGGCAGAGTCTGACGATAATTCTCATTTTCATCTTCATCGGCTGGTTAGTAAGTGTTTATGTCATTCTAAATTAATTTTAATGAAGAGAAACGTATAGATTCCCGGAACAAGGGACCCTGCTAGAGAGCTTCCCATTACACCAAGATGTAGCTGTTCCTCCAAAACTGAGAACGTTAGGCGTCGTTCGAAATTTGGACCCTCCTTTATTGCAGAAGAACATTGAGAATATTGTGGTAATTAAATTAAGATAATGCGGCGGATTGAGGCTATAGCACAAACAGAATGATATAGATAGATTTTTCGGTATTTTGCCCGTGCTAAGGGGTGGATGGTCCGTGGTTCGTATGCAGACAGAAGAAAGATTTTCATCGCTTCTCCAAAACGTCCAAAGCAGCTGTGGGTCCAAGCGGTCTTCTATTCAGTGGCTTCTGGGGTTTTACCCCGGGGTAAGGCGGCCGGGGGATGATGTCGAACACTCATGTCCATCTGTCATTGAGTTTAGAAATGATTGGAGCCATAACTTTGTTCCTCCATTTGTCTTTACGACGTGGAGAGGGACAAATTTACCTTCTCTTTATACAAAATCAAGAAATTACAGGAATGGACAACTAGTAGAAATAGACATAGATGGGTGATAATATTAAAAAGGGGTCTTAGACAAACAGTCGTGAAGATGTGAATTGGACAATGTAGTGTGGACGTGACCTGAGCTGTTGTTAACTCGGTAATGGGTATTTGGGTTTCATACGTGGCGAGGAATTTGAGTGAATGAGCGACTATTTTCTATTAAAGAACGAGGCTGCTTTACAGAGTTACCCGTGTCTGTAAAACAGACGTGCTTCAGAACGCAAACTGAGTTGCTGCTGAACGTATGTGCATCAAAACACGAATCTGACCTGGCTGGTCTATCTGAACAAGGTTGACAAGCACCAGTATTGCAGCATTCTACTGAGGTGCTGTAAAGTGTCACATGGACAATCCGCTGCACAACTCCCTCGAGCTGCTTGTGCATGTTCTTCTCCAGTCGTTCCACCATTCTGTCCACATAAGTGTTGGTAGCGATACGTAGGAGGGTAGGGACGTCCCTAAACACAAGCTTTTTATTTGCTGATATAGGCAAGAGGTAAAAAATGGAAATATGTCCCTGTTCACCCTGTGAAGGCATATGGGGGAGTAGAGGTATAACTCCGTTATTACCTTGGTACTACATAAATGTGACTACATTCTCGCTCCAGCCTCTTTATTCCCGGGAAAGAACCACGGTACGCATTGAATAGGAGGGTGGGTAGACCCGACTGCCGGCCAGGACGTTTTTGGAGAGCAGTAAATTCTCTTACTCCTACCGTGGTTTGTACTCTTGATAATCCAACCTTTATCGCTATAACAACTATGCTATCGCGAGCCCATAGACAAAAGGTAGCTGGAAGAATATAGAACTGTAGACAGAGTCGGAAGCCTTTCTTGTTGTCAAATCCATCATTCTTGGGACCTCCTCCTATGGCCTCAGTATAAAGAAGTTTATTAGCGATTTACGTAACATGGCTACACCGAGGGAAAACTGATTATAGTAACGTTTTAAGATGGCTTTATTTCTTATATGAAACCAAGTTGGGTTGCCTTACAAACATGGCTTCAAGGTTACCCAGGCATAATACGTGTTATTACGGAGTGAAATTGTATAATGTTCATTACGGTGAAACGTGATCATGTTGCAGTTGTGTGGGACAATGCTGTAGGTTAAGTTTGAAGGTGACTTCGAGCTGAGTGTTTGTTAAGTTATGCAGGCAGGATGAAATGAGCCTTTGGTTAGTTGCAGGCCCTCTCTCACACGCGAGATGTCTGTTCCTGTCCTGGTTCAAGATCTTTTAACTCAGGATTTTCTTATGTTTTCCTAAACAAAGCGAGCGATATCTGCTGGTCAAATACTAGACATGGGAAAGACAAGTAATACATTCTTTGAACCATCAGTTCGTAAAGCACCGAAAATATTCCGCCTAAGTCTTTCCTGAGCTAAGATTTTGTGTCACAAACGTGGCACAAAGTGTGTAAAATCTTTAAATTTTTGGCCTTTTTAATCGCCTATTGTATTCTAATAAATTAAACACTACGTAGTTTAATGGATTTTTATGTGATGTACCTTCGTAGAAACCTGTAGAGTTTTCTTAAAATTAAGCTCACTCTGTTTTCAATCCCCCTGATCTGCGGAAGAGCAATTACTTTGTTTGAGGATTTGAGCCTTGGGATGTTTGTTGTTCTGATAACAGCAGCACTAAGTTGTATATGAAACATTGGTGGAATGATACCGAAAGACCAAACCAAAGTATCCTGAGGAAAACCTCTTCTGAAGAATAAATTGAAGAATAAAATCCAACTAGGTGCCACTTATTACTTTATTATGCTTTAGGCTCAACATGTTTCGGGCACCGTTATGCCCATCATCAGGAGCTCATGACAATAGCGTTGTTACCACATAGGCCGCCTGGTTCTGTAAAGATGTATGAAGTAGCGTTAGTGTAAGTTTTGGTATTTGTGGTGTGTATTAGGTGCGAATTTGTTTTGTAGTTTTTTGTCGAGTGATTATATTTGGTAGAAAGTGTATCTTAATTTTTAACAGTTATGATTTTCATGTGTGTGGTCGCAGTAGTGTAGGTGAGTGCCTCCTAATTCCACGCAAGTCTCTAGGATCGACGCCGGAATCCCTTGGACAGGCTTTCATCTCAGTTACACTGAAAGATAAAGCCCGCTTCTCACACAGAACACAATTTTCAGTACAAAGAATATCGGTTTGTGCTGTAAGCTTTCCCACATTAACATGGTTAGCACTTGGTTTGAAACCGTTAATGGCACGACTTATCTAATTCAACTGTTACGTCTTTCCTTCGTCGATAAAAATATATCAGGTCATTTGTCAAATTCCTGAACCACGTCTGCGTAACAGAAGCATGCCGTAGTATGCGCATCGCCACCTGCTTACGCCGCAAATGTTTCACTGACAGTGAACTGTCATGCAATGAATCCAACTCAGCATAAGGAAGAACTGAACATAGTAGTTTTTGCGTGGAACTGTTTTGCTACGTGGTATTTTAGGGCCTGTACAAGTGTCGAAGTGTAGTTTTGCTGTTGTTCATTTGAAGTTCACTAATCTATCCATTAATCATAGGTAATTGGTGTATTTTTAGGCAAGTTCGCAAAACTGCAAAAAGCGATTATTAGCTTCGCCTTGTCTGTCTGTTCGTCTGTATGGAATAACTCGGCTCCCACTGGACGGATTTTCATGAAATTTCATATTCGAGCACTTTTTTTTTTTTAAATGTGTCGAGAAAATTGAAGTTTTATTAAAATCTGACAAGAATAGCAGGAACGCATATTTAAAGTAGCTTGCTAAATTATTCGTAGAATGACAAATGTTTCAAGCCAAAGTAGTGGAGAATATCAAACACATTTTAAGTTCAATAACTTTCTTTCCGAAAGTCGTGCCGTTTATGAAATAATGTGGAAAAATATGGTATAGCTGGGCAGGACATATATTACAATACAATACGGCGCATGCGCTTTGCTTGCTAGATAACTAAGGCTACGACACGCACTCAGAATATGTTATTTTTATTGTTTTTCCACGGCATCAGTGGTTACGTGAACGCGCCTTAATGTTAGGTTGTAACCCACATTTTCTGTCTTGTTTTAAACTTCTGTTTTTCTAACTTACATTTTTGTCTGACACTTAGGGTATTGTTGTTTATTAGAATATATTTTTACTAATATAAAGCCGAATGACTTGTCAACAAGAAATATTGATAGTTCTAATCTCTAGCTATAGTTTTCGCAGAGGTACTTCCTCTGATTCAGTCTTACATATTACAGGTGTACAGGAATATTATGAATGAACGTGTTACATATTGAGACGGCATCAGTAAGCCAATGCTGTCGAATCTATGAATATAAACAGCTATTTGTCCTAATTTCGGATTTTTTTTCAAAGTCACAACACTTCAATTTTCCATATTATAAGAGAGAAACAACCTTTCGTTAATTTTATTAATAATAACGTTTTGAAGTTGAAGTATTTGGGAACGGCACTGCAAAAAGAAATTATGTTCATGCGAAATTACAGAAGGAGTAAAACTGTTATTATCCAATTAAGAACTTACAAAACAAGACTTGCAGTTGATTTTTTAATTTTGTTGTGTGGGTTTTGTGTGTGGTCTCTTCCTTTGAGGGAAAATGTTAATTACGGATATTTCTAAACAGGGTGTTCTGGAAAATATTTTGCCCAGAAGAAAGATGTAAAAATGAACAATTTGTTATATTACTGTACAGCACCTGTACCTCATGGACTTTACAGATCATATTTTACTGTCAGGAAGTTAAATGTGATACTGCTATAGGCAGGGAATCTTTTCCAGTGGTGGGCTTTGTTTTTTAACCTTCTGGTTGTACTACCAGAGTGCTGACTGATGAGTTAGTAAGGTGATTTGCACTGCTGTTTATAATATCGGAATACTTGAGTATTTATTTTACTAATGGTAATATATCGTCATATATAATGTAAGACTGGTAACTGTCAAATACGGAATGGGAACAAATTATGTGTTGTATTAACAATTTGTTAATAAGGAAGTATTTTCCACGCAGAAATTAAAGATGCCGTTGTAAAGAGTAAATCAGAAAGTTTTGTCATATTCGGTTCAAGTTAAATACGTCATCCATTTGTTACCCGGAACACATGAAGGTGATACTGAACTTCACTCCAAACTCTGTCTTTCAGGCTGTTCAGTGTTTTGCTATCGCCGTTCGTGTTCGATCCTTGTAATTTTTTGAGAGTTAACAGTAGTTAGCACAACGTAGAACTCATCTTTCAGAAAGTCCCACAGCAGTAATCGAGAGAGCGATGGAGTCAGATATGGTGATTTCGGAGGCCTAGAAGTGGAACGTTCCTCGGCTGAGCCATCTCTCAGGCAACTGCCTAGTCAAGAACGTTGTCATATCATTGTGGATATGTGGAGAAGCTCCGTCATGCTGCATACGAATGCGAATTGTGAATGCAAACGTAAACGAAACATTATTGCAACACTCCTGACACGAAGTCGACTATCATCTTGATGTGTCGAGGGTAACAAATGGAGCACCGATTATTTGGAATATGATATTAGAAAAGTTCCATCTTGGTTTTTAGAGTGGTGTTTTATTAATCTTGCATGACTATTCCTTTTTTACAAAAAATTCTCGTCATCTTTCACACCATTTACATTCACTCTATATAATTTAAACATACGTCCGCACAGTTCCGAGACTGAAGAAATAATGAGAACGGCGTGCTTCCAATCTGGATCTCCTTCTGAATATCTTCCGCCTGCATCAATAATTTCCTTCATTTTTGGGGGGTCTTCAAAGCAGTCTTGGAAAACCCATTCTAGAACTCTGCAGAGCTGCTTTGTCACCGCCTTCTGCACGGTCTGAATGTCAACACAGCGATAGCCTTTCAATGCTCGTTTCTGTCCCGGGAATAAAAAATTCGCGAGGAGGCAAATTTGGAGAAATGCCGTATGCGGCAATAGAGTGATTTGATGTACTGTCAAAACTTCTTTATGGATAATGGCCGTTTGCGGCAGCACATTTTCGTGCAGGAGGAACCACTTCCCTGTTATCGACAACTCAGGGCGACGATATTGAAGGCTGTCTCTTAAACTTTGCAGTAAACTTTTGTAGAGATCGTGGTTTTCCTGTTTGAAACAGAACTGGCCGGATATCCCTGTTTTGCCTGAAATACATTCAGTCTGGGAACTTTACAGATATAAGGTGTATATCATCACGTTAATTATTATGTATAATCATGTATACTGTTGGGCCGCTGGTTTTTTCTGCTTATAAAATTAAACGAGAAATAATTTCAAAATATTAGATACAGTTGCTCACTGTTTTAGCCATCGATTTGACAGTGATTCTGAAATTGGCAACGTTGCATTCTTAGTCACTCATTTTTTGATCCTATGTGACGTCAATATCCATTCCGGTTTGTAATGTTTGAATGCAGCGAACCTTGGATCGAAAACGAATAGGGTTACTGTATTGTACCAGCGTCGAAGTCTCCTCCGAGAGGGCCGGCAGCGCGTCTGGTGCATGTATTGTATGTATCTCGTTCGTGAATGGCAGACCGGTGAATACATATATAATGAGTTTCCACAGACAATACGTTGGGAAATACCTACTTTTTGTTTCCATATCTCCATGCATTGTTGACGTTTCATTTTAACATATTTGTGATGTGTTATGTTGCATGCAGGTTTTGCCTGGAATACCGCACTTACGTGATTCATTATTTCTGTAACGTGTCTTCTGAGGTACAGCACTTACCCTTTCAAGTGCAGTCTCTTCAGGTTTTGTAACGTGTGTTATTACTCATGGTTATCGTAACTGCTTTCTCTTGCTGTGAATGACAATTCGAAGTCGCCGTAGGTGATTTTATTCGTAGTTTTTATTGAAATTCTGCCTTACAACTTTGAACAAACACAGAACTAAACGTTACCTTAAGGTGTAGCATCCCCATTGCGCTTGTAAAACACGCAATAATGACCTAGTCCCTCGATATACAGCTTTTACTGTAGCAAATCTAATAGCAGCTACATGTTTCGGCTGCACAAAATAGCCACCATCAGGCCGAATGTATCAGAAAATGTAAAAAAGTACGTATATATGTAAGTATGTATTTATGTTTTATGTATTAGGTATGTATGTATGTACGTATGTATGGCTACAGTTGCATAACTTCCTTTTTACATTTCCTGATTCATACGGCGTGTATCAGAATATGTAAAAAAGAAAGTTATACACTTGTGTATGCATAAAAATAAAATTATATACATATATATGGCTACAGATGTATATATTTATTTTTGCATTTTCTGATACATACGTCCTGATAATGGCTGTCTCGTGCAACTGAAACATGCAGCTGCTATTGAATTTGATGTACGTGTAATATAAATTGTGTTTCAACGGACTACGTCCTTATTGTTGCTTAGACTAAATGTTATATTTGATGCATTCTGCTATGTGTGCCCGGTACACAAAAATAAGCTTAGATTCCCTTGTCACAGAGATTATATTATATTAGTAAGTGCGATGTCAAATTATCGTTAGTAACTGATTTGAAATGTTACTATGTTTTGGCTCAAATAATCCATTATCAAAACAGTTCCAGTATCTGGAATTGTTTTGATAAAGGATTATTTGAGCCGAAACATGAAGTCACGGTTCATATCAGTTGATAAAGATAATTGGTATTGTTTTTATTACAATAATAGACATAGGAATTTCATTTTAGGTTTATTCATTTGAAAGTACTAAGCGTTTCTACCTGATTTTTTAAATGAAATTGTGAATGAGGCTTCTGATGTTATCTTCTGCTTGTTATTTTCAGATTTATTCTGTTCTGAGAATATATAATGAGCTTTAGCAATGGGCACTGCTATTTTTGTAATATTACCGTTCCTTTCTTGCAGACTTAATATTATTTAACTTTTTTTTTGACGTTCAAGTGACCATGCATCGTGATAAATTCTTATAATAAACCCAACTGGATGCACTAATTTCTCAAATTGATTTTGGAATAAAACTCTACATGCTTTGGATAGTTCCTCTGTCCATCATCAGGAATTTTTCACTGTACACACAGCAATGGTATATGTCATAAAGGCTTGATGACAGCTTGCGAACAGGATCAGGACGGATCAGGACGGACCTACTTCCGTCCTGATCCTGCTCGCAAGCTGTCATCAAACCTGTATGACATATTCCATTGCTGTGTGTACAGCGAAAAACTCCTGATGATGGACAGAAGAACTGTCCGAAACATGTAGAATTTTGTTCCAAAATCAATTTGAGAAATTATTGCATCTAGTTGGTTTTATTATAAGAATTCTTTCCGTTTGTTTTCTCTATTAGTAATCATTACTGAAGTTCGTGGGCTGTACTGCCAAAGTGCGAACAAACGGCATGATGACGGTATGAATTTACAAGCTCATCTCGATAATTACACGTATTGAACATGGACTCAGGATTATATGCTTGGAACTCTTAAATAGTACTGCAGTAATAAACACCATATTTATTTTCTCTTCGTTTACTTAAGACTGCTTCATAAAGTTGCCAAAGAGGCCTCGAACCGAGGTCAAGTAAGATCTTTCGACATACCTGGTATATTTATGACGTCACCGAAACTTCTCTGTGCCAGATGCAGTTGTGTGTGACATTATTTTAAGATCGGAATGCACGTGCAGTTATGCACAGCTGATTGTCTTATGTGAATGCCTTGGTCTTATACAGTCCAGTTTATGACGTACGTGGTATTTGTTTTCTCCAATAATCTCTGGCGACTCACTGCTGTCTATTTTGGTCCCGCTTGGATGACTGTAAATGAGGTGCTAATTTGCGTGCTTTATGATTGTGACCATTTGTGCCTAGTTTTGCATACACTGTAATAACAGATGTTTGGGTTGAATCTGCTGCTTTAGCCATTTGTCTTCCATGCAAATTGGAGGCAATAAAGTAAGGTAAGTTCACTCTTTTTCAGGCACTGAGGCTCTGTACAGGCCATACGGCCCACAGGGGGAGTAGATGTATAGCTCTACTCTTTCTTGACCACGGCGCTAGAAGGGGTGAGGGGTCAGCCTCACGCACCGGCCACTCTTTACCCCCGGGAAAGACCCGGTACCCATTGTACAGGAGGCTGGGTGGGCACCAGGGCCGGTCTGGACAGGTGCGGAAAATCTCGCCCCACCGGGATTCGATCCCCGGACCGTCCAGTCCGTAGCCAGTCACTATACCGACTACGCTATCCGGCCCACAAAATGGAAGCAATAGATTCCTTTTTAAAGTTGATACTTAAAGAAGTAACGGCGACAAATCTCAGAAGATTGTAAATTGGATGCTTTGAAAACTTTGTGTCACAGCAATGACTATGCTTCTATAGTTTGTTTTGAATGGCCATTTTGAAACGCATGGTAAAATACTGCAGAACTTAGATAAGTTCGAATACAAGTAGGTCTCTTTAATTGTAATCAGCGCCTGAAATTAAGATTTGAAAGAAACTGAAAACATAGGACCCTATTATCAGTGCAGGAAACCAATGGAGAATTCACATGCGTCGATCCGTACATGCGACCCACTCTTTGAAAAATAAGTAGCCATTTGGCGGTGAAAGTGAAAAGTTCCTATCAAAGATTCAAAGCAAATGTAAATTAGACTTACACTGAATACGGAAAAAAGTTGGTTCGATGAGTTTTCACTGCTTTTTTCCTTTCACAGATCGGCTTTGAGGGCTAATAAATGCTGGGGAACCCTGATCCAAAGAATGTAAACTCGGGTAGTCTGTGACAAGTCGGATGTATTGTTACAAGTATGGTGTGGAATACCTGAGAACCATGTTTCATCTATGCGGCGTCCCAGTTTAAAATTTCGGTTCAGGTACCGGATAATATGGTCTAGATTTTTCTGGCACTTGTCACTCCCTCAGCTGGATGTCATAACAGACTACTGGTCATTCACGAATCCTAACTTTCGACACTCTTACAAATACAGCCGTTGAAAACGTCGTTAAATAAGCCAAGAACAAATAAAAGCTATATAATATGTATGTTTAGTAAGTCGTAGCATCTATACTGTAAATTTGTCCATTAGAATAAGACGTGTCTTTTATTGCCTATATACTGAATCGCTTCAGTCAGCCATGACCTAAATAATTTAATAAACAATGAACAAGTCTTATTTAATTGTTAACCAACTGACGCACATACATAAAATTTCACACTAAAACATTAAAATTGCTCCGAAATGTTTCGATTCTAAAATCATCATCAGGGAGCTACACTTTCCTCGCTAAAGTCACGTTTAAAACAGTCACTGATTCAA
>Ga0123355_10018163_pt1 | contig 11141 bp, 11 predicted proteins | sample TergutEmb28metaG_3_FD_89872 | JGI IMG/M metagenome (GOLD analysis project Ga0123355, IMG submission 89872) | Embiratermes neotenicus P1 segment gut microbial communities from Petit-Saut dam, French Guiana - Emb289 P1 | ecosystem: Host-associated > Arthropoda: Insects > Digestive system > Gut ...
AATACCCTCTTAAGCTGCCGCTTATGCAGAGATCAATTATCTTCGTCGCACTTTCATGGAAGGTGCCTCTCTTCAAGACCCAATCCAGGATAATATTCGTGTCAACTAAAAGGGCCGTATTTTTCATGTAAATATTCGTCCTTTTCTTTTTCAAAATCAAAGTTTCTGTCAATACTTCCGGTAAACTTGCGGAACAGATGCATAGCTTCTGAGTCAGATATCCCTGTTTTTGTTTGGGCTTCTTCCTCAGGGAAAAGTACAATTATCTTTCCGCTGCGTACAGGGGCTTTTTTATCAAGTTTTACTGTTCCGTTTTCATAAAAGCCTTGTATGGCTTGCATGGTAGCCCTCCTTGATTGTCACAGTTGAATAAAGCTTCAAATGCATAAAAGATTATTTGCACCCATAAGGGAAAGTATGCTAAAATGTACTTGCTATTAAAGCGTAGTGACCGTGAGGTGTTACAGCACCCCACGGCGAGTGTAGGGATTCTACGCATCACCACACACACAGGCTCTCGCCTGCCACTACAACCCACAGTTTAGCACTGATTTTGCCCTATTTCAATGATGGTTTTTGTGTTGATTGGGGTGGGATTGTGTTATGTTTTGGTTATTGTGGTTGCGGCGGGTGTATACAACTCCTATAAATTATCCTAGGTGTGTAGGTGATGGCAGGTTTCTGCCGTCCTTGCACACTTTTTTTGTTGGCGGTATGTCCACGGGGGAGGTATAAATCGGATACTTTGCCCGTGGGTGCTGCTGCTGATATGTACCTGTAGTAGAATAAAAATATGGCTTGAAAGGAGCCCACATTATGAAAAAGGCAATTAAGTTTTTTTGCACATTGGTACTTGCATTAACCTGCACATTTATGCTGTTTGCAACACCTGTCTTCGCTGGTGACTTCGAAATCGAGATTGAAATTTATGTTCGTCAAATGGACGAGGATGGAAATCGCGTGCCAGTTCGTGAGGAGGTAACTGTCGTTATCTATGTAGATGATTACTATATAATTCTGACAACGGATGATTTTGGAGAGGTTTGGTATATGCCGGAGCTAGATGACGTTCCTGTCGTGTACGCCCGGATAGCCCAGGCAGACGGATTCTACTTTGACACCGAGAGAGTGCGGCTAGAACCGGGTAGAAGTGGATGGGATTATAGGTTTGCTCATATTTTTATACTGGAATCTATCACAGACGCAGATGCCCAGGCCCCCCAGCCAACTCCGGCACCGGAACCTCCTACATCGGCACCAACAGTCAATGGTGTTTATATCGACGGCCAACGCCTGCAGTTAGATGTCCCCCCAACAATGATAAACAACAGGGTGCTGGTCCCGCTTCGCGCTATCGGCGAAGCACTGGGTGCGGAGTTTCAGTGGGATCCAGAGCAGCAAAGGATTGACATATCCTTTGGTGATGTATCTGTTATCATGGGGGTTGGGGGACACTCGGTGGCGTTTGTAACAATTGACGGTGTCCAAACTGCTCACGTGCTAGACGCGCCTCCAATAATTATTAATAACCGCACCATGGTCCCTCTCAGTTTTGTTAGTGAAATCTTTGGCGCGGATGTAGATTGGCAGGCACCTAATGCGATAATAACTACCGCTGATTAATGTAGGCACCTTCTTTTAACACAGTCCGACACAATAACAAAACGCCCCAATTCATGGATATAAACTTCCATTTTGGGGCGTTTTTCATCGCCGTTTTGATAACATTTATTGCTCAGATTCAACCTAAACATTCACGGCTCCACTAAGCAGGTACAAGCAATACTGATTCATAGATATTCCTTCTAGCCGTGAGCGCTCGACGAGAGTTTTATGCAGCGATTTTGGAAGTCTCAGTTTAAACTGCCCGCTGTACTCGCTAATATTGCTTGGTTCCGGTATGGGTATGCTATCCTCTAAACAAGACGTAAGCCAGCATTTTTTTGCATCTTCTAGCATCTGAAAGCCTTGTTCTATAGTTTCGGCGCAGGTTATGCAGCCAGGTAGTTCGGGGCAACGAAGGGCATAGCCGCCTTCTTCCCTGTCCTGGATTACCTCAACTTTATAATTCAGGCCCATATAATAGTCCAGGTTTTTGTTCATGGCTTGACCTCGCTTTCATACTCAGCAACTGCTTCGCTAACTAATTCAATGTATGCTTTGTTCATTGGAGTGGCCTTTGGTAGTGATATCGGCTTTTTTCCGTTTTTTCTGAAGATATAATGACTGCTCCCACCTTTTGGCTGACGTTGCTCATATCCAATTTTAATTAAAGCCTTTGTCAAATCATCGAATCGCAGATTTTTGTTTTTAGCTAAAATATCATCGACTAATTTACTCCATTGGCTCATGATTTCACCTCATAGTTAATATAATATGGTGTCACCTGGGGTGTCAAGATGTGTAAGTCAAACAATAAAAAACGCCCCATGTAAAGTGGGGCGCACCAATAACATCTTAAATACAACACGGTTTTTACGATTCGGACTTTTCCCTACTCCGCAATCCCAATAACAAGCCCAACAGTACGCAAATACTCCGGCTCTAATACCTGTTTAGCCGCGTACGACTTATTAAGCGACTCTAAAAAAATCGCGTTCTTTTTATTATCAATCCTAAGCCGCTTGCAGTACGCCTCGCCGTCATAAACAAAAATCCCTACATTATCAGGCTCCACTTTGGGAGCGGATTTTACAAATACTATATCTCCATCGCAAATCTTAGGCTCCATACTGTCACCCCTGACGCGTACGCAAAAATCTGCCTTTTTGCTAACGGGGGATGCTACAAAGCGCATTACTTCAAAGTCGGTATCGCTGTCGTCGGTAAGATAGCTGCCAAGGCCCGCAGAGGCTTGCTGCTGGTAGACATTAAGGGTTACCCACTGTTCGTCTTCTAGCTTGTTTATACCTTGCGTCCTTGCGCCCAGGAAATTAATCCTCTCCAGCTCTTTTTGCATAACCACGTCTACAAGCCCCTTGCCATGGGCGTCTAATTGGCGAAACTGGAGGATATGTGCGTGTTCGTCGTCTGTTAGGACTGCCACTTCATCGGCTTTGCGACGGTTACCTGTAAGCCCCATCAGATAGTCAATGGACACGTTAAAATACTTGGCGAGCATCTGCAGCACCTCCGAGTTAGGCTCTCTAAACCCAGACTCGTAATTGGCGTAAGTGCTGTAATTAATGGGTAGTAAGCCCACTAGCTCTCTCTTGCTAAGGCCTTTTTCTCGCCTGAGAGTGCGCAACCGCTCTGCTATAATCATATACCTTATCTCCCCTTATAAATGGGGCCCTGCCCCAAGCCCCGCCGCTCCGCGGGGGAAACCCCACTCCGCTTCCTTCGGGTCGGGCTGCGCCCTCCTTTTAAACTGCTTGATACCAGCACGTGTGTTCGTTACTCAATTATAGATTATGCGCAAATTTTTTGCAACAACAAAGCTATTGAGAATCAACACCTGTATAAAATCGAATTTTTATTCGAATTTCCTTGACAGGATACACTGGTTGTGTAAAAATGAGCCTATCAGACAGGCAGTATCCACGGAGGGAGGGGAACGGGTGTTCATAAATATTGAAATCGAACGGGTTCGTCGACACATGACTCGGCCACAAATGGCAAAAGAGTTATCAGTTAGTGTTGAAACCTTATGTGACTGGGTTAACAGGCGGCGGGCTATCCCGGCAGAGGGACTTAGGGCCCTGTCGCGTCTTTTTAAAGGATGTAGTCTTGACTATTTACTTAAGGAGAAGGGATGAACTTTTCTGCTTGCTGTAGCATAGTCTCAATAAAAATCCCATACCCTTTAGTCGGGTCTTGCACAAAAACGTGGGTCACAGCCCCTACTACCATTCCGTTTTGGATTATCGGGCTGCCGCTCATGCCTTGCACTATGCCGCCGGTTGCGTCAAGTAGCACTGGGTCGGTTATGCGGATTATCATACCCTTGGTGTCGTCGCTGGTTGTACGGTTGACGCTCTCTATTGTAATATCATATTCTCTTACCTTATTGTCTACAACGTTGGTCATAATCGTGGCTGGGCCTTCTTGTATCTGGGCGCGGGTGGCTGTTGGCATCGTTTCTTTTGGCAAAGTCTCCATAAATGCTGCATCCAGCTTACCGTAGATTCCGCTTGGGCTGTTTAAGATTACATTGCCAAGGAGGCTGCCTGTATCTACAGAGCCTTCCAGCTCTCCGGGTTTCCCTCTGGCACCCCGTACAATGGATGTCACGTTTGACTGCATGATTATACCATTTCTTACGGTTATAAGGAGCTTGGTATCCACGTCCATTATGCCGTGGCCCAGTGCGCCAAAGGCTCCTGTTTCTGGTACATAATACGTAAGGGTCCCTATCCCTTTTGTGGAATCTCTGACCCATGTGCCTATGCGCCTTGTGCCGTCTGTGGCGGCTATGGCTGGGGTTAGTGTTACTTCCAGCTCGCTTCCGTCACGGCGCAGTACCAAGTTGATGTCGCCGGAGGATTCTGATACATAATTGCTTAAGGTTTCTTTGTTTTCTATGGGCTTATCGTTAATTTTTACTATTAAATCACCGCTCCTAAGTATGCCGTCGCTGGGGCGGTGTGTTCTGCCGTCATCTCCTAAAAAGCTGCCTGTGCCCAGCACCATTACCCCGTCGGTATTGATGCGCACGCCTATTGTTAAGCCTAAGGGTACTACCTCCTGGGTTATGGCCTCGGTTGCTCTGTTACCCAGGAAAGGCAGGTTTAAAGCGATTTCGTCGCTACTGTAAGCGTATAATGTTGCCGGCCTACGGATAAACTCTGTGGTAATGCCGGTTATGCCGCCTATTATTATTGACAGCAAGAAAAATAAGATGATTTTAAGTTTTTTATGGCGCATATTTGCCCCCTCAATTTAAACAATGATAATAAATAGCCTAGCCGAAACTTACAAAGCCTATACATGAAAATATCTCTATCGAACCAAAATCGCATAAATGCCCAAAAACCAGCCCTGCCGCGATTGGCGAGGAAATTTGCAACATAAATGTAAGAGTAGGCTTTCCTTTCTTATTAAACTTTGTTATACTTGTCCATGAATGTATCCGGATGATGCTGGATTTTTGTTCGATATACATTGATTTTGCGTGCAATGTTTTTTGTTTTTCACACAATACAAGACGGGACGTGTTTTTAATGGAGTACATTGTTATTAATGGCCAAAAGCCTCTTAAGGGAAGAGTGCAAATTGGCGGTGCCAAAAACGCCGCAGTGGCCATTGTACCTGCGGTGGTAGCATCCAGCGGGCTTTGTGTAATTGAAAATTTGCCTGCCATTGAGGATGTGGCAAACTTAGCTAAAGCAATCGAAAAACTTGGCGCGAAGTGCCGGTTTATTGATAAAAATACATTGGAAATAGACTCCGGCTGCATTACGGAGTATGAGGCTGACTATGAAGTCTCCTCACAAATGAGGGCGTCATATTACCTGCTTGGTGCCCTTCTTGGGCGGTTTGGCAAGGCGGAAGTGCCAATGCCCGGCGGGTGCGATTTTGGGTATAGGCCTATTGACTATCATCTTAAAGGCTTTGAGGCATTAGGAGCTACATGCGTAATGGAGCATGGCATGGTAAAGCTGTATGCAGAAAAGCTTATCGGTGCGCATATTTACTTGGACGGCCCAAGTGTTGGGGCTACCATTAATATTATGCTTGCGGCGGTTTTTGCCGAGGGTACGACACAAATAGAAAACCCAGCCCGGGAGCCTTACGTTGTTGATACGGCCAATTTCTTAAACATGATGGGTGCTAAAATAACCGGTGCCGGTACAGATATGATTAGAATCACCGGTGTAACCGAGCTTGGCGGCGGCAGATATACAATTATTCCCGACCCAATTGAGACGGGTACATATATGATCGCAGCAGCTATCACCGGCGGTGATATCACTGTAGAGAATATGATTCCCAAGCATATGGATCATTTAACCGCCAAACTGCGGGATATGGACTGCCAAGTAGAAGAATGCGAAAACAGCGTGCGGGTTTATCACACGGGCAAATTAAAATCCTGCGATGTTAAGACCTCGTATTATCCCGGCTTCCCCACGGATTTGCAGCCACAGATGGCGACTTTGCTATGTACTGCCTGCGGGCCAAGCGTTGTTACCGAGACTGTGTTTAATAATAGATTCCAATATATAAGCGAGCTTAAGCGACTTGGTGCTAATTTTAAGGTAGAGGGACGCACGGCAGTTTCTAAGGGCAGCTGTGTGTTTACCGGTGCCCAGGTTGCGGCTACAGACCTTAGAGCTGGGGCGGCATTGGTGCTTGCCGGGCTTGCGGCTAAGGGCGAGACTACTATAGGCAATATTTATCATCTTGACCGGGGATATGAAAATTTTGAAGAGAAATTCCGGGCTTTGGGTGCTGATATAAAAAGAGTGACCAAAGACGAATGAGCATACGTTTTTCTACCATAGTAAGCGGCTCCAGCGGGAACTGCGCCTACGCCGGGCTTTGCGGCGAGCATATTTTAATTGATGCAGGGATTTCCGGAAAGCGGGCGCAATATGGGCTTTCTCAGATAGATGCTCCCACGCCAACCGCCATTTTAATCACCCACGAGCACAGCGACCATATAGCAGGTGCGGGGATTATGGCCAGACGGTTTGATATCCCCGTATACGCCACGCCATTAACGTGGCGTTATTTTTTGCGTCATAAGAAGCTTGGGCCACTTAAGGAAGAACAGATTAAACATGTATTGCCGGGAAAGCCCTTTATGATTGGCCTGGCGCAGGTTACGGCCTTTGATGTGCCCCATGATGCGTCTCAGCCGGTGGGGTATGTCCTTGAGGGCGATGCCATGAATGGTGATAGGTGTAAGATTGCCATAGCCACAGACCTTGGTAAAGTTACGGATACAGTTCTGGAGCATCTTAGCGGGGCTAGGATTTTACTTTTAGAGAGTAACCACGATGTGGAGATGTTGCTAGGCGGCAGGTATCATCAGATGCTTAAAGATAGGGTGATGGGTGCCAGGGGACATTTATCAAACGCGGCGGCGGGGCAGCTTATTGTAGATGTTGCTTGGGATGGGCTTACTCACGTGATTTTAGGGCATTTAAGTGAGGAGAACAATAGGCCCATGCTGGCCTTTGATACTGTGGGGCGGATTTTGGACGCAAACGGTGTGAAGGTGCGGCTGACGGTTGCTGACAGGCATTATTCCGGGGAGTTGATTGAGGTATGACCCCAACCCCTGCACAACAAGCGGCAATTGAAACAGATGCGCCAGAGATTTTGGTGTCAGCCGCCGCCGGCAGCGGTAAGACTGCAGTGCTTACCCAGCGGATTCTTCGGCATGTTTTAAGTAATATCGGGATAGACCGCCTGCTGGTGGTGACTTTTACCGAGGCCGCCGCCGCCGAGATGAAGGAGCGGGTTACCGATAAAATCCATGAACTGTTAGAGACAGGTGCGGGGGTAGCAGATAAGGTTCAGCATTTATCCGACCAGGCTGCTTTGCTTGCCACTGCTGATATTTCTACGATACATGCCTTTTGCCGTAAACTGGTGAAGGAGCATTTTCAGGCGGTGGAGGTGGATCCGGCTTTTCGTGTTGCTGATGAGTCGGAGCTTGGGATAATAAAAAAGCAGGTTATGGATGAGGTTTTTGCTGCGGCGTATGAAGAAGAGGATGCCGGATTTATAGATCTGGTGAATGTATATGGCGGCAAGGCTAGGGATGACAGGTTGGATGCCTTGGTACGCAGGCTGCATAATTTTTTGGAAAGTGACCCGTTTCCCATGGCAAAAGCCCGGGAGTATGCAACTGGATTTGATGAGGCAATTAGCCTTGACGATTCACCATGGGCGGGTATGGCCAAGATGGAGTTAATAGTTGGCCTTGATGGTATAGTACATGGCTTGCAGCAGGCAATGAAGGTATGTCATCTTCCCGGTGGCCCAGAAAAGTACATAGAGCAGATGGAAGAAAACGAAGCCATGATAAAAGCCCTGCGAATGAGGGCTGTGGAGCTTCCATTTTCGGAAGTTTACAAATCGTTTTTGGCTGTAGATTGGGGACGGCTACCGGCTGTTAAGGAAAAAGATATGGTTGATGCAGCCCTTAAAGAGCGGGCCCAGCGGATACGGGACAAAGAGGCTAAGGGTAGGCTTAAAGACCTGGTAGGTGGGGTGTTTTTTGCCCCGCCTGGGAAGATGCAGGCAGACTTAGCCGCATTAGCACCCAGGGTTGCGGCGTTGATGAATCTTGTCCAGCGGTATATGGAAGCCTTTGCGGCAGAAAAGCGCAATCGTAATTTATTGGATTTTTCCGACTTAGAGCATTTTGCTATTAAAGTGTTGTATCCGGACGGGCCGGAGGATATGACCCCCGGATATGTAGCTGCGGCACTAAAAGAAAAATTTTACGAAGTGCTGATAGACGAGTATCAGGATTCTAATAAAGTGCAGGATTTGATTTTAAGCGCGGTGGCCAAAAGGCGGTTTATGGTTGGGGATGTTAAGCAGAGTATATATAGGTTTAGACGGGCTAATCCGGGGCTTTTTGTTGAGAAGTATAATAGGTTTGCGCCTTTAGAGCCCCCTTCTTTAGAAGCGGCCCATGACGCCATACGTATCGACCTATCCCAGAATTTTCGCAGCCGGGCAGGTGTAATTGATGCTGTTAACTTCTTCTTCTCTCAGCTGATGTGTCCGGATGTGGGCGAGGTCAGCTACGACAATGCCGCCGCCCTTCATACAGGTGCTGATTATCCAGATTTGCCTGCGGATACCTTCCCGGGCATGTGGGTTGAAATTTTAGACCAATCCGGCTTAGAGTCGCCGGAAATTGACGAAGCCAGAGAAGATGAGGAGCCTGTAGCCGCAGTAATAGCAGAAACGCGAATGATAGCCGCCAGTATCCACGAGCTATTAGCCACCCGCCAAGTATGGGACAAGCACTCATACCGGCCATGCCAGCTAGGAGATATTGTAATACTGGCCCGCAGTGCCAATTCGTTAGCCAAAGACGTAATAGAAGAACTAAAAAACTGTGGCATAGACGCAGTAGCAGATACTGCCGCCGCATTTTACGAACAGCTAGAGATAAAAACCGCCTTGGCCTTTTTAAGAATTACCGACAACCCTCGCCAGGACATAGACCTAATAGCGGCCCTATCCTCACCGTCATACGGCTTTACCCCGGATGAGTTATATCAGATACGCCAGCATCCGATTGACATGCCCAATAAAAAACAGGCAGATTTTTATGACCATCTGGTAGCCTACGCTATAGAAGACGAAAAAGCCAGCCGCTTCCTACAAGACCTGGAAGCCTGGCGCAGAGCCTCAACTTATCTGGCCATAAGCCGCCTAATAGGCAAAATTTACGACGACACAAGCTACCCCTCCCATGCAGGGTTACTGCCCGGCGGAGAGATACGCCAAGCCAACCTGCGCCTATTGCTAGAGCGGGCCATCGAATTTGAAGAAACTAGCTTTAAGGGCCTGTTTCACTTTATCCAATATATCCAAAGGCTTGTCGAAACCGATAATAAAGTATCCGGTGCGGCCTCCCCTTCTGAGGATATTGCCAACCGAGTACGATTTATGTCAATCCATAAATCCAAAGGCCTGGAGTTCCCTATAGTAATCACGGGCTTTTTGGGCAAGCCATTTAATTTAGACGACGAACGCCAGCCAATAATCCTACATGGTGAAAAGGGCCTTGGGCCTAAATATGTAAATCTAAAAAGGCGCACCCGCTCAAAAACCCTAGCCCACTACGGCCTGGCACGGCTAACCAGACGGGAAAACCTATCGGAAGAGCTGCGCTGCCTGTATGTGGCCATGACCCGTGCCAAAGAGCTTTTGATACTAACAGGCCGGACGATAAACCTGGAAAGAGACATGGAAAAATGGTCGGACGCCGCATCAATATTGGAAACCCGATTGTCTATATATTATCGTCAAAGTTCCGCAAGGTTCCTGGATTGGATTATGCCCTGCTTGTTGCGCCATCAAGATGCTGCCGCTCTAACAGATGGGGATGTACGTAGTGGCGACCACCACCCCTCCGGCTTCGATATCCGAATACATCGCAGCCTGATGCAATTTGACGCACCTATAATAGAAATGTCGCCATCCGACGCCCTCCACGAGCCGCTTAAGCTTATAAATCCGGTGGATGAATCTACAACTTTGCCATCAAAGCTTTCCATCTCGGAAATAAAGCGCCTATACGTCTCCGATATCTCCCCGGACTCTATCCCCTTAGAAGACTCACCACCAACCTTTGACCCGCCCGCCTTTATCCAGGCTGGTGAAAGCTTGACCCCCATGCGCATGGGCTCGGCCTTGCACACAATAGTAGAGCACATGGACTTTCACATCCATGTAACCCCGGCCACCATAACCAAACTGAAAGCCCAGTTAGTAGAAAAAAACCTGCTGACTCAAGAGGAATCCGCCGCAATAGATATTAGCAAAATAGAAAAACTAGCCCATTCCACAATTGCGGACCGTATACGTACAGCCTCAAATGTCTACAGAGAAACCCCATTTGTTATGGCCATCCCCGCCAGTGAAATATATGCAGACCGGCCAAACTCAAAAGAATCAATTTTAGTCCATGGCATTATAGACTGCTACTTCGAAGAAGAAGGCCAGCTAGTTCTACTGGATTTTAAAAGCGAAAATCCTGGCCCTAGCCCAAAAGCTTGGGCAAATACCCATCGCACTCAGTTAATGATATATAAAAAAGCCCTTGAAGCCGCAACGGCCAAAAGGGTTAAAGAGGTTATATTGTATTCGTTTTCATTCGGGGCTTATGGAGTCAGCTAAGGGACATTACCGCAAAGGCCATTGCGTCTGTGTCTGTATGGGAAATACTTAAGTGGAAAACCGTCCCACTGCCACACAGCCTTTCGGCTATTTGCGCCGCTTCTTTATGCAAAACAACTTCCGGTTTGCCGCGCTCATCATGCACTATTTCAATTTCATCTGGCCAAAAGCCGTTAAAGCCCGTGCCTAGGGCTTTTGCCACGGCCTCCTTTGCGGCAAACAGCCCCGCTGCTGATACATTGTTTTTTCCTAACAAATAAGCCCGCTCACGAGATGTATAGACCCTTGCCATAAAACGGTCGGTCATGCTCTCGAAGCGGGCG
>Ga0123355_10018164_pt1 | contig 11140 bp, 6 predicted proteins | sample TergutEmb28metaG_3_FD_89872 | JGI IMG/M metagenome (GOLD analysis project Ga0123355, IMG submission 89872) | Embiratermes neotenicus P1 segment gut microbial communities from Petit-Saut dam, French Guiana - Emb289 P1 | ecosystem: Host-associated > Arthropoda: Insects > Digestive system > Gut ...
CTAACAGTTGTAATATCTGCCACCTTCAGGACCAAGGGTTGCCAGATATTGATATTTTCCAGATATTAAAATGCATCTAATGTGTATCCTTGTGTATTTAGCAGTTTCATGGAGAGAACTAACCATGTAATTCATTACTTTATGTCTTGTCTTCATTTCTTTGCCCCACCTTCTTTTCTGATTTTGTAATTGCTATGTGATGTGGTGCATATACAGTTGAATAATACCACCAATATGCCAGTATTTGAGTCTTAATCACAATAGACCCATTACTGCTTCCAGTTTATGGAGTAGTGAAATTGTAATGGGCCTGTTGGTCAATTTCTGCTTAACGGAGATTCATGCATTATCCATTGCCAGATTTTACTGTGTAATTCATCACCACTGTGTGCCACATGGAATAGTGTAGGAAGATCACATTTATGTTGGCAGGCCGCTGCCTGATGAACTAGTGATGTATGCTCGTCAGGACACCCACTATTTACTGTACGTATACGATATGATGAAGAATGCATTGTTGGATGCAGCCAATGGACAAAAGAACCTCTTACATTCTGTTTTTCAACAAAGCACTGAGATATGCAAGACGGTGAGTATCTAGCGTGTCTCTTGCACTGAGGCAGGTAATGGGATTATATTCTGCCATACAGTTCTCTGAAAACACATTCTAGTGAACCGTTTTGTTATAACCCTGATTACAAATTATGGGATGTTCTGTTTGAACTGCTTTAAGTGAAATTTTGAGGAATTGAATGTTTAAGTATTGCTGTATACCTGTGAAAGTGTTATGTAACTTTACAGAGCAGTGTTCCTCTTGAGAAGCCAGTAGTTACTTGGGTAGGCAAGAAATTCCCGGCACCTTCTGTAACTTGAAAGTTCATTACTGTATTCACAAGAGCCCACCACTAGCCGATATCCTGAGCCAAACAATTTTGCTCCATGTCACTCTTCTTTTCAGATCAGTTTTGATGTTTTCCTCCCATCTAGTGAAAGTGCAATGTAGTTTTAAATTTTTGATTTTCAGGAAAAATGAAAATAAACTATTCAATACATTGAGTAATACTCTACATACACCAAAGAAAAGGAGCCCCACACCAAAAAAAAAAACAACTTTCCTTTAACAGAGTGAAGTGGGAAATAAAAAACATCACAACACACAACTTCTACACAACTGGCAAACGAAAGACTCAGATAATATTTAAACATTATTTTAACATGTTTTTATTAACTTACGTTATTCTATAGTTGTATTTCACATTTTTTATATCTCATTTTCTAATGTAAACGAGATCTTGTACTTTAAAAACTTTGCCAGTTGTATATCAAAACACCTTTTGAGTTACAGCTTGAAGTTGGCTTTATAAAGAAGCCAAAACATGTTGCTAATATGATCTTTTAATTATCTTTTAAGTATATTATATATAATAAAGGTTGTGTTAGACTGAAATCTTATATACACATTATTAAGTAATTTTAAATGTTGTACAGGTAGAGAAGAAACGAAATTGGTGGTTATATGTTGTGTTACCTGAAAACTGTCTGCTGAGTTCATTTCATAAGTATTTTTAGTGGCCAAGAAATGTGTGGGTTTACATTGTGTTACATGTACAAGTAAATTTTACACCATCGTTAAATTGCAGCTTCTTTGCCATCATTGCCAGTAGATTTTTGTGTAACTGATGCCGTAATTCTTTGCAATCAGTGAAGAGGTAGCCATGGTTGACTGTCAGTTGCTCACACAGTGCATTCGTTTGCTCTTGAGGTCAAAATGCAGAACACCAGCTATTGGGAATGTGTGTAGCTAGGGGAAATGACAGCAGGATGGGAGGGAATACACTGGAATTGGTGAGGTGTGTGGGACCTTGACTGAAGCCTGGGAAAAAAATTATTTGTGTCAGCAGGATGAGGCATGTATAGTTCAGTGTCAAAAGTGTGTCCCATCATGCAGAGTTAGGCAGTATTAGGCAGGTGCAGCATTTTCCAGTAGAGTGGTACAAAATTCAGTGAAACTGATAGTTCATTCACTACCAGTTACCAAATGCTGCATCTGGTTATCTTATTGGGATTTTGTTGTTGCTCTGTCTGTTTTTTCCTGTCCTTTGGCGTTTTTAGTCAGACATGTTGTTACCTGTTGAGATTATTGTATCAGTGGTGTAGTAATCAGTAGGCAACTTCATATTTATAAACTAAGAATGTGGGCAGTATCATCCCGTTGTGTTAATTAGTCGCTAACGATACGGTCCACATGAACACAATACCCTAACTTTTGTATGTTCAATTCATTACTTCCTACCTTGTTTTATCAGTTTCATTAATTATACCAGGATAAAATTTAGTATCTTGATTCTTGGTTTCAGTTTCCTTTCCCACTAGTTCTTCTGGCTATTCTAATTTTTTGTCTAAAATGTTGTATTTCCTTTTTAATTCAACTTCTGACTTCTCACATATACACTTTTCCATATACTACGAATTATTGTCCCACATCTTAGCTGACTAAAAATGGATGTTATGAAGATTTTAGTTTAATGTTTGCTTCTTTATATCTAAAAATCTCAGTTCATCATATATTCTTAACATCTGAGATATTAGTTTAGTACTGTAGGAAGTAATATATAGAACACAAAAGTTCAGGTGTTGTGATTGTGGACCAGATTGTTAGTGAAAGTAAGAATTGTTTATCTTATTTGTTTGTTTGTGGGCAAATTTCTTTGTTGTAGATTTTCAGTGCATGACAGTTTCCAGAGTAACCACAAATCTTTTATATGTGCCTCTTCTCACTGCAAGAAATATTTTGTGTTTTACTGAAACCTCACAGAATGCCAGCATATATAGTAATGTTGATTCATTTGAATGAACATGCAGTGATGAAATAGCATGTATTGGCATTACCATTGTTCAAGGCTTCATGAGAATTCAGAATTTAATAGTGGGACAGATACAATTTCATGCAAACATGGTAATTCCAAGAGCCTTCCATTTCTCGTGTGGTAAGTAAACTGGACACTTGCTTAAGAATTTTTTGAATGAGGCTTCATGAAAAGCATTGTGAGACTGAGATGCGTGTTCAGAAAATAGTTCTGCCAGAATGGCTCAAGATAAATTTTGTGATTCATTTATTTGGTGCTGGATATTCAAAAAGTGAGTGGAAAGCCTTTTCTGGCACATCAGCTGCCATCAAACAGAAATAGGTTGAGTTTAGATAGAAGTTGAGAGTTTGTAGAGGGTGAGAGGCTGCTGATGAAGGCAGAAAGGCATCTTTAATTTTCCAAATTTATCTGAATTCTTTCTTGCATTGGAACTGATGAACAATATAGAAGTATTATTTTTTACTGACAGGCATGTTTATTGTTAGAAAATGCCATTGTTTTGTGGTTTCTTTCTGCACATCTCATATTTGGGAGAAAAGTCTATGTTCACATTTGATAAATGAAGAATTTTATGACACAGTTTGATATGGGTTGCAGAGGTATGAGAAACCAATTCTCCGAGAAGACAGCCATATGCTTTTATACCGACGCAGCAAGAAGCACTTTGACAATCGCCAGCTGCATGCTATACGGGAATTGTATCGATGGCGTGACAAAATTTCAAGAGAGGATGATGAGAGTACAGGGTGAGTCCAAAAGTTACACACTTTGGCCCTTGTTCAGTTCATGTAATTACCATGATTGTTAAACTATTTCACTAAACTTACCTCTTTGTCAACAAAATGCACACAAGTATAATAAAATTTTATACACAAAGACTTCCTACATGTTTTGGCCAAACACATGGCCATCCACCTCTCTGAGGATGACCATGTGTTTGGCTGAAACCTGTAGGAGGTCATTGTATATATAAATTAATTTCATTATACAGTCAAGCTGTGTTATAACTTCATGAAAGGGACTGAATATTTTGTATCATTATGAACGATTGTTCTAACAGGAGTATAATGTTATGGTTAACAGTGAGGTACTAATTGGTACTACAAAATATCTGATGCAATGGACAAGGTGTCACATAAACCGATGTCATTATAAACAGGTTATACTGTATTTGTGTGCATTACGTTGGTATTACTACTATATAATTGATAAATGCACAGATTATGTTTCATATAAAGTTGACCTTTATATCATTTCATTGTACTTAAGACACACAACTTGTATGTAAATTTTGTCAGTGTCATTGCATTTGGTATGTAGTTCTGTCCATGTAAGTTATGACCTTGTCATGTAACCCATTTCATGTCTTTTGAAGACACTGAATTTTATTTTTAGGTACTTGATAATAAATACTTCTCACTGCTTTGTAGCTGTCTGCAGATAACTTCTGATGCAGTTAAACCCCATTAATATGAGGAGTATATGAGAAGTTTTGTGTGTGTGTGTGTGTGTGTGATCTGTACACAATACTGGCTCAATGTATCTGTACAAACTGTGTCACAACGTGCAACTTCTTTCTACTCAGTGCAGTCACCACAAACAGTGACACATCAGTGAGGCCAACAGTAACATTGCTGCATGCATTTATCACATGTGCATAGTGAAGTACAGTGTTCATGACATGATGTGAAGTGACTGCCACACTTAATATAATTCTGTTAAACATCTTCTTTCTTCTTGTCCTTAAAAATATAATTCTTTTACGCTGGTAGTTATTTGCTATTTCATCATACCAAAAGCACTGATAAATTGATACTGTGATCAACCTCACGTGTTTGTTTTTTTAATACCATTTTTTTCATATTTTCAACATGAAATTGTTTCTTCATATAAATAAAAGACAAAGAACGTTTCCCCCATCAGTAGAACCCAACTGTCTCCTTGCTTTCCGTATGACAAGGAAATCTTAAATAGTTAGAATGGATCATGTTCATGTATACATAAACATACATGCATACACATTTAAAAATTTAGACTTTCCACAGTTTGGTGCTCAAATCATTTTATTCTCAAAGAACCATTGACACATGGGACATTGGCTTGTGTTATCAATTACGTACCCCCATTCCCATACATTTTCCAGGTGCAATAAAAGAAGAAAGATTGTAGATTACAACCGATTACTTGACAACATTTTAATTGTCCAAGTTGTGTTACATGTTTTGGCTTATGATAGCCATCGTCTGGTACTCTATAAAATATATAGATGAAACATGTGTTTTAAACACATACATGATGTTATAATAGAAATAGAGATCTCAGTTTTACAATGTATGGGAGACACGCTTCAATGTGTCTTGGTGCTGACATATTTGTTGTATAAAATTCAAAGGAGGTGCACCAAGTATTGTCTTTTCCCTTATGTGCTGTAGGATATTCATAGAAGGTATATTTTTTTGAGAAGTTAAAAATTAAAACTCCTCCTTCATAGGATTATTCTTTTATCTATTGAGAGTTTTTGTACTGACTTCTACACTAATCAAAATCCTCCATCAACTTCATCATGACCTTTAGATGTTACGAGATTAGTCAGAGTAGCTGTATATTATAAATTATGCAGTGTTTTTTAAAACTGTCTTTAGCCATGGCCTATATGAAACACAGAGGATTTAAATCATGACTTTTGTTGTGACCCACACATAATGTGTTATATTTTAAATATAAGGTCTTACTGTGCATGTGTCTTCTCCATCAGGTATGTACTACCAAACCATATGTTGCTTCAGATAGCAGAATCTCTACCAAGGGAAATGCAGGGTATCTTGGCATGCTGCAACCCTATTCCTCCCCTTGTACGTCAAAATTTGCTTGCACTTCACCGAATAATTCTGGAAGCTCGGGATCAGCCACTTGTGAAGGTAAACATCCCTTTATTATTAATTTATTTGTTTGTTAGGATTATTTCATCTGTGATAGATTGACAAGACAGTGTGCTGTGGTCCAAATAATGCAGTTTATGATGAAAAAAATGAGGTTTAAGGAACACACTAAATTGATACTGATTGCATTCTGTTTGTTTATAATCCCTTGATTCACAAATGTAAGGAGGCCAAGTCCCACCCAGGGCTGTAGAGCCGATGATGATGATGATGTACATACGTAGGGTGACTGTGTAACCAGTAAATCGTACGCCTGGGTGTATGGTTAGCAACTCTTTCTAGACAAAATGAAATGTAGTGAAGTTGATGTAGACACAAACATGTCTTCAGCTGTAAGGCATGTGGATAATCACCAGCATGACACTGATCATGAGTCTGATAACACCAGAGTTTAATATAACACGTGGGTAACTTTGGGATTCATCGTGTAGTCGTGTTTTCCTAGGGGTAGTTTATTACTTAGTGGGTTGGGTAGCTCAGTCGGTATAGCGACTGACTATGGGCTGGACGGTCTGGGATTGAATCCCGGTGGGGACGAGATTTTCCGCCCATCCAGACCAGCCCTGGAACCCACGCAGCCTCCAGTAAAATGGGTACCGGGTCTTTCCCGGGGGTAAATTGTGGCCAGGGCGTGCTGCTGACCACTCACCCCCTTCTAGTGCCACGGTCATGGAAGAGAAGAGCTATACTTCTACCCACCCTCTGGGCCATACTGGGCCTGTAACGGAATCACTTTACCTTTACCTTTTAGTTTATTACTTAAATATTAAAATTTTTACATAAATTCATTTTGTGTGCCCAAGAAATATACTTCCTTCATTGCAAAATACAGCTGAAGTTCCCTCCCATCTCACAGATAACAGCTGCACTTTCACTTCTAAACAGGACAAAAAATAACTGTCCCTGTGATAGCTACACTGAAAACTGCAAACGCATTCTTGAACAGACACAACATAATGTTTCATGAGATTTATAGGTGGTGTCAGCTTTGAAGCTGGCAGGTGCAGGATAAATCATCAGTGTATATTCTGTTCTTTGTTTTTGGTTACCATGAAGCATCGTGCCCAATTACACCACCTACCCCCATCTAGTGCCAAGGTTAAAGAATGGGTAGAGCTATACCTCCCTCCCCTCTAGTCCTTCATGGCTGTTCTAGGTTGAACTTCACCTGTTTACTTTTATGACAAAAGCAGCATCAAATAGCACCCGTAATTAATCCAGATCATTTAATAATGGTTTATCAACAAAACAAGAGCAGATGTGCGTGGTTTCAGGCTTTTGTCGCGGTGTGAGTGAGATTGTCACTCTTCTGGGATGTTATACAATCAGTGCTGTATAACATCCTGAAAGAGCAAAGATCTCAATGGCAGAGATGCTAGTGGTATGTGTGATAAATGTTCTGTTGAATATTCACAGCAGATAAGTTTTTTATAGTCAGTGTAGTATTATACCGTAAACTTTTATGGCTACAAAGGGAGTTGACAGTATTCCACTGCATTAAAATATTTTGAAAATTGACAAACTTATATTTTAGTATGAAATATCATACCCTTTGAAAGAAAACAAATTTTGTAACTAGTTAAGTGGGTATTAGCTTTTCTTAACAGCTGTGATCACTGGAGTTATATGTAAGTTCTTTTGTAACTTATTACATTGAGTGAGCATGTTAAAGAGAAGGAGCATTGTGACTGAATATAAAAATTTGTGGGAAATATTCTTATACATATTTACTCAAATGTGCACTGGAATATCACTAGGTGAACCTAATTGCTTGTACATCATAATCAAAGTAGGCAGCATTATACACCTTTAGATCCCATTTTATGTGGTCAGAACATTGCGAGGATGTGTGTTTTCAGCCCATCCTGGCAGAAGATTTGGGGCCAAGGGTCAGTACTCAGACATGGATCAAAGTGAACCTGGATGAAGCCCTCCACTGTCCTCATGACCTGACACACATCCAAGATTTCAGGGATGACCTTTTAACACTTCTTGGAAGCACCAGTCATGCTGATCAGATAGGATCTTGTGCGCAGAAGATACAGGAAAGGAACCCACAGATATCACTGTTTGAGGTACTTTTCATTATATCATACATAGCTGTATAGGACAGTAAATGTGTTCTTTGTACATGAATGTTAAAAACATGTTAGATTCCCATTTTTTAAACCAGAAATGAAGGTTACTGACTGAATGTTATTAACACATCTCATTCTTTAATTCATATTAGAAACCTTACATCAGGTACAGCTAACACTGGGATCCAACTGCAGTGGATCATATCTGCACCCAGCTCCGTCCAACTGATACTACCAGAACCTGTTTCTTTAATCTACTAGCGGGCTTTGACTTCTTGTCCATTCACATGATGTTTGCAAGAATTAGTGGATGAAAGTTGAAAGCATGAATTTTTTTGGCAGGGGATAGGAAAAGTTTTATAATAGTGTTTTTTTTTTTGCACTGATTATATGTAGGTATATGGAAAAAAGTCAAACTCAAATGTTGACACTTTACCTGTGGGTTAGTTGGCAATATAAAAAGAGAAACTGGTCATTCCTCCTTCCCCTGCCCCCACCTTAAGAAAAAGCTCTCTCGTGTTTCGAACAATATTTGCTAAAGATCTGAAATCTATGTAGAATCTGGTGGCCAGCAGTTCAGGACTATTCTATGAGATAATATAAGTTGAATTATGGGGGAGGGAAACGGGCCCAAATTTTAAAGGGGATGCAGTTACGTATGGTTTTGTCATTTTTTTCATTTATGTGATTCACAGCTCAGGTTCTTTCCTTGGTTTCACATTGTATATCAAGTATGTACTCTTACTCATAGCTGTATGGTTGATGTGCATATATGTTGTTTATGTTTCAACTTGTCTCAAGGCTGAAACACCTGAAGCAGGGATTGACACTGTGAAGCATGTGCAATTTATTTGTCCATATGAACAATACAAACGAGTGAAGCCATTCATCCAGTCACAGGAACAGGAAGCTGCTTCACTCTCCACTGAGACTGTAGGAATGAATGGGATAAGACAAGATAATGATGGTGACAATGAGCAGAAGCAGGAGGTAAGTCCTGAAGAACACCATTTTAAAAAAATCTGATTTTAATTAATGAAATTTGTGTGTTGAATACTGACTGATGTTTACAGAGGTCCTTGCAGTACCTATCTTCTACCTACATGTAAGTGTGAATTATAGGCAGGTACAGTGACACCTGCAAGTAATGGACTGTCAAGGGACTCGAACACTTCATTTTTGGGTGTCTACATGATAAAATAGGGGACTGCGGTAGCACAGCGTTTAAGGTGCTGTGCTACAAATCGGAAGGTCACTGGTTCGATCCCAGCTGGTGTCGTTCGATTTTTCATTGACATAAAATCCTTCTGATCACACTATGGCCCTGGGGTCAACTCAGCCTCTAACAGAAATGAGTACCAGGAGCATTTCCTGGGGGTAAAGGTGGCCGGTGCATAAGGCTGACAACCTACCACCATTCTGCGCCATTGTCATGAAATCTGGGAACCTTAACTTCATGGAACCCTCTGGGCCCCTCAGGGCCTGTAACTGGACTGCTTTACCTTTTGCATGATAAAATAAATGTACTGCGCAGTATGTATCCCATGCATTAAAGACAAAAACAAAGACAGTACAAAATTGTGCTGCATGTATACACTACAATCTTATTGAGAAATTCATATTTTATTTTCCTCTGCCTTTGTGTTTATTCATTATTTAATTTTTTACTTTCTTCTTTCCAAAAACCAAAAATCATTTTGTAAATACTAAGGTTTTTTTCAGTGGATCCGTATACATCTTTCCTATTTTTGACAGGACCATCTCATAGTATGTAGAGAATCCAGTGGTAAAATTTATATGAACAAAAATAGTAAATATTTGAGCACATTTGTTTCTGTAAAAATTGTTTTCCATTCATTGTCAGTACTGACTAGTTTTGTACATTGTTAGTGGTAATTTCCGCACAGCTGGGAGATGGCCTCTGCATGTCCTCTCTGAGTGATTCACCTAACCTTCCTTTCACCAGTCATGGCTCAGTTGGTCTTGAGCTACATTATGGGTTTAAATTGTATTCTGTGTGGGTCATTTCAGAAGTTTTGTGTATGGTGGCAGCACCGTGCAGTGCTTGATATGACTGAACTCAAATCATGTGTGTGGTGCTAATGGCACTGTTGCTGCTTTTAAAAAGGTGCATTATCCTTGTGATGTCAGCTGTTGTGTAGCTATGGCTCAGGACAGACAACAAATAAGTTTCTCATGGATGGATGTGAGAACATTAATATAATTTCATGTTTATTGGGTAAAATTCTCTAGAGTGTTACAAGTCATTGAAGGAAGGTTTAGGGACACAGACTCCTTCATATAAAACTGTTTGCTGTTGGGTGAATGCCATTAACCCTTCAGTGTGGAGTGACGTGCACTGTACGTCATAGAGTAAACATCACCTGTCGTGGAGTGACGCACACTACACGTCATGCTGCACATTCTCACTTATTCGTATATATCTCGACAACTTAGGGAGCAAATGTAATCGGGCTGCTTCGTGTTTGTTCGTGAAGAAGCTGGCTCTCTTATGGTGTGGGAGACAGTTGCTAGAAATTATTTCTTCATATTTTTCTCTGCTCCCGAATTTTGGGTATTCTTTGAATGACAAACACTGCTTGTCATGCAGCATGCTTTCACTCATTCGTCTATATCTCGGCGACATAATGAGCAAATGTAATTGGACTGCCTCGTGCTTGTTCATGAAGGAGCTGGCTCCCTTTAGATGTGGGAGACAGTTGCTAGAAGTTATTTCTTCATTTTTTCTCTGCTCCCGAATTTTGGGTATTCTTCGAATGACAAACACTGCTTGTCATGCAGCACGCTTTCACTCATTCGCCTATATCTCGGTGACATAATGAGCAAATGTAATCGGGCTGCCTCATGCTTGTTCATGAAGGAGCTGGCTCTCTTTAGGTGTGGGAGACAGTTGCTAGAAATTATTTCTTCATTTTTTTCTCTGCTCTCGAAGTTTAGGTTTTCTTTTTGTAGTCTCTAATTTCACAGACGGTTTTATGCATCCCTCTAACAGTGGAATGAAACAGGATACGAATGTTATCGCTATCGTCACCTAGCTGAGCTACATAGCTTTGAAATGGTGTATGACATCACCCTCATGTATCAAAGGACTGTTTGTTCTTGACCGCTGTGGTCGGGTCTGGATTTCGTTTGAACCTGCAGTAAGATGCAATGATGGCATCTAGTAGGAAGTGTTTGTTGGAGGATGAGATTGAACAAAGTTTGCTAGAGGAACTTACAGCTTCTGATCAGAGTA
>Ga0123355_10018165_pt1 | contig 11140 bp, 8 predicted proteins | sample TergutEmb28metaG_3_FD_89872 | JGI IMG/M metagenome (GOLD analysis project Ga0123355, IMG submission 89872) | Embiratermes neotenicus P1 segment gut microbial communities from Petit-Saut dam, French Guiana - Emb289 P1 | ecosystem: Host-associated > Arthropoda: Insects > Digestive system > Gut ...
CGCTACGATATTGGCTGCGGGAAAGTTATCCTTGATTTTGCGGATCATGCCTTTGGCTACGATATGGTTTGGCAGGCATCCAAAGGGTTGGGCCGAAACGATGTTGTTTACCCCCGAGTGAATAAGCTCGATCATTTCGGCGGTGAGCAGCCATCCTTCGCCCATTTTCACACCGTGATCCAGGTACCCTTTGGCCATATTGACAACGCTGGCAAAATCGGCGGGCGGGTTAAATACTCCGTGTTGTTTGATGGCTTTTATCATCCCGCGCTGACGGCTTATGAGATATTTCAGGGACAAGAGGTTGGTTAGGTATTTTAAGCCGCCTTTGCCGTATATTTTTTTGTCGTAGACATTGGCATGTGCGCAATACATAAGAAAATCCAGCAGCCCCGAATTGACTACTTCGGCCCCTTCGGAGACCAGATATTCCTCAAGATTGTTGTTGCCTAAAGGCGCGTATTTGAGATAGATTTCCCCAACGATTCCGACCTTGACTTTTTCTGTCTTATGTAAAGAGATTTTGGCGAAGTCCTCAAGGATAGCCTTGTAGTTGCGGCCCAGCCTGACGAATGTCGGCCCGGACATCTGATCGAGCAGACGCTGATTCCATGTTTTAACAAGGGCCATGCTTTCCCCTTTGTTTATTTCGTAGGGTATGCATTGATTGACAATTCCCATTATGAAGTCGGCGTATAAAATAGCGTATACCAGCTTGACCAGCATCTTTTTGGACATGGGGATGCTGGTTTGTTTTTCCAGCCCCGAAAAGTTGATCGAAAACACCGGGACATGCCCGAACCCGTTTTGCTCAAGTGCTTTGCGCAGCAGGAATATGTAGTTGGAAGCCCGACAGCCCCCCCCTGTCTGAGAGATAAGCAACGCGGTTTTGTTAATATCATACAACCCGCTTTTAAGGGCGTCCATAAACTGCCCTATAACCAGCAGAGCGGGATAACATGTGTCGTTGTGTACTGCTTTAAGTCCTTCTTCGGCAATACCTCTGTGGTTGGTTTTAAGCACTTCCATTTTGTAGCCGTGCTGTGCCATCACACCCACGACCAGATCAAAGTGGAAAGTGAGCATATCGGGTATAAGGATGGTATACTCCCGCTTTATTGTTTCGGTGAAGGCCGGTCTATGTATCAGGCCGTTACTGTCGCGCAATTTTTGCTCCCTCCCTTTCCCGCATGGCGGCCAACAGGCTTCGCAGGCGTATTTTTACGGCGCCAAGGTTATTTATCTCGTCGATTTTAAGCTGGGTGTACAGCTTTCCACCCCCGCGCAGGATATCCCGAATCTCGTCTGTGGTAACGGCGTCCAACCCGCAGCCGAAAGACACAAGCTGTACCATTTCGGCGCTTTTATGTTTGGCTACAAAATGGGCGGCGGTATACATGCGCGCATGGTATGTCCACTGGTTTAGGATGTTATATTTGCGCTTTTGCGCTTCGGGGGCAAAGCAGTCGTCGGTAAGCACCACAAACCCAAGCGAACTGAGCAGCTTGTCGATCCCGTGATTGATCTCCGGGTCAATGTGGTATGGCCGCCCGGCCACGACAACGATCCTGTTTCCATACTCCAGAGCATGTTTTAACGCATCCTCTCCGGCTTTGAAAACATCCTGCCTGTATGCCTGATAGGCTTGATAGCCTGCCCGCGCGGCGTTTGCCGTCCGGGATCTTTTCAGCCCCGGCAACACATTTGAGAGAACGCCGTAGATTCTTTTCGAGAAAAACTTTTCGTCGTTCAGGCTCAAATGCGGGTAAAGAAACGGCACCCCCTGAACGCTGGACATATTAGCCTGAACGGTTTCGGGGTAATAGGCCACCACCGGGCAGTTGTAGCAGTTGTCGGAAATCCCCTCGTCGAAGTTGTAGGTCATGCAAGGATAAAAAATAAAATCAACACCTTTTTCGACCAGCGCCTCAATATGGCCGTGAACCAGCTTGGCGGGATAGCACACCGTATCCGACGGGATGGTGTGTTGCCCTGTCATATACAGATCCCGGCTGCTCTGCCCGCTCAGGACAACCTCGCAGCCCAGCGCATCAAAAAACGCGGCCCAAAAGGGCAGGTTCTCGTACATGTTGAGTACGAGCGGGATGCCAACCCGGAGAAATTTCTCTTTAGCCGGGAATTTCGGAATAGAGGCAAGCAGCTTTTCGTATTTATAGGCCATCATGTTGGGCAGGCTGGAAGCTTCTTTAGCCCCCGCGCCCATCTCGCACTTGTTGCCCGAGATATACATTTTGTCCCCGGAAAAGGTGTTGACGGTCAGGGAACACTTGTTTGTGCATCTTTGGCAGGTTCCGGCCACCGCCTTATGTGAAAAATCCTCCAGCGCCGCTGGCGGGATAAGGGAGCTTGTCCTCCCTGCGTTTTCCATTGCGTGGAGCGCCGCCCCGTACGCGCCCATAAGTTCCGAGATCGAAAGCCGCACCACATCCCGGCCCAGCTCCTGCTCAAAGGAGCGCAGAATCGCATCGTTGAGGAAGGTTCCCCCCTGCACCACGATATGGCTGCCCAGTTCGTCCGCGCCGCGCACCCGGATCACTTTATACAGCGCATTTTTAATTACAGATATCGCAAGCCCGGCTGAAATATCTTCGACTGTGCTGCCGTCCTTTTGCGCCTGCTTGACAGAGGAATTCATAAACACGGTACATCGGGTTCCCAAGTCCACCGGCCGCTCGGAAAACAAAGCAAGTTGTGAGAACTCCGGGGTTTCGTAGCCCAAAGATTTCGCAAAGGTTTCGATAAAAGAACCGCACCCCGAAGAACAGGCCTCGTTGAGGATGACGTCGTCTACCGCGCCGTCCCGGATGGTGAAGCACTTGATATCCTGCCCGCCGATGTCGATGATGAAGTCAACGTCCGGGGCAAAGTGGCGGGCTGCGGTAAAGTGGGCCAGGGTTTCCACCAGCCCGAAATCGACGCCGAAAGCTTCGCGCATCAGCTCCTCGCCGTAACCTGTCACCGCGCCGGACGCGATCCGCACCCGATCCCCGCAAAGGTTGTAAATATGTTTTAGCTGATCCCTCACCACAGGCAGCGGATTACCCGCGTTACCTACATAATGTTTATGTAATATCGCGCCGTCTTCATCGAGCAACACCAGCTTGGTGGTCGTGCTTCCGGCGTCGATGCCAAGGTAAGCCTTGCCGGTATAAGAGGCGATATCCCTGTGCCCGACCATCATCTTGGCGTGGCGCTGGCGGAAAGATTCGTAAGCCTCCGCGCTCTCAAAAAGGGGAGGCTGGCCTTCAAAGGCCGGTTTTTCCGGCGTGCTTTGCAGCTTTTGGATAAGCTGGTCGAAAGAAATTGCGGCGCCATCCGGGATGCTCTGCGCAAAGTAAGCGCAGCCCAAAGCCACAAAGTAAGGCGCAAGGTCGGGAAAGATGGCGCTTGACTCATCCAGCCCAAGTGTTTTGGTGAACTGTTTTTGCAGCCCTTTCAAAAAAGAAAGCGGCCCGCCCAAAAACAAAACGTTGCCCTCGATCTTTCTGCCTTGGGCAAGCCCGGCGATGGTTTGCTCGATCACCGCCTGAAAAATAGATGCGGCGATATCCTCCTTGCGCGCGCCCTGATTGAGAAGCGGCTGGATATCGCTTTTGGCGAACACCCCGCAGCGGGAGGCGATGGGATAAATCTTCTCTGCTTTTTGGCTTAGCTCGTCCAGTTCCTCCAAAGTAACGCCCAAAAGTGTAGCCATCTGGTCGATGAACGCGCCCGTACCCCCGGCGCAACTTCCGTTCATCCTGTCTTCGACAGTGCCGCCCAGAAAGATGATTTTAGCATCCTCGCCGCCCAGCTCGATAACCACATCGGTCTGGGGGATAATGCGGCGCACCGCCCCTGCGGTGGCGAAAACCTCCTGAACAAAGCTTAAGCCATTTTCTTTTGAAATGCCAAGCCCGGCGGAACCCGTAACCGCCACTTTGAGGGAATGTCCCTCCAAAAGACGCTCCAGTCCGGTCAAATGTTCCAGCGTTTTTTCCCGAACCTTGGAAAAATGACGCTGATAGCTTTTTTCGACAATCTGATTGTTGTCGTCAAGTACCACGGTTTTAAGCGTAGTGCTGCCGACGTCGATCCCGATTTTATATACCATATTCGCAAATAATCCCTTTTTTGTTTAAAAAACTACAAGCTCGGTCGCGTTTTATCTTACGATAGATTTATTATAGCGTCAATAGGGGTTTCTTGGGGCGCAGCCGATTAAAATCATCGCGCGCAGCGCGATACATTAAATCCAAGCACAAGCAGTTTGCCGGGCTTTACCCCGGCAAACCGCGGCGGGGTAGCAGGATGGTGCAACAACCGGCGCAACGCCATCATGTATGAGGGATGGAGCGCCGCAGCCTCTAACGAATTTCGCAAACGTTGGAGAAAACCATATAAAAGTTTTTGAAGATTCTTAAGAAACTTTTTTCAAAAAGTTTCTTAAGGCGTAATCACAGAGGCCGCATGGTGGGGAAGAAGATCACATCCCGGATAGAGGCGCTGCCGGTAAGCAGCATGATAAGCCGGTCAACACCGATGCCCAGCCCTCCGGCGGGCGGCATACCGTATTCCAGCGCGGTTATAAAGTCTTCGTCCATATCGTTGGCTTCGTGGTTTCCGGCGGCTTTGAGGTCTGCCTGGCGGGTAAAGCGCTCCCGCTGGTCGATGGGGTCGTTCAGCTCGGAGAATGCGTTGGCGTATTCCCTGCCCAGTATAAACAGCTCAAAGCGTTCGGTATAGTCGGGGTTTTTGGGGTCACGCTTAGACAGGGGTGATATCTCTACCGGGTGATGGGTTAGGAAAGTCGGCTGCACCAGCTTTTCTTCCGCGTACTTTTCAAAAAAGAGGTTGAGTATATCGCCTTTGCCGTGGTGCGGCTCCACCTTGATGTGATGCTGCCCGGCAAGGGTTTTTGCCTGTTCCAGCGTTTGGATCTGTGAGAAGTCAACGTCCGCGTATTTTTTTACGGCGTCCAGCATGGTCAGGCGGTCGAAGGGCTTGTCCAAGTCGATTTCCACACCGTCGAATGTTACTTTGCCTGTTCCAAGCACCCGGTTTGTTACAGTGCGGATCAGGGTTTCGGCAATCTCCATCATTCCCTCGTAATCGGTGTAAGCCTGATACAGTTCCATAATGGTGAACTCCGGGTTATGGCGGGTGGAAATGCCCTCGTTGCGGAAAACCCGGCCGATTTCGTATACCCGGTCAAAGCCGCCCACAATCAGCCGTTTAAGGTGAAGCTCTGGAGAGATACGCAAATTCATATCCAAATCTAGAGCGTTGTGATGAGTCATAAACGGGCGCGCGGCGGCGCCTCCCACTATCGTGCTCAGGACAGGGGTTTCCACTTCCAGAAAGCCGCGCCCATCAAGAAAGGCGCGGATCTCCTTAATGATTTTGGAGCGTTTTACAAATACTTCCCGCACTTCGGGGCTGACGATCAGGTCAACATATCTTTGGCGGTAACGCAAGTCGGTATCTTTGAGGCCATGCCATTTTTCAGGCAGGGGGAGAAGCGATTTTGAGAGCAGGCGCATATTTCTTACATTGACCGAAATCTCCCCGCGCTTTGTGCGGAAAACTTCACCCGAAAACCCGGCGATATCGCCGATATCCCATTTTTTGGCGGATTCGTAAACCTCTTGCCCCACATCGTCGATCCGCACATAAACCTGGATCCGCCCCGAGCTGTCCATCACGTCAAAAAAGCTGGCCTTGCCCATATCCCGCTTGCTCATAACCCGTCCGGCAATCGAAACTTCGCTTCCTTCCATCGCCTCAAAGTTCTCGACGATTTGGGCGGCAGAGGAGCTGCGCTCATAGACAGTGATTTCAAACGGATCTTCTCCCTGATTTTGCAAGGCGGTTAATTTATCCCGCCTTATCTGTAAAAGCTCCGAAAGCTCGGCGTTTTCTTCCTGCGTCGCACCGGCGCGCTCAAGTTCGCTCATAGGTACCCACTCCTTGCCTTAGAACCTGTATTCAACGCAGGCTCTTTGTTTTTCCATTAATTATAGCACAAAAAGCAGGAATTAGTAAAACGTTTCTGCTAAAAATAGAAAAAGTCAAAAAACACGCAAGGAGGAGCATTTATGGACAATTTAACCGGAAAAGCATATGGCGAAATGGTAAAAAAGGCTTCGCCGCCAAGCAAAAGCTATAAGAATATCCCGATGGCGTTCATTGTAGGCGGAGCGATCTGCACGCTGGGGCATTTTTTCATCCAGCTTTACAAGCGTTTGGGAATGAGCGACGATGTGGCTTATCCCGCCGGGGCGGTCACGCTGATATTTTTGGCGATCCTTTTTACCGGCCTGAATTTGTATGGTAAACTTGCCCGCTGGAGCGGAGGCGGAACGCTGGTTCCTATTACCGGTTTTGCCAACGCGATCGCCGCGCCCGCGATGGAATTTAAAAGCGAGGGCTATATTCTCGGGCTTGGGGCAAAGATGTTCGTTATCGTCGGGCCGGTGATCGTTTATGGCGTTGCGTCGGGCGTGGTTTACGGACTTATCTTATATATGTTTAACTTATACTAAGGGGGCAAAAGACATGGCAACAAACATGGGAAGCTATACGATCTGCCTGGATAAAAGCCCTAGCCTTGTCGCTTTTGCCGCCGTAGGTTCCAAAAAAGAAGCCGAAGGCCCGATCGGGCAGCAATTCGACGTCATCAACAATGATTCCCTTTTCGGGCAAAAAACTTGGGAATTGGCTGAGGGCCAAATGCAAAAAATCGCCGCCGAAAAAGCTTTGGAAAAAGCTTCGCTTGCTCCCGGCGATATTAAACTTCTGTTTGCCGGGGATCTGCTCAACCAAATCACAGCCAGCCATTATGGGCTTAGAGAACTTGGTATCCCGTTCATGGGGCTGTACGGCGCTTGCTCCACCATGACACAAAGCATTATTCTGGCGGCCATGATGATCGAGGGCGGCCTTGCAACTAAAACGATGGCGGTCACTTCATCCCACTTTTGTTCGGCGGAGCGCCAATACCGCTTCCCACTGGAATACGGCGGGCAGCGGCCTCCCACCGCTCAGTGGACCGCAACCGCCGCCGGCGCGGTAATAGCCGGGGAAAGTTCCGCTCCGCCCTATGTGCGCAGGGTTTGCGTAGGCTCCATCGAAAACAAGGATATAAAAGACGTAAACAACATGGGCGCCGCTATGGCCCCCGCCGCCGCGCTCACACTGAAACGCTATTTTGAGGACACAAGCACAGGTCCCGATAACTACGACGTTATTTTAACCGGCGATCTGGGAGAAGTCGGCTCTCAGTTGTTTCGGCTGCTGATGGATCGGGACGGTTACAAGCTGGATAAAAAACACGCCGACTGCGGGCTGATTCTGTACGATAAAGACGAGCAAAACGTGGACGCCGGAGGAAGCGGATGCGGTTGTTCGGCGGCGGTGTTATGCGCCTATCTGCTGCCCGCCATGCGCAAAGGAAAAATTAACGAAGTGCTGTTCATGTCTACCGGCGCGCTTATGTCGCCCACCAGTATACAACAGGGACAGGATATCCCGGGGATAGCACATTTGGTTCATCTTTCCACTAGGTCGAGCGGCAAACCCGGCTTAAGATAATTTTGGGGCTTCGCTTCCGTTATTGGGCTATGTGCCACCGCCTAGTGCTGCGCGCTGTGTTTTTGCAGGTGTAGCCCGCACACTTTGTCCTGCCGGACGGGCGTTACTTTTTGCTCGTGCAAAAAGCAACCAAAAACACGCTCAAGGGGGTGCTGGGGGTTCCCCCCAGCAGGCACCCCCTTGAGAATCCCCCCGCACCCCCCGATCAAAAGTCATAGGTGTAATAATAGGGGCGAAGCCCTATTCCCCTCCATTGGAGGGGTGGCGCGGAGCGCCGGGGTGGTTTTAAATCCGCCGGAGGCACGTTAAATCCAAGCATAAGCAGTTTGCCGGGCTTTACCCCGGCAAACCGCAACAAAATACCGTCTTCGAGCGCCCATACAGCTCGAAGACACAGCAGCGAGGCCGGATGGTGCAACAGCGAGCGCAACGCAATAATGTATGAACGTTGGAGCAACGCAGCCGCTTGCGAATTACACAAATGATCGGGAAAATTATTTAAAAAGGTCTTTTTTTGTTTCTTTTTTTCTCCTCGAGAAAAAAAGAAAATCAAAAATAGCAAAGGAGATTGATAATCACATGGAAATGTTCTGGGAATACGCCCGCGCGTTTTTGGTAGGCGGGGCGATCTGCGCGGTAGGGCAGGTGCTTATAGATTACACAAAGATAACGCCCGCGCGTATTTTGGTAACTTTTGTGGTGTTGGGAGTAGCGCTTGGGGCGTTGGGTATTTATCAGCCGTTGGTTGAGTGGGCCGGAGGCGGTGCCAGCATCCCCTTGACCGGTTGGGGGAACACCATCGCAAAAGGCACAATGGACGCCGTAAGAGAAAAAGGCTTGTTCGGGGCGCTTAGCGGCGGGCTTACTATATCGGCGGCCGGCGTTGCTTCCGCGATTTTCTTTGCGCTTATCTGCGCTATGATTTTTAAGCCTAAAGCGAAAGAATAAGTACAGCTTCCCCATTGTTGTTAATTTTTTACAACGCTGCAAAAAACTTTTCCCGCAACGCTGATTTTAAAAACGAACAGCGCGGTTAAAATATTTGTGTACCGGTTTTGGTTCCGCAAAAAAACGATGGTTTTTAATAGGCCCGGACGGTACAATTAGCCCAATAGGAGGAATAATGCCATGGCCAATTTGACTGCCAAGGAGCTTTCCGCCATTCAGGATAAGCTGGGCGTCGAAGATAACATCATCAGAAAATACCGCATGTACGCTCAAAGCGCGCAGGATCCCCAAATAAGACAAAAATGCGTGGAGATCGCAAACAAGCATCAAGAACATTTTAACACCCTGATGGGTCACTTGAACTAGGGAGGGAATGGAAAATGACGATCAATACCGGAACTTTCAGCGATAAAGATATCATGACCGATTTGCTTTCCAGCCAGAAATTCGTCACGGACGGTTACAACACCTACGCGAATGAATGCGCTACCCCTTCCCTGAGATGTGATATGCTCAACCTCCTCAACGAAGAACATCAAATTCAAAGCGACGTCTTTACCGAGATGCAAAAGCGCGGCTGGTATCCTACCGAAGCCGCCGAGCAAACCAAGATAACCAAGGTTAAGCAGACCTATCAAGGTACCACGCGGTAACGTAAAATAACATCCCACTTTTGAGAGGGTTGGCGCAGCGTAATGTTGCGCCAATTCTCTTTGCTTGGAAAACATAGCTTGCGCATGGTCGCGCCAAAGTGCTATAATTAGCTACCAATAAACAACAATAGGAGGAACTTTTATATGAAACTTTTGACATACACTTACTCCGGCCAGGAGGCTGTCGGCGTGATGGATCAATCCAGCGGTCTGATTATTCCCATCTCGGTTATGGGATTGGAATACAAAAGCATGAACGATTTGATTATGCACGCCACAGAAGCGGAATTAACCCGCCTGCGCAACGCCGTTACTGCCCCCCCGAACAACGCGATCCCCTATAAAGACGCGGGCAGAGTTGCGCCTATTCCACAGCCGCGGCAGGATGTGATCTGCCTTGGGTTCAACTATCTGGATCATGTAAAGGAATCGTTAAACTTCAAAGGCATCGCCGTTTCTGAGCCGCCGGCCCATCCTATATACTTTTCCAAGCGGGTTAATCAGGCCGTTGCGCATGGGGGAGAGATTCAGGGGCATTTTGACTTGGATGAACAACTGGATTACGAAGCGGAGCTGGCCATAATCATCGGAAAAGACGCGAAAAACGTACCCGCCGGGCAGGCGGAAGATTACATTTTCGGTTATACAATTATGAACGACGTGAGCGCCCGGGCTGTTCAGAGCCGCCACAAGCAGTTTTACTTCGGCAAAAGCATGGATGGCTTTACCCCTATGGGCCCTTGGATTGTCACCCGCGATGAATTTGCCGCTTTCCCGCCAAGTCTTGCGATTTCGTCTTATGTAAACGACGAACTCCGGCAATCCTCCAGCACCGATCACATGCTTTTTAAAATCTCTCACATTATAGAGGAGCTTTCCTCCGGCATAACCCTGAAAGCGGGGACTATCATCGCCACCGGCACCCCTTCCGGAGTTGGCTTTGGGTTTTCGCCTCCGCGCTTTCTTAAAGCCGGAGATGTGGTTGAGTGCGTGATTGAGGGCATTGGGCGGTTGCAAAACACTGTTGTGTAGACTTCGCAATTATGCTATAATTAATCATCAGACGGAGAATTTTTTGGAGGAAGTTGCATATGAAAAATAAAGGAACACGCAGAGTTTTAAGCATACTTATCACACTGGCGATGATATTTGCCCTGCTGCCCGCGCTTGCGCTGACGGCAAACGCTGCGCCGGTCAGCGGTTCCCTGACTATTGGCGCGGAAAGCGTTCCCGACCTTTTAATTGATGGCAGCGGTACAAACTGGTCATGGGACGCGGCCACCGCTACCCTTACGCTGACCGGCAATATCGGAAGCACGATATTTTTTGACAACACGGGCGCAGGCACCATAAATATTACCTACAGTGGCGATTTTACAGTCGGTGGCTCCGTCCAAGCTATTTTTGTCGATGGTGACGCCGCGCTTGAAATCAACGGCAGCGGTACGTTAACGATCAACTCCACTGGCGGGGACGGGATAATAACCGTAGGCAACATCAGTATCATCAGCGGCGCGGTTGTGGTTAACGCCGCGAGCGGATTAAGCTCTGTTGGTGACATCAATATCAGCGGCGGCGCGGTTGTTGAGATTAACGCCGAATTTAATGGAATAGTCGCTTTTGGAAGCGTCAACATAAGCGGCAACAGTACGAGCGTTGAGATTGAAGTTACCAACGGGTTCGGAATAATTGCTAATGGAGGCGTCAACATAAGCAGCACGCTAAAGATCAACGCTGCCGGTGAAGGAATAGTAACCGTTAGTGGCGTAAATATCAGCGGCGGCGCAGCTGTTGAGATTACCGCCGGACTTTTCGGAATATGGGCCAATGGCAGCGTCAACATAAGCGGCAGCACGGCAAATATTACCAGCACTGGCTCCGATGATGGGATATACGCTGGCGGCAACGTCACAATCAGCGGCGGCACAGGGCATAATATTGCTTCC
>Ga0123355_10018166_pt1 | contig 11140 bp, 9 predicted proteins | sample TergutEmb28metaG_3_FD_89872 | JGI IMG/M metagenome (GOLD analysis project Ga0123355, IMG submission 89872) | Embiratermes neotenicus P1 segment gut microbial communities from Petit-Saut dam, French Guiana - Emb289 P1 | ecosystem: Host-associated > Arthropoda: Insects > Digestive system > Gut ...
ACCGTAATTTCAAGTATCCCCAGAGGAATTGTCTCTGCGCACACTTAAAAAGTACGGTATACGAATCAAATCCGCACACGATACAGGAACTGAAGGACAACATCAACCACGCAGTTGCAGCCACCAAAATCACTATGTTACACCCGGTATACCTCAACAAGATAGACGTGCGCAGCTGTATATTGACGCAGGAGGCAACCACTTTCAGCATCTTCTATGATGGCGTATCCTTTCAGCATTAGGCTACTGTATTAATTTCTGTATTTACGCTATGCTACGGACCCGGGCTACTTTTCGTGACCCACCTTGTGTAAACTTGTTTGACAACTGACAGGAACAGTGGATGATCTAATACGAATATTCATTGGTTTACCAAACCATGTAACTGTACCATTATCGTCAAACCCACATATAGTACGAGTTAAATTAAACAAAGGAACAAGCAAAGAGCACAAACATCCATCCATTCTCTCTATTCGAACTCTTAAGTCACTAGATATTGGACAAAACTCTTAATATTCTACAATTTTAGAGCTTCGAAGTGTGGCATTCTGTGCTCACGTTAGGAAAGATACTTCCCTCCAAGCTTTCCTCTCAGAATTCCTTCGATCATAAATAATAAAACACGTAATCGTGGAGCAATATTGAAATATATCTTTCAAATTACGGCGCAGAATATATGAATCATGAGTCCCTTCTACAAAATTATGTTTCCCCCTAGACGCGTATGAGGGGGTGCTGATAAATCCTTAGCCCGACCAGGAAGGAAACAAGCTACAGCGACCAAATTCTGGATTTATTCAACGTATTTCCTTGCAGAGATCCTGGTACTCGCACATTCGCTGGCTGGCCATTTATATTTTACGTAACTTACATATAAATTTAGTAGCCATCATTGTTCATACATTTTAAATTTTTTCCCTAAATACGCAGTGCGTCGCTTATTTTCTACCCAAGAATACGTACTTCTGGAAAATTACTGGATGTTTAGGTGGGAAAAAATTATACGTTAATGGCTGAATTTGTTGACGGACCAAGTCGTTATATTTGTGGGTAGGGCTCAGGCTGTAGCCATGAGTAATTTCATTCCACGTTATGACAATATTGAGTCAAACACAGGCCACATACTTTTCCTGACTTCTGGTAGTGTATGAGATCACTGACCATCAGAAACGTCTTTAACACGGCTCTAAAGAAGAAAGTTATTTGAATTAACATGATAGGAACTGGTAGACCGTACCATTGGACTTCATATGCCACTTCACTCACCGTTATATAAAAAATAAATCGCGCCCCGATCATGCTCACTGAGGGGAAACTCTATCTGTTGGAAAACAGCTTAGGCGATATAGCCTATATTCTGAATTTTTGGCATTGCAAACAGTTCCAGCACGTCCAAATTAACTTACTTTTTCTTCAGTCTCAATTGTCACGCCCATGTTTTTGTATAAACAGCTATCAATAGCATTACAAATAAATCCCGCTTCCCTCAACAAAGCATCTTACTTACTTACTCCACGGTGCAGAGTCCATCTTGAGAAGCTAACTGGTTTGCAGCTAGTCAAGAAATTCCCCGCATTTCACGGAACCCGAAGGTTCATTACCGCACTCACAAGCGTCCGCCACCTGTCTCTACACTGGGCCAGCCCAATCCAATTCATATACCCACATCCCACCTCCTGGAGATCCATTCTAATATTATCCACCCATCTACGCCTTAAAGCCTCTACAGGGATAAAAGTAATTTTCTATTATTGTAGTAAATATCTACGCGATATTTTATATACACAGTGGCGCAAAAAGAACGCATTTTTTTAAATAATTGTAACTTTATTTTTTTTTCAATATAAAAAAATTATGTTAACACCAAAACAAACTCTAATAAATGCAGTTTTGATTACTTACATTGATTACTCAATTACGGAAAACTATATGGGAAAGATGGCGTCCTTCTTGCCGTACACACGTCCGGAGCCTCTCCTCAAAGTTCTGCATCACTTTTACTAACATTTATTGTGGCACAGTTGCAATTACTTCGCGAATGGAAACTTTCAGATCGTCGACTTTAAGAGGTTTTCGAACGTAGATTTTTTATTTGAGGTAACCCCAAAGAAAGAAATCGCAGGCAGATTAAAAAACATGCGTCTTTTTTTGGGCCATTGGCATGTTTGCACTGTAACCGAATTATTAGCAACATGCACGTTGGCGCATCCTATTAGTTCATCGGAAATAGCGCACTTTTTATGAAAGCCACTGCTTGATTACTGTGGATAAAACATACACCCACCCCACCCCGCCTCACTACTCCCTCCCCCCGAGCGAATAAAGCAAAGGCCACATTCTCAAATCCTATTTCTTTATGTCCCATTTAAATATTTTTCACACCTCTACCCTCAAGTTTCAGACTGTCCATTTCCGGAAATCTCAAAACAATTTTGATACAGATTAAATCTCCACGCTCTGAATGGTGCAGCTTCACTAGGTTGGCGGTTCTTAGTTTGATAATATTAAAAATATTTTTCTGTTATTGTATACTCATTAGGTGATCATAAATTTAAGACATAATTATAAGCCGGAACTAATAAAATTTAAACATTTAGGGCAATGACGATTTTCATTGTAGTCGTCTTCGTTTAGACGAAATAGAATAGCAACAATACCAACAATTGGAAGCAACGCACAGCCTGTATGTTCGTCTGCAAGTCTACACAGCATTATAAACCAAAAGGCCAAGATGAATTCTTGGCAACTGCTTATGCAATTTGATAGGCGGCATCGATTTACGTCAGTCGATGAATAAGCTCGAGCACCAAACACAGTTTAAAACAAACATTTTTTTCTTTGAATTTAATGAATAGCAGCAAAATACCCTGGAGGTTTACATTAATGTTATCCATTAATCTGCTCTCTTTCACATCAACTTCACGATTCAAACATTATGTGTTTAAAATACGTTTTTACTTTCAATTACTGTTCCAAGGCACAGCGTGTTTCGGAAATTCATCACCGATAAAAGTATTCATCATCTCTATAAACACTTTAGAAGCAGATACGAATCAAACACGATACAGCAAGCACAAACGCAAAATTTCAGTTTAGTGTTCCATGAAGATAACTCTTGAAACACGACACACACTGGCAGGTACTACATGGAATCTCACAATTCACTGTTAATGTGGTTTCGTAATATTACTTATTCACTTCTGAAACCCTTCAGGACAGTAAGAGACCAAAGCGGTAAGGTCTGAAAACCTCTAAAACCAAGGGAAAGAACGTAACTCAGTCCAGTATTCAGTTAGCCGTCATCAAGGTAATACTGTGCAAGGGGCCCCATCTTGCGCAACTCTCAGTTCACGCAACAGCTCTAAACTCAATCAATTATCCACATACGCTGAGAAATGACACTACGTAATGGTGGTCACGTGAAACAAGAAAAGTTTATAGACATTCCCTTCGACGATGCATGGAATGGCGTCCCGCCGTTGTTTGATAGATTTAGCTTGGATATCCAGGGCACGAATATTAGCATACTCTGTATTGACCCAAAGTCTCACGTCATCATTGAACGCTAACTTAAACATGAGAGTTTCTTCATTTGAAATCGTTTCCAGGAAACCAAAAGACAAAGTGAGACGGATGTCTCTATCACTATCACCCTGAGATTTGAAGACCTACAGTCTGCAAACTTAGCTCTAGAACCCACTACATACGAGGGCTGTCCGCAAAGTATCCAGCCATATTGAATATCTCGAGAACCAGTTGCGTGGCCTTGATGTAACTTGACAACAATTCAGAGGAGACCTTACTGCGCGTCCGTGAACAGTCACTCTCCCGTGGGGCTAGTCAGTCGGCAGTGAGACGCCGTTGACTGAGCTTGTGTATTGTGTGACCGTCGTACTCAAATTGACCGAACGAGCAGAACCGATTCAAAAAGACAATGCACCTGCCCATTCTGCAGCTATTTCGTGCAGGCTTTTTTGGCAAAGAATCACATCACCCAGGTCTGTCAGCGCCCCTACAGCCACGATTTGGCTCCCTGGGACTTCTGGCTTTTCCCAAAGCTAAAATCGCAGTTGAAATGGAGGAGATTTATGAATCCGACGGTTACACAGCACACAAGCTCAGTCAACGGCTTCTCACTGTCGACTGACTAGCTCCACGGGAGAATGACTGTTCATGGATGCACAGTAAGGTCTCCTCTGACTGGCTGCTAACTTACATCAAGGCCACGCGACCAGTTTTCGAGATATTCAAAATGGCTGGATACTTTCCGGACATCCCTTGTATTTGCGGTAGGCATTTGATTGAACCATCCAATGGCTCGACAAAAGAAGGGTCAAGGATGCAAGCCTCTCCATATCTGAGTCGGTGCCACTTGGTCTCCCCGGCAAACTCTACATCTATGGGCATGATAATCAGATTTCGGTAGCACATACTAATGCACCTATTAGACAGTGGATTAAGCAGACAGAAGTCGAAGAGTCTATAAAGTCGTACCATAAATAGGGCCGAAAAAGCATTTTATTTAATTCCTGTATGCAACAAAGTCTGCGGGCGGAAAGGGAGCTACGTCATTTATGAGAAATAGTTTGTCACTCATTGTGTGCTATCTGTTAAAACCCCCCAAACCTGTACTTGGAAGTGTAAAAAGTTCCATTCTGTATGGCCTTTTCAAAATACGATGTGTGCAAACTAGATGGATAGACCTAAATTTAAAGCACAGTAATATTTGGCGTTTTTCTATTATCCCAGATTTACTTACTTACTCCATGGAGCAGAGTCCTTCTTGAGAAGGTAACTGGTTCTGCAGCTAGTCAAGAAACTCCCCGCACTTTATGGAATCCGAAGGTTCATCACCTTATTCACAAGTGCCGCCATATTTCCCTATCCTGAGCCAACTCCATCCAGTCTCCAACCCCTCCCACTTCCCGAAGATCCATCGTAATATTATCCTCCCATCTAAGTCTAGGTCTCCCCAATGGTCTCTTTCCCTAAGGTTCCCCACTAGAACCCTGTGCACACCTCTCCACTCCCCCATACGCGCCACATGCCCCGCCCATCTCATTCTTCTCGACTTTACCACCCGCACAATATTGGGTAAGGAGTAAAGATCCCTAAGCTCCCCATTATGTAATTTTCTGCATTCCCCTGTTACCTCGTCCCTCTTAGGTCCAAATACTCTCCTCAACACCCTTTTCTCAATTTTCTCAGCCTACGTTCCTTCCTCAATGTCAGCGACCAAGTTTCACACCCATACAGGACAACGGGCAGGGTTATAGTTCTATATATCTTGAACTTTAAATTTATTATCCCAGATTATCTGACACAAATATATTACACAGTCAATCACATCGTTAGAAAATAGCTTCATGCACGTACGGAGATTCGTTCAGCTAAATGCACGCAGCGGGTAGGTTAAAAACCTGTAGAATTTAGTTCGGTAACGCTACAGTGTCGGTATACGTCAATGTGTCTGTCCACAGGCATTAAGAACTGTGTTTGCCCTTTATACAATGCAATATCGCAATGTCATTTCTTACAGATGAGATTTCATATCTGTTCAAATTGATCAACACCACATATATAACAACTCAGTTCTATATTGATCAATAAAAACATTTAAAATATTTCAGCATCAAAAGAAGCGCTATAACAGATATGATTAAGGTTTTTAATTTTAAGGAGAAATGCAAGTTCTTACAAGGGTGCCGATAAGTCCTTAGCCCGAATTGATAATTCGTACGTGAAAATTAAACATGTAAGTTGCCTTTCATCCCTCTAAAGTTTCCTGTGACAGTCTGCAGCAAGCATATATTGTTTGATATGATCAGTATGTTAGCTTCCAACGACACTATCGATTCCATTCTGTGACATCGGGAAGTAGGTCGGGTCTAAGGACTTATCAGCACCCCGGTATTGTAGGTCGGCTAATTATTACCTACCAACTAAAACTTATGTTATCTTTGGTTAAGAAATTGAAATATTCATATCGCGTTTCGGATTGATGTCTCTTATTGGAGGTTGTATAATTTTCATACATTGGTTTCTGTCGTACAGCCAGCTACATTAAAACCAAAGCACCAATTCTTAATTTCCATGACATGTAAGCCATTTTTCTAGGTAATTTTAACAACGCAAGTAGAAACACTGTTTATTTCTGTCACTTCTGGCACACAACAACCTACACACTTCACACATTTGCACCACACATAAAGTAACTTATTATGGTGCTTAATGTTTCGACAACGATTATATCATCATCAGCCTTCTGTATATTTACCTCGTCATATAAATCGTCGGCTACAACGAAAAATGAGACGAAAAATTATTACCTGTTGTTTATCTCCTAACTGTATCCACTCTGGCATGATTTCGCTTAATATCTGACCACTTAAAGCCAAATATTATATTATGACAGCCTAATACTACTTTAATTGCCTTACGAAGTCCGAAACTACAAACGAAATTAAGCAACAAATTTTCTAGTGACACGAAAAATACGTATTACATGCGGAAGAAGTGTGAAAGAGTGAAATCCGTTGTTTCAAATAATACCACATTCTACCCCGCGTCACTACATTCTTTTGAGTGGCTGGGTTCACACACACACACACACACACACACACACACACACACAAACACAAAAAAAAATGTACGTCAGAATTAATTCGATCTAGGACATTCCTACGCAGTTCACACACTAACCAACAAATGCACTATTTATTAACTTGGTTAAACGTTTTAAATTTACATTAAAATGCACAATAATATCGCTCCTACATGTTTCGGTCTTTAATGACCATCATCAGACAGCTTTATCTGTACCTAACTAAAGTTACATTTACGTTAAAACACTTGGCAAAATTGCGACGTAATTTTACCGAGTGTTTGAACATAAATATAACTTAAGTCAGGTACAGATAAAGCTGTCGGATGATGATCATTAAAGACCGAAACATGTAGGAGCGATAGTAATGTGTATTTTAATGTAAATTTAAAACTTTTAACCAAGTTAATAAATAGCGAAATTTTTTGGTGAGCGAACTACGTAGATTTCAAAACGCACGGTGCAACGATAAAAGTTAGGACATTCTTGCTTTAGAATACGACAGTAAATCGATTAACGGAACGTTCCATGCATTTTACGGAACAGGACTGTATAATACAAACAAGAGCCACATTACGGACACGGTCTTACGTCATAAGAGTCGAGTAAACATCCTCAAACTATGTTTGTTTAAGATGAATTCCAATACGGACATTTTATCTTCAAGTCCAAACATCTTTCAATTCTAAGAGAGATCCAAACGAGATACCGAAATAATCCACCATTTCTGCAAGAGATCGAGGTCAGGCAATCCATCGATAAAAAGCAATAGTTTAGTTATAAAACCGAAAAGTGCATGATTTTTAGGTGTAGAAATGGAAACTTGGGGAAGTCTGAAGTTCTTATAAACCGATAGCCTTCACTAACGTCTTGTGCACTTGATTGTAATTCCCAGTGGCCAGTGCTTGAACAGATTCATTTTTGCACCCCATATCGCAAAACGTACGGCTCATTATGCCAAATTTCCAAGTTTCGAATAACAAACAAAAAACAAGGGACGGTTTTACGTTGGCTCTTGCTAAGCTTCAGTACCTGTATGGAGAAACCTGAATTGGAGATCAGCCTTCCCGCCACTTCAATATGTGTTGCTGTACAAAGTTTAGGTATTTGTATAATCTCACACAATTAATATCAGCATCATTAGAACAAAAAAAGAAGTCTTGCTTCCTCCACTGAATAACGCTGACATATCAGCCACTAAATACTCAGGGATACCTGAATACAAACTGAAATATAAAAGGTTAACTAAAAGAAAGGGAGAAAGGGAGAATGAAAGAGAGAGACCGCATTAAATGTGGAAGTTCCTCATGAACTCCCTTCGCGAACGGTTTTATCCACCACAGAATTCAGTGGGGTTCATTCCCAACCAATATTACGTTTGGGCCCTAGCAACATTATCCAGGTGATTTCGTGAGTGTGAGTGTGAGTGTGTGAGTGTGTGTGTGTGTGTGTGTGTGTGTGCGTGTGTGTGTGCGTATGTGTGTGTGTGTGTGAGAGAGAGAGAGAGAGAGACGAGCTGGTTACTGCGGCATTCACATTAAGTAACCTCAAGGTAGTTAGGAAGACCTTGCGTTTTTCTTATTCTTCTTCCTTCTCGTCGTGTAATCTAGCTACAGAACGTTGTTTTTAGTATGCTTTTCTACCGCATGTGCCGCAGTCGGTGATCAACTCGTGGAATCTAACACCCTCCCTTATCTCCACCAGTCTGGCATCTGCCTGTTTGACTGCTTGCCTCCTTGATTAAAGCCAGCAAAGTAATCCAGACTTTTCGATATCAAAAAGCCAATGTTCCGTCTTGATTACTCCATCCCATAGGTTGAGGTTGTCTCGTTCCCTCCCTTTACCCTCCCCTTTCCTATATCACGTGATCCTTTAACCAGCTATCCTATTTGTATAGAGCATTTCACAGCTCATCCTGAGTATGTGAAACTGTAATCCCGTTGAAATTCCCAGTTTATTCGGGAATAAATTTCAGGTTAAGAGACGGTTACAGGATATGAACGGAAATATCTTCCCCGCCCAAAAGGGGAAAAAGAGATATGAAACATTTGAAATTCAACAGACGATTATGAAGATGACTGCGTTCCGAAAAATGACGCCGTCCAGTTTGGTATACGTTCAGGAGAAACTTCCTACTCTTGCCTTCATGGTAAAAGACAAATAGGCTAGAACTTTTTGGTCTTCGGTATTCCACAAAGAGATCATTTTAAAGCCAATAGTAGAATACAAATTGTTAGAAGAAGGCGGAGAAACTTTTCTCTTCAGAATTTTCTATCTATATTCATCCTCTTTTCTTCTGAATTATGATAAATTGTATTCGCATAAAGAGGTAACCACCGACCGGATGTAACATCCCTGCACAAAATGTGGACAATCATCGTTAAGAAAATTTCACATTATATGTACTTAAAATATTTTCCAAGCTTATTTTGTTATTATTATTATTATTATTATTATCACCATCATCATCATCATCATCAGGAGCATGGATAGCCAAGTCTTCGGTTCTGGGGCCCACGCAGCCTCCAACTTAATGGTACAGAGAATTTTTTTTCTAGGAGTAAAGCAGCGAAGCCTGTAAGTGTACCATTTCCATTCAAGTGTCTAAGGTTCGGAGTGGATAGAGCTGCACCTCTGCTCCCCCAGTAAGCCTACAAGGATTGGAAAACTTGACATTTAATTTATTACTCGTCAAAATTTCTAATTGGCTACAATGTTATATAGAATATAGCTGACAATCTCAAAACTTGTGTTTCTATTATTAAGGGCCCTTTTGTGGAAATTCATAGAAACAGTTTGGGGCTGGCCAAAATATGTATTTTCCACATATAATGCGATGTCTCCCTCATTCTCTCTCTCTCTTCCCCCCCCCCCCTTTCTTTTAGTTAACCTTTTATATTTCAGTTTGTATTCAGGTATCCCTGAGTATTTAGTGGCTGATATGCCGACGTTATTCAGTGGTGGAAGCAAGAATGTTTTTTTTTATTCTAATGATGCTGATATTACGGATTACAGGCATATTAGACAAGATAGATGAATACAGACGGAACTGGCTTTCACACTTGTAAAGAATGCCACAAAACAGAATCTCCTTGAAATCATACAACTACAGACCAGAGGGAAGGAGAACAATTGGAAGACCGAAGAAGCGTTGGGGCGAGCAGCTGTAAATCTGGAGACGGAACGGATCAAAGGGTCCAATCCTTGATGTTTATGATGATGATCTTTATTTTTCAAACGATAACTAATGTAACATTAGAACTATAAATGTGAAATATCGCGAAGATGTATTTATGAACTAAACCCATAATTCTCTATACATAAGTGTTCTCCAATTACAAACTAATCACGTGGCGACGGCACGAAATTTGAAATTGATGCCCACAATGTGATTGTGAAATATATCTCGCTCTGAAGTAAAGAGATGCTATGAATAAAATTCTTTAAAGTAATTAACCATTAAAATACGAAATGTATGTGTCAAATAAGGACTCAGTCCGTACCGCGCTGTAAACACTCTCCAGCTCGGTTATAAAACCTACTTTTAATGTTGTAGAAGGCAAAATTCTCTGCTTGTTCTGTGAACACATAAATGGAGTGTAATCAACATGTAGAATTTGTAAATATTAAACTGGTAATAGGTAAAGTTCCTGGCAGGCTGAAAAGGTGAAACTACCAATAAGCCCAAATATAATCCCCCGGAATTCAATCTTTTGCCTATCTACGCACCAGTCTAGCACGACAGGTAATTAGAAAAATTCCGATTAGTTGTGGCATTATAAATTTAGATCACCCAGCATAAGAATGGGAGCTTATTCGTGGATAAAGCTATTACATTTTCAAAGTCTACTGCATGATTTCTGCCTGGAAACCCCTCTTAATTTTATTTCACGATACATGCCATATTTTTCAGGTGCCATAGTCAAAATTTATCCCTAATGTTCGACAAGTAACGGCTTCAAGAAAAAAATAATTCGAATTACATTTTGCGTTCCTTCACTACCTGCAAGATACATGTCACAGCATGTCTGCAGTTCAGGGCTGAAGGGTTCATTACAAATAAATTATAAGCAGTTCTCAAATGAACCTGATGTGCGACGAAATTATTTCATTATTACTGATGTCATTATTTATCTTGCCTTAACACATACCGTCAGTATTATCAGTATCCGTATTATTACTATTAAGAGCTGTATTATTATTGTTTTATTATTTATCTCCTTTATGCAGGGTATTTACAACTATATATCGAGAAGAATGAGATGGGCTGGACATGTGGCGCGTATGGGTGAGGAGAGGGGGTGTATGGGGTCTTGGTGGGGAAACCGGAGGGAAGGAAACCACTGGGGAGACCTAGGCGCAGATGGGTAGATAATATTAGGATTGATCTCCAGGAGGTGGGATGTGCGGATATGGACTGGATTGGGCTGGCCCAGGATAGAGACAGGTGGCGGACGTTTGTGAGTGCGGTAATGAACCTTCGGGTTCCGTGAAATGCGGGGAATTTCTTGACTAGCTGCAAACCAATTAGCT
>Ga0123355_10018167_pt1 | contig 11140 bp, 4 predicted proteins | sample TergutEmb28metaG_3_FD_89872 | JGI IMG/M metagenome (GOLD analysis project Ga0123355, IMG submission 89872) | Embiratermes neotenicus P1 segment gut microbial communities from Petit-Saut dam, French Guiana - Emb289 P1 | ecosystem: Host-associated > Arthropoda: Insects > Digestive system > Gut ...
CTCAGTAATTAACCAACTTGATGCACAAAATTTTTGTTTTACAATAAGTTTATTTCATGCCTCTACATGTTTCGAGCACATGTGCTCGAAACATGTAGAGGCATGAATAAGCTTATTGTAAAACAAAAATTTTGTGCATCAAGTTGGTTAATTACTGAGATAAATTCCAGCTACATGTTTCGGCCCAATTGTAGGGCCATCTTCAGACTGATCTTTGAGTACTAGGGGTGTACAGTTGATAATGCTTTCAATTTACGAGATCTCGTATTACAAGAATTGGTTAAAATAATTGTGGTGTGCTATATGAAAAAACTTGAGATTCAAATTCAAATATGGCACTTTATACAATAAATATTAAATACAGACAAAGTAAAATTGACAGGGTCGTTTGGGATGGGGGGAGTGTACAGTGGTTGGGATTCTTTCTTACTAAAACAAGATGGCCAAGTTTTTCTTGAAAGATGATGTATCTTCTGTATTATCAATATTAGCTTGCTATAGAAGTGGTGGCATTCAATCAAAAGTAGTTTGTAGTTACATGTGTCTGTGCTTGCGGTGGTTTGTTTTTCATCAAAATTATTTATCTTGTTTGAAGAGACTTTTCCTCGCTAACCGGGCCTAAAAATCAAATTTAAGAATTACTTATGAATTTGAAAGTGTGTGAAGAGGGAATTTATTTGCTTCGTTGAAGTACTGTGGTGGAATTTGCGTGGAGGGACTGAGAAAAGCGTCGATAAACCTCAGTAAGTTTGTATAGCAGCTGAGTGTCTTTATGGCACAGACAATATTGGCATGCATTACGACCCACAAATAGTTGTGTGTGATGGGACTGGGTTCGCAACCCAGCTGCGGTCGTGTGGCACGCAGTGGCCTAGGTGAGTAGCCTCGGACTGATAGATCGATGTGGACGCGTCTATCGAAATTCTGAATAGTTCTGTTTTGCTCTTTTTGTTTTTACACAGAGCGTGCAAAGCGAACGCATGCAGGGGAGGTCATGGCCCCGTCTACAGCCTTACGCATTTAACGACGCCAAATTTGCAGTACACTAGCACTTCCAGTTTTGTTATATGGCAGCGATACTTGACTATTAAAGCAAGGGATGTCAGAAGAATAACAGCAGCAGAGTCGAAATTATGAGAAGAACAGCAGGATACATTTGGGACAGATTACAAAATAAATGCACAAATTGCAAATGATCTAAAAATAATGCCAATTTTGGACAAATTAATGGAATACAAGAGAAACTGGATGCAACATGTAAATAGAATACCTCGAAATAGATTACCCAAGGTAATGAAATACTACTCCCCAACTGACCGAAGGAATCATGGTAGACCTTTGAAGAGACTTCTGGGTACGTGAGAAGGGAACGGGTCAACACGTGTCCCAACTCCATGACAGATATATGATGATGATGATGATGATGATGATGATGAACTTTACTTTTATAACATCTGGTAGCTCGAAGTCCACATCCAGAAGTTTTTGCAGACAATTTCGCTTACATTCCTTTCAACCAAGTGGTACCGGGTTCACATCCTGGCCCTGATAACTGGTTGCTGACAAACACTTCGAAATTTACGAGAGCGGCTTCCTTCCCTATCCTTGCTAAATAATCAAAATTATTCGTTACTCTGTAGTCTGAGTTTTGGGTGTTGTTTCGGAGGAATTTGTGATTCCATCTTCACGACTTTTCCCCTGTATTTTGTGTGGCTTCTTAGGCACGGCGTGACAATTACAGTAAAGGCTTAGCTTAATGTTCCGGCCGCTTTATCTCCAGTGGAATTTTCGGAACCCGTGGTTGACAGATTAATTAACCCTTTGACGCCCAAAGAGCCCTATAGTGGTCGTACCGCACCGCTAACCTCTAAACGTTGCATTTTATATATTTATTCAACAAATACAGGTAATGAATATTTTAAACACGGTATATGCTCTCCATTTTTTCTCTTCAAAATGCTGTTTTTTTCATAATTCTAACTTATTTGGTTCCTGTTTTATTCACATTTTATATACAGGGTGTGCTAAAATTAAAAAAATAATTCCGGCGCCAAAAGGTTAACGGTCTACTGCATACCCTATGCTATATGCCAGGGATGTGCCCGCAGTGATTTGTGCAAGTTATGCAATAAGCAGTGAATCTGCGCGTGAAGTAGATTTGGGAAATTAAATGCCTTGTCTGAACACTGTGTGTACCGTGTAGCGTAGAGTGACTAGCTTGTAGAACCGACTGTACACGCACTAATTGTGTTCTTATACATAAACACATTTTATGATATGATATATTTGTTAACTGCAATTGCTTGGACACCCGGTGGCAGTAGTACAGTACACATTGACACACAAACATAACATAGAACATACGTAGCAATAAGAATACATAATTTACAGAATTAAACAGAAGCATACAAAGCATACAACCATATATACAATGATACAAAATAGAACCAAAGGAATATGAAATAATGTGATACACGAAGCAGCCATATAAGCAGCAAGCTTCATATGATCTGATGTTTATTGGACCGTGCATCATTGTGATAACTGAAGAATAAAAAACCAACTAGATACCACTTGTTATTTTATTACACTTCTTATAGGCTCAACATGTTACGGCCATTACTATGCTTTAGCCTGCAGCCCAGACACCACTCCAGCCAAACCGCACCTAACCTCCAACATACAGCAAACAAAGAACGAAACGACCAATATGGTAATCAACATTATATTCGCGAGTTCCTGGTGATGGGCATAGTAGTGCCCGAAACATGTTGAGCCTATAAGAAGTACAATAAAAAATAAGTGGCATCTAGTTGGTTTTTATTCTTCATATGATCTATATATCTTCTAATAATGATGGACACCCTGTTACTAAGACCTTCACTCCACTTCACTACACTTCAACCAAATACACTTCACTGCACTTCACTATACTTGTTGACACTTCACCTCTTCCCATTTAAACTTCACCCAAATATACTTCACTGCACTTCACTACCCTCTCATTTGGTGCATGTAAATTTAGCTCTACAAGCGAAATGCCTTGTGTTGGGATTTCAACCGTATTATTGAATTATATTAACGGGCAACCTCTCAGATTCGTCCAGACCGGATTTTGAGAGACGTAACATGATGTGTCACATCTACCTGGGCAAGTCAAGTGGCAGAGAAAGTATTAAGAGCTCCACATCAGCTGCAGGTGCTATTTAACAGTCATTAGGACGTAGACGGTGGGGTTGGGTGGGCTTGGGGGTCCTGTCCCAAATGAAGGAGTCAAAACAATTCGTAGCCCGTGGTCAAACCAAAGAGGCCCGCTTAAATTTCATGCTACTGCTGAGCTAACCTGCTCGTTTCTTGTGTCGAGCACATCAGTTGCTGTGTTCTGTTGTGTCTACCGCACAACAGATGGTGCTATAGCGTGCTGCTGTTCCAAATTTATTGCACCGGGCCGTACCTCGTGGGACACCTGTGGAAGTTTATAGGCCGTGCATCAGGCGTGCTGCCAGGAACTGCAGTTGTCTCCTCAGTTTATGGCGTATTTTTATTGTCCATGTGAGTTAACGTCGTCTAAAGAGAGGGTAAATATGACTATCGGATTTGTAATAGCGTCAAGGAAGTGGTCGTGGCTTACTTTTCAATTATAATTCCAAAATTACTGTAGGATGAGAGACAGAAAGAACGAAAAATCTCAGTTAACCGAATTCAAAACTATGGTCGGTTTGCCCATATCGTTAAGACACGGACAAACATAATTTGAAGGTTGCTCCACTCGACTTTACCCCACCCAGACGCGTGTATTGATCTACATATCACACTTGTAGCAGAACGAGAGTTAATCGTAACCGATAACAAACTCCCTTTCTGAGTCACTGTCATAAGCCAGCTTAATACAATTACCCTTCTCACAGTCTAGCTCCTAATATTATTTCCTGCTGCTCTTCCGTTTCCTTACTTATTAATAAAAATGTTTCAGTGAGCTCCTGAATACTTCCTACATTATGCATTCATTTCGCAGTCTGTGTTTCGACAGGTCCATAATCCCTTCCAAAGCGAATTCTCCACAGAGTGAGATCTAGTGCTTCCTTGTGCAATTTCCAGTATCCTCTCGTTTCCTTGAGACAGAATTTCCCATAATGTTTTGGTCACGGAACACTTTTTAACTCAGTAAATATTCACGGAACACATACACATGTTTATTGGTCCCTCCTGTTTTATACAAAAGAAAGCCAGCCCAAAGAGATCCGTTAGTAACCAAATTACATGTTCGTTTAAAGATTCTGTATGTGAACAGCATCCTATACAGTACAGGGATGCTGGTAAGTCCTTACACCGACCAGCAAGGAAAGAAGCTAATGTTTCTGTCACAAAGGCGTGAATTTCCTTCGGCGCCTTGCCTTGCAGGAAAAGAAACTTGATGAAAGCCCGCGTCTCGATGTTGTTGAAATCGCGCGCGTCTCTGACATGCTTCCGAGCTTGTTTCCTTCCTGGTCGGGCTAAGGACTTATCAGCATCCCGGTGTGATCAAGTACTCTAAATTCAAATCTAGTAAAAGATATGTGAGTTGTTCGGATTCTCGATTTTGTATTCGCGGAACATATATTGACATCTCGCGGAACACGAGATTTGCACGGAATAAAAATAAACGCTACCTCAAGGTCATCCAGTAGCTGCTGACATCTTGTTCCTAAACGGTGCTGACCAAAATAAGCCCTAGTACTACGTTCGCGGTTTAGAATGAATGTAACTTGTTTTGTCTTGTGTAAACAAGAGACCTTGCCGTCGGCCAGACGGATTTGCCCACTTTTTAGCGCGTCGCACTGGTTACAATTGCAACATCTTCTGTTTGCTGTGTTCACAGTTCTGCGGGCTTGAACCTGATGAACAGCGCGGAGATCATCACGAGAGAGGAGAAGGTTGTGCTGGAGCAGCGGGGGACAATGTTCGGCACGGGGTCCTTCCTGCCAGTCGTCGGGTAAGCGTCGTCAGAATGGTAGAATGCGCCGAGGACGCAGCAGTATGCGGACTGAGGCTTGGTATTGCTCTAATGTATGTTTTTTTCTCCACGGTTTCGTTACTCTCTCCGTCCGTCCATCTGTCTCTGATAAGAATATCAATCCATACCGCTGTGTCTACACCACTGTTCTGTGAACTGGCAGACATTTAATGCATGAACCGATCACTGTGACAAACCACAGCGACACGAATTATCTCACGGAAAACCTGAAAAGAAAATGACCTCTTATCTCAAAGTTTCTTATCCCTTTCTTCAAAGCTAATTTATTTAATTATGCACAAACCTGAAACATGTTAAAGTTAACAACAGTGTCCAGAATAATTAGAACGTGTGTCAGGAGGAATTCTTACAGCTCGTGTCGAAACATGCCCGTGGGTCGGGAATAGTTTACACACCCCTGATTTTCACAAATGTGAATCAGACACTTAACAAATTCGCTCCCGGTCCCTGTTCCGACCCAGCTGTCCTAACGAATTGCAGACGCGATCTAGCTCTGTCGGTACAGTAGTACACTACATCCGAGAAATCGTTGGTCGAATCCCGGCGGAGGCATGACATTTTTCTTTTCACCAAAACGTGCGAACCGGAAGTGACGCCCACCCATCCACTTATTCAAAGGGTACCGGAGGTAAAGTGGCCGTGTCGTGAAGCTGAACACTCATCTCAATCTAGCGCCGAATTAGGAATGTGTGGAGCTATACCTCTGCTACCCCTGTATGTCTTCATGGCATGGACAGCGAGGTGCAGTCGTCTTCTTAATGCGGCAACTTCTCCGACGTCGGTGTGACGCGTGTAGCAGAAGCAGCAGGCGCTTGTTGATGCTCTTTCTGTCTGCAGGTGGCAGTGTCAGTACGGACAGGCGTGACAAAGTGGACTGGGCATCCACAGTGGCCTGCTGATACCAGCTGTTGCTACCGTACGTACTGTCAGACTGTCGTATCCCAAACGGAATGCTATAATGCAACAGTTCTTGCACTGTTTGAAGTAAATGACTATGCACTAACATTTTACGACTGACACAGGAGCTACAGTCATTTAACGTGTGTATTTAACATCGAATCGCCCTTCGTGTTATCCTCTGCAGACACTGAAGTGAGCAGGTTACATTAGCGGTACGGATAGTGACTTGTATTTGGGACGGTCTGGGTTCGATCATCTTTCGAGAGATGCAACCTGTAACTAATTCAGCGATCACAGCCACACGGCAGAGTCCTTATTGTGAATCTGATAGTCTTGCAACTGATGGAGGAATTCTTTGCTTTTTTTATGGAACCCAGTTCTTCATTACTATCTTTACAACAGCCTATCGCTGGATCCTACCCTGAACCGCATGAATTCAATTCACACGAACTTTCTTTACGGTCCTTTTTAATATTACCTTATGGATGCCTAGATATTTCAAAGAATATTCAAACTTTATAGGCATTTATGATCTATCCTTGCGTGCCAACTGCCCAGCCCATCCATTCCTCCTTTATTTACTTACCTTAATGGTATTCGGTGTGGAAATCAGCCATGAAGCTGCTTATATGACACTTTCAACCCTCCTGTCACATCGGCCCTGTCAGTACACTTGGTGCTGTGTTAATTACAGTAGTAGTTTGCGTCCCCTTGGTGTGACAGACCAAGTTTCATACACATTGCAGCCCGTCTGATTGCTTCACTTAAGAGAAGCTGTCAGTGGCTCGTATTAATTGGTGTCAGACGATCAGATATTTGTGAGCTATGAAGTGGAAATGATGTGGAAGGAAGGAAACTGGTGTGAGGTGACTTTAATATACTGTAGGAAACTGCTGTGAGGTGACTTTAATATACTGTAGGAAACTGCTGTGGGGTGACTTCAATTGACTTCAATATACTGTAGGAAACTGCTGTGAAGTGACTTTAATATACTGTAGGAAACTGCTGTGAGGTAACCTAATGTACTGTAGGAAACTGCTGTGAGGTGACTTTAATATACTGTAGGAAACTGCTGTGAGGTGACTTCAATTGACTTCAATATACTGTAGGAAACTGCTGTGAAGTGACTTTAATATACTGTAGGAAACTGCTGTGAGGTAACCTAATGTACTGTAGGAAACTGCTGTGAGGTAACCTAATGTACTGTAGAAAACTGCTGTGAGGTAACCTAATGTACTGTAGGAAACTGCTGTGAGGTGACTTTAATGTACTGTAGGAAACTGCTGTGATGTAACCTAATGTATTGTAGGAAACTGCTGTGAGGTAACCTAATGTACTGTAGAAAACTTCTGTGAGGTGACTTTAATGTACTGTAGGAAACTGCTGTGAGGTAACCTAATGTACTCTAGGAAACTTCTATGAGTTGACTTTAATGTACTGTAGGAAACTGCTGTGAGGTAACCTAATGTACTGTAGGAAACTTCTGTTAGGTGACTTTAATGTACTGTAGGAAACTGTTGTGATGTAACCTAATGTATTGTAGGAAACTGCTGTGAGGTAACCTAATGTACTATAGGAAACTTCTGTGAGGTGACTTCAATGTACTGTAGGAAACTGCTGTGATGTAACCTAATGTACTGTAGGAAACTTCTGTGAGGTGACTTTAATGTACTGTAGGAAACTGCTGTGATGTAACCTAATGTACTGTAGGAAACTTCTGTGAGGTGACTTTAATGTACTGTAGGAAACTGCTGTGAGGTAACCTAATGTACTGTGGGAAACTGCTGTGACCTATATGATAGCAGAATTTAGTGATAATATTGGGGCAACACCTGTTATATTGGCATTTCAACAAAACATTTTGGAAAGCCTACATTTTTCCCTCATCCGTTGTCACTAGAATCTGCGATCGAGAAACCTCTGATGAAGCACCTCAAATGAACGTGGACAGCGTGCCTGCTGAGAGAAATGTCTAATGTTCAAAATGCTGTGTTTTGGAAACAGAAGACTGTGGACGAATCCGAAATGGTAGCCATGCCGGTGGACACACCTGCACTTGGTTCACCTTGAGGTACTGAGAGAAACAGCGAGAACTGTCAGAACATCGGGCACTGTCGGTGAGGTAGAATGTTGCTAGGCAGATCGCGTTGCGGGTGGAATACTCGGCACAGCGCAGGTGTGAGCGGTGGTTGGCTGCGCGACGCAGGGTGGACAGTGGTCAGTTGTAGGCATGGACACGCGGGCGGACAGAGGTGGAGGAGGCCACCCGGACATGGAAGTGGAGTTCGAGGTGACTCTCCCCATTACCGCGCTGAGACACGCTCCCTGCCACTCCGTGTGGAACTTAGAGTGGTGAGTGGAAACGTAAATCAGAGCGGAAGGGATAGGACGTTAGGGCGTTTGACGTTACTGTATGCAGTGGCGTCAAGGTCGTGATGGTGTGGACATGTAGCTAGTATGGAATAAGTAGGTATGGAGTACAGAAATTTATGGGCGAAAGTTGTGCGGAAGGAGCCGATCTGTATGTACGGGCGATAGACGGTAATATTACAGTATAGTGCATTGTGGGGCTGTGAATTGCTTAGCTGTGGGACTGTTTGAATACGGTGTACAGGTTTGTGGCTTAATTACTGGAAATGTATCCTTCAACCATTCAGTTAATTAGCCATGTAAGCGGCGACTTATTCAACTGATTCCGTATTCATTTCATTAATTATATAAATAATACGGTAATCACTTAGATAGCCGATACCAGTGGCCGCGCCGTCTAAGGAGATCGTGTGCTGGGATTACGGGTTCGAATCGCGCCGGGAGCATGGATGTCTTACCCTTTTGAATGTTGTGTGTTGTCAGGTAAAGGTCTGTGCGACGGGCTGATCACTCGTCCAGAGGAGTTCTACCGAGAGAGAGCGAGAGAGAGGGAGTGTGTATGTGTGTGTGTGTGTGTGTACATGTTTGTGTGGTGTGTGTGTGTGTGTGTGTGTGTGTGTGTGTGTGATCGCGAAGCCTCGTAACAGGAGGCCGCGAACCGGAATGGGGTCGAAGAGCCACAGGAAGTAACATATGTAGCTAGAAAGCTAGCTATCTAGCTAGTTAGAAGATAGTGTTGGCATCGTGGAGTTTTCTTTACGTGAAAGATAAAATGTTGCATTTCGTACATTATTTTCCGCCTTCCTGCTTAACTATATAAGATAAAAACCTATTAACATTAACCAAACGTAGGGACAACAGTTGCTGAGCACAGCCAAACAGGTTGGAGGTTAAAAAAAGAGAGTGAGACTTTGTGTGTTGTCAGCAGCTGCTGTGTACGTGCCTGGTTTGTGCTGATGTGCACGTTGATCAGCGGTCGGTAACAGCCGCGTCTTAAGAACGTATTCAGTTGCAGCCGGTATTTGTCACAAAGTTTCACAAGCTTCTAATGTCACAGTTCGTCTGTTCATTGCACTCGTTAACACACTTAAGGCCTCATTAAACCAGCTTTTAAATGCGGGTCCTTGCGAAACTCGCCTTTATTGCTATAGCTCAGGCAGTTCGTTGGCTTACCACTGCGGAGGCAGGTGTTCATTATCAGCTCAGCCTGTGTGGGATTTGTGGTGGGCAACCTGGCACTGCGAGAAGTTTTTCTTTGTGGGTATTATTCCACCAATGCTCGATGCACAACGGACATAGATACATTCGCAACAAAATCAGAATAAATAAGTGCTGATAAGTCCTTAGCCCGACCAGGAAGGAAACAATCTGCGTCTGTCAAAAGCGTTATGGGTAAAGGAATGGATTGATGTGGCTAGGATAGGTACAGGTGGTGGACTGTTGTGAATGTGGTAATGAACCTCCAAGTTCCATAAAATGCGGGCGATGTAGCTTGTTTCCTTACTGGTCGGGCTAAGAACTTTTCAGTACCCCTGTAAAGAGATAAACATAAATCAGTAACGTCCCTGCCATAATGTGATAAACCAAGTGTAGTAGTAAATGTAACTGAACCAACTTCACGCAACAGAGTCCGTCTTTAGAAGCCAAAAGCTCCTCTGCTGGTCAATAAATCTCACAAATTTTATGGTACCCGAAGGTTCATTGCCGTTTTCACAACAGCCTGCCACTTTCCTTCAGCCTGAACCAGATGAATCCAACCCACGACCTTTCGTTCTATTTCCTCAAGATGTATTTTAATATTATTCTCCCATCTACACGTGGGTCTTCCAAATGTTCTTTTTTCAATCCAAATAAAAAATTAAAGGGAATATTTAATAGGATCTTGTTATAGATTAATCAGTCTTGTTTCATTTCTCTCGGTCTTTATACCAGAAGGTCTGTTATCCTCTCGCATGAGCCTACACTTATTCGTTGCTGCCGATACTTGACCGAAATCCAAAGTTCAGTCACACTGAAATCACATCATCTCGCAATTCGACATCGTTTTGACCTTTCTGGCTGGAGGTTATCAGCCTCTGTTGTGCATTGTCAAAGGCAGTCTGTCCGCGTCTACAAGGCTGCATTCACAGTGCCTGTACATGAAGTTAAAGCTGGGAATTAGTGCGTCGGCGATAAATTTTGAAATGTAAACCGTCCCTTGAAGACGGAAACTATTTCAGGTTTTAAGTATTCAGCTCGTACCGCGCTGTAAACACCGTCCGTTTCGGTTAAAAAATTCCAGACAGTTCCGGCTGTATGAGCAAATATAGGGTGTTGTTGCCAGATTTACAGAGACCACACGGATGTACTGTTTGGGCAACAGGCAAGGAACCTTCACCGTTAAACTAGGCGGTAACACTAAGCTCTAAAAGCTAATTGCTCAGTGATTGCTGTACGTCACCATCTGTTTTAACGTTTGGTCGTGCTGTGTTTTGACCACACATTGTGTTTATTTAGTTAGTGTGAGTCGCACAACAAATATTACTTGTTTCCCTATAAAAAGTTAAATGTTTGTTCCTTGTAATGTAGACGCTGTATGTTTACTGCGAGGTAGGAATTTATTTCATGAATATAATGCTTGAAGGCGTTGAAGGTTTTGAGGGGTGTCATTAGTTGATCCCTCGCAAGCCGGACGGTAATAAATCCTTGAGAATGGAGGTGTACATCCACGTATTCTTAATCTCGGCTCTAGATGCAGTTACTCCTCGGCCCCTGTAAACACCCCCCCCCCCCCCGGTACCACTCGGCTAAAAACGCGGGGGGGGTCCGGGGCCGCGGGGGTTATTTTTGGGGCAAAAAAAATTCATTGTAGTGGTC